>Ga0137403_10000552_pt1 | contig 48407 bp, 42 predicted proteins | sample CZOMad2_1_16fung_FD_122057 | JGI IMG/M metagenome (GOLD analysis project Ga0137403, IMG submission 122057) | Vadose zone soil fungal communities from Angelo Coast Range Reserve, California, USA - CZOMad2_1_16fungal (Hybrid Assembly) | ecosystem: Environmental > Terrestrial > Soil > Vadose zone... | reverse complement strand
GCAGGCGACGTTGCAGTTGCCCTGGATTCCCGCTTTCGCGGGAATGACATTTGAGTAAGTTTGAAGGGCCGGACTCCTTAACCTAGCGCCTATGGGGGGTGCGGCGATCAATGTGCGACCCGCGCTCCGCACGATACGGCCCCGACCCCTGAAAGGGGCATGACTGTTCAGCAGCGCCGAGCGGGACATCGCAGGCGAATGCTCGATGGTGCCAGGTGCAGTCATCCGGCAAGTGCTATCCAGCAGGCGGAGGACATTGTGCTTTCCTTCGGGCCCCGGGTAGCTGCTAATCTTACGTCCCGGGATGGGTTCCCGAGCACGCGCAGAGGGAGGACACCCGTGACCGCGACCGTCAACGAAGAGCTGCTGGATGAACGCCTCGCCAAGCTCGAGATGGCGCGCTCCTGGAGCCCGCGGCTGGTCTCCAAGCTCGAAAGCTACGTCCGCTCCGCCGATGACGAGGCGCTTTTTCGCATCAACCCGTTCACCCTCGCGCGCGAACGGAGCTTGCCGGAGGACGAGGTCATCGATCTCCTTCTCAACGCTACGTCGCTGGGGCTCTTCGGCATGGATTGGCTGCTGCTCTGCCCGAAATGCGCTTGCGTCGTCGAGAGCCTCAGCAGCCTCAAAGGGGTCCACCACCACTATCACTGCAGCATGTGCCAGGTCGGCTACGAAGCGGCGCTCGACGACTATATCGCCGTCACCTTCACCGTCAGCCCGGAGATTCGCGCGATCCCATTTCACCATCCCGAGCAGCTTTCCGCGTTGGACTACTGCTTCAAGTACGGCGCGACGCGCGACGGCGTCTTGCCGGATGGCACGCCCTTCGTGAACGTCAAGGTCGCCCTGACGAAAGCCGTAAGCTATCTGCCGCCGCACGAGACGACGCGATTGACGATTGAAGCAAGCGAAGGGACCATTCTCGGCGCCAGCCCCGAAGGCAGGGCGAGCCTGCTGTTCTCCGTCAAGGGAACGCCCTCGGCGACCACGCAGATCGCTCATGTTCTCTACGACAAGCAAGTGCGCGAGCACGCGCCGGGCAGCGTCGCGCCGGGCCCGATCACCTTCGAGGTAGAGAATGCCACCGCCGAGCGCGGGACGTTCCTTCTTGCGGTCCTGCCGCCCGGCGTCGAGGTCGGCAAGGCACCCATCAGGTTCGTCCCTTTCCTCACCGGCAAGCGACTGCTCACGACGCAAGCCTTCCGTGACCTCTTTCGGTCCGAGGTGATCCAGGCGAACGAGGGCATCGGCGTCAGGGAGATCACGCTGCTGTTCACGGACCTCAAGGGTTCCACGGCCCTCTACGATCGGATCGGCGACCTCAATGCCTTCTCGCTGGTGCAGCAGCATTTCGAGCGCCTGCAGGATGTCACTGCCCGCTCTCATGGCGCCATCATCAAGACGATCGGCGACGCCGTCATGGCGGCCTTCCTGAATCCGGCGGACGCCGTCGCCGCCGCCCTCGCCATGCGCGCGGAGATCGCCGGGTTCAACCGCCGCCAGCCCGATCGGCAGCTGATCCTCAAGATCGGCATCCACACGGGTGCGGCGATTGCCGTCACGCTGAACGAGCGCCTCGACTACTTCGGCCAGACCGTCAACATCGCCTCCCGGGTGCAACATCTCGCCGAGGCCGACGAGATCTACGTCTCCGAGAGCGCCTATGGGGCCGCCGGCGTGAAAGCCGCGCTCGAACCGTTCCGGGTCGAATCGAAGATCGCCAAGCTCAGGGGCGTCCAGCAGGATCTGCGGGTGTTCTGCATCGCCGCTCCAACGGCAAGGGAGCGAAGCAGCGCTCCATCGGGAAGATAGTTGATGTCCACGGCACGGCAGCTTGTTACTCTTCACGGAAGCCGGGTCGGATGAGGAATAGCGCGAGATTCGTCAATCAAAGCGCCAGTGGAGAGGATTCGCGGGTTCAGTTCTGATCCGACTTGCGGCCGTCCTGCGGTGTGGCCATTTGGCGCATGACGTGCCGTCTCGGATCAACTCCAGGCCTCTACGAATCCGACAACGCCGATGATGGCGATCGTCAGATAGACGGCGGTGCTCCCGAACTTCATCACGCTGCCGAACCGCCGCCAGGCCGCCGGTACCTGGATGCGGCCAAGCGTGAGTACCAAGGCGAGATCGAACGTGAGCGCCGTGAAGAGATAGATCGCGCCCAGCGCGATCGTTTGCTGGGCGACCGGACGGTCGGGATGGAGGAATTGCGGGAAGAACGCCGTGTAGAAGACAAGAGCGGCAGGATTGGCAGCGGCGACCGTCAGCCCCTCGACGACCGGCATCCGCGTGCCGGTTGCGATCGTGTCTCCCACGGGCGTGCCATGCGAGCGCAGCGCGCTGGCAGCCAGCCACAGGAGATACAGGGTACCGGCAAGCCCGAGCCATCGAAACAGCAGCGGGAACAATTCGGCAGATGCCGTGACGCCCATGAATGTCGCCGTCAGCAAACACAGCTCCCCGAGCTCGACGCCGACGACCGTCAACAGACCGGCCGCCGTTCCGTGCCGCAGCGTATTGTGCGCAACGATCGCCATGACAGGACCGGGCGCCATGACGACGAGAAGCGTTGCGATCAGAAAGGCGCCGAGAAGATACCAGTCCACGCTTTGTCCTTTGCCGACGACAGCAGGTATTTCGCGAAGAGCCGTCTCGAGGCGCCGCGTCGGCGGCGCGTACGCGGCGTTCAGAACATTCCCAATCGGCGCGTTCCTCTGGTCTTTGACGCCGCCGAAGACGAATGGCGATTGGCAACACGCGGCGTGGATGATGCCCGGCGTCCGTGATCGCAGCGTTGTGTCCGCCGGAAAAGAAACGTAAATCCCGGGGACAGGCGGCATGTGGCGATGCGCTGCCGGGTCGTCGAATCCTCGGCGACGGCCCCTCATATGTTCCCGCTGCGGGCACGATATCGGCGAGTGGGTACGATTCGCATAAGAAGACGTTGAACCGCAGAGACGCTGAGACGCAGAGAAAGGGATATCGTTCGTTCTTCTCTGCGTCTCGGCGTCTCCGCGGTGAATCTCTCTCGCGCGCGCGATCGTCGCGCAGCCGATAGGCGGGCGACCCCGGATCAAGTCCGGGGCAGGCTCTGGTCCCCGGGTTAAACCCGGGGATCGCCCCTACGGGTTCACGGAATTTGTTGCTATCGGAGATACCAGCATGGCGCAGGCAGGCACCGGCGACAGGGCGGCGCTGGCCTATCGGGCGCGGCCGCAGCAGGCGGCGCTGCACCGGGACGGCACGCGCTTCAAGGTCATCGTCGCGCACCGGCGGTTCGGCAAGACGGTGTTCGCGATCCTGCAGCTGCTGCTGGGCGCGATGGCGAACCGGCGGTGGGCGCCGCGCTATGCCTATGTCGCGCCGTTCTACCGGCAGGCCAAGGCGGTGGCGTGGGACTACCTCAAATACTATGGCGGCCAACTCGGCGGCGCGCGCTTCCACGAGGGCGAGCTGCGCTGCGACCTGCCGAACGGGGCGCGCATCAGCCTCTACGGGGCGGACAACCCCGACAGCTTGCGCGGCCTCTATCTCGACGGCGTGGTGCTCGACGAATATGCGCAGATGGATCCGCGGGCCTGGAGCGAGGTGATCCGGCCGGCGCTCGCCGACCGCGCGGGCTGGGCCATCTTCATCGGCACGCCGGCCGGCCGCAACGGGCTGTGGCAGATCTACGAGCAGGCCAAGGCCACGCCGGGCTGGCGCGCGCTGCGCTATCGCGCCGGCGACACCGGGCTGCTGCCGGCGGCCGAGCTGGCGGCGGCGCGGCAGGCCATGAGCGAGGCGGAATATGCGCAGGAGTTCGAATGCTCGTTCGACGCCGCCATCCGCGGCGCCTATTACGGCGCGCTGATCGCCGCGGCCGAAGCGGAACAGCGCATCGGGCGCGTGGCGCACGAGCCGCGGCTGCCGGTGCACACGGCCTGGGACCTCGGCGTCGGCGACGCCACGGCGATCTGGTTCTTCCAGCGGCTGCGGCAGGAGGTGCGGGTGATCGACTATTATGAATCCTCCGGCGTCGGCCTCGACCACTATGCGAAGGCGCTGCAGGCGCGCGGCTATGGCTACGGCGACCACCTGCTGCCGCACGACGCCAGGGTGCAGGAGATGGGCAGCGGCAAGACGCGGGTGGAGACGTTGCAGGGGCTGGGCATCCGGCCGCGGGTGCTCGGCAATCACCGGCTAGAAGACGGCATCAACGAGGCGCGGCGGCTGCTGCCGCGCTGCTGGTTCGATGCCGAGAAATGCGCGCGCGGGCTGGAGGCGCTGCGCCACTATCGCTGCGAGTGGGACGAGCGCCGGCAGGCCTTGCGCGACCGGCCGCTGCATGACTGGTCGTCGCACGCGGCCGATGCCTTCCGCTACCTGGCGATGGGGCTGCGCGAGCCGCAGGAGGAGCGCATGCCGAAGCTGCGCTACGACGACCGGGGGATCGTGTAGGGGCCAGAGTCTGGGGCCTTGAACCACAGAGGCACAGAGCCACGGAGGTTCACGGAGAAGGAAGGGAAGTATTGGAACCGCAGATGAACGCAGATGAACGCAGATAAGGATTCCTGCGCGCCTTCGGCGCGCGATTCTCTAACTATCTGCGTTCATCCCTTCTTATCCGCGTTCATCTGCGTTCCCCTTTCTTCTCTGTGAACCTCTGTGGCTCTGTGCCTCTGTGGTTCAAGGCGGCAAGCTGTGCCGGACGGCGGTCAAAACTCCACGGGAGCCGCACATTCTTGCCTCGAAAAATTCCCAATCGGCTGCGAGACAACCCTGCGCGTTGTGTCCTGGTGGTTAATTGGTAGGGTGCGACATGACCTCACCTATAGATATAGGTACAGATCCGCTGGCGGCGCTGCGCTGGCAGGTGGAGGCGGGGGCGGACGAGGCGATCGGCGCGGAAGCGGTCGACCGCTACGCGCCCAGCGCCAGGCCGCCGAAGGCCGTGCCGGCCGCTCCGGCCGCGGCGGTGCGCCCTGCCCTGCCCGCGTCGCTGCCGGGGTCCCCGGGTTTAACCCGGGGATCGGCGGCGCTGCAATCGGCGCGCAGCCTGGCGGCGGCGGCCCGCAGCGTGGCCGAGCTGGCGGAGGCGCTGGCGGCGTTCGACGGCTGCCCCCTGAAGCGCACGGCGACCAACCTGGTGTTTGCCGACGGCAACCCGGAGGCCCGCATCATGCTCATCGGCGAGGCGCCGGGGGCCGACGAGGACCGGCTGGGGAAGCCATTCGTCGGGGTCAGCGGCCAGCTGCTGGACCGCATGCTGGCCTGCATCGGGCTTGACCGCCGGTCGACATACATTACAAACGTCATCTTCTGGCGGCCGCCTGGGAACCGGCCGCCGACTGCCGCCGAGATCGCCGCCTGCCTGCCCTTCGTCGAGCGCCACATCGAACTGGTCTCGCCGGAGGTGCTGGTGTTGTTGGGCGCCGCCTCGGCCCAGACCTTGCTGGCGCGCAACGACGGCATCACCCGCCTGCGCGGCCGCTGGTTCCCGTTCGAGAGCGCCGGCATGGCCCGTCCCGTGCCGGCCATGCCCGTTTACCATCCCGCGTATTTATTAAGGCAACCCGCACAAAAACGGGCGGCCTGGCGGGACTGGCTGGCGATTCTGGCGCGCCTCAAAAATGTCACAGTAAACCATACTAGTGGTAGTATATAAAAGCAACTACACTATATATTGCGTGTACACATTCCTGACACGGCTTGCCCGCCATAGCCGTATCGGGTAGTTAGTTCAAATGCGGCGATTTACGGAATCTTTACTTCCATGTGCTGCTGCCCGCGGGTGGGGGAATCGTGCCGCCGGAATTGTGTGCCTGGCGTGGCTCGTCCTGGCGGTGCCGGCCGCCGCCAGTGAACCGGGCACCGCGCCGCTCACCGCCTCCCTTCCGCCTCCCAATCTTCACCTCGATACCACCACCGCCATCCCCCGCCCGCTGAGCGCGGCCGACGCCGACCGCTACCGGGAGATCTTCCGGCTGCAGCAGCGGGGCGAGTGGCAGGGCGCCGACCAGCTGATCGGACAGCTCGAGGATCCGCGGCTGCTGGGCCATGTGCTGGCCCAGCGCTATCTGCATCCGACGGCCTATCGCTCGGCCTATCCGGAGCTGCGGGCCTGGCTGGAGAAGTATGCCGACCTGCCGGAGGCCCAGCAGATCTACCGGCTGGCCAACGCCCGCATCCAGAAGGGCGACACGCCGCCGCGCGAGCCAACCGCGGTGATCCGCCGCCTGGGCACGCCCGACAGTGGCGGCGAGCCGGCCGAGCCCAACTGGGAGGCCGGCCTGGCCGCCTGGCGCGTGCGTTCCATGGCCGAGGCGGCCCGGCAGTTCGAGTTCGTGGCCAATGACGAGGAGGCCTCCGACTGGGCGCGCGCCGCCGGCGCCTACTGGGCCGCGCGCAGCCACCTGAAGAACCGCGAGCCGGCCCGGGTGTCGCAGTGGATGCGGGTGGCGGCGGGCTATCCGCGCACCTTCTACGGCCAGCTCGCGCGCCGCGCCCTCGGCATGAACTCCGGGCTGGCCTGGTCGCAGCCGGGGCTCGACGACGGCGCCATGCAGGCGCTGGCGCAGACCGACGGCGGCATGCGCGCCTTCGCGCTGCTGCAGACCGGCATGAACGACCTGGCCGAAGACGAGCTGCACATGCTGCTGAAGGGCGACAACCGCGCCGAGCTGGCGCCGGCCGTCCTGATGGTCGCGCATCAGGCCGGCCTGCCGTCGGTCTCGATCCGCCTGGCCGTGCAGTTCCAGAAGACCTCGAACCCGCTGCGGGACGCCGCCCTCTATCCGGTCCCGAACTGGAAGCCGACGGGCGGCTTCACCCTCGACCCGGCACTGCTGTTCGCCCTCATGCGGCAGGAGTCGGGCTTCAATCCTCGGGCGCAAAGCGCGGCGGGAGCATCCGGCCTGATGCAGCTGATGCCGGCGACGGCCACGGCGGTGGCGGCCGACCTCCTGATCGACACGGACAAGCTGGCGCTCTTCGATCCGGTCTTGAATCTGACGCTGGCCCAGCGATATGTCACTACGCTGCTGAAGGATCCCAACGTCAAGGGCGACATCATGCTGCTGGCGATCGCCTACAATGCCGGGCCGGGCAATCTCGCCAAGTTTCGCGCCAGCGCGAACTACGAGCAGGATCCGCTGCTGTTCATGGAGAGCATCCCCCTGGGCGAGACCCGCCAGTTCATCGAGCGCGTCCTCACCAACTACTGGCTCTACCAGGACTGCCTCGGGCAGAAGATCCCGACGCTGGACGCGCTGGCGAGCGGCGGCTGGCCGATCTACAAGATGCCGGCCGCGATCCCGCAGACGGCGGCGGTCCCGAATGGCACGTATTGACGACAGCAAGCCGTTCCTGCCGGTCAACATCGCCGTCCTGACCGTCTCCGACACGCGCACCGAAGCCGACGACAAATCCGGCCGCACGCTCGCCGAACTCATCGTGCGCGACGGCCATCGGGTGGCGGCGCGCGCCATCGTGCGCGACGACATCGAGGACATCGTCGCGCAGCTGAAGGCCTGGATCGCCGACGGCGGCATCGACGTGGTGATCTCGACCGGCGGCACCGGCGTCACCGGCCGCGACGTGACGCCCGAGGCCTTCCGTCAGGTCTATGAGAAGGAGATCGAGGGCTTCGGCGAGTTGTTCCGCATGCTCTCCTACGAGAAGGTGAAGACCTCGACCATCCAGAGCCGGGCCACCGGCGGGGTCGCCGGCGGCACCTATCTCTTCGCCCTCCCCGGCTCGCCCGGCGCCTGCCGCGACGGCTGGGACGATATTCTCAAATGGCAGCTCGACAGCCGCTTCCGGCCGTGCAACCTGGTCGAGCTGATGCCGCGGCTGATGGAGCATCTGAAGGCGAGCGCCTGAGCGACGGCGGCCGATCGCCGGCGCTTCCGTAAGCGACGATGGTCGTCGCCAGCCGGTCTAGCCGAGGAACCTGTCAGCGGGCAGTCGTTGCGCCATTGCGGAACAGAGCGCATCCAATAGCGTCGACGGGAGATACGGCTTGCGGATGACCGGTCGACCCCGATGGCGAGACGGCACCATTTCGTTGCTATGGCCGGTCAAGAACACGAACGGCACGTGCGCCTCTGCCAAGGCATCCGCTACGGGAAAGACCTTTTCTTCGCCCAGATTGATGTCGAGCAGGGCGCCGTCCAGCGCCCGGCCGCCGTTGAAAGAAGCCAGAGCGGCCCTTACCGATCCGATCGGCCCGATGACAGTGGCGCCCTCGTCGCGCAGGAGACTTTCCAGCTCGAGTCCGATAAGCGCCTCGTCTTCTACGACCATGACGTGGAGGTCAGGCAGTCGGTTCATATTGACGTCCTCAGGTTGCCGACCTCACCGAGACCAGGTTCCGGTCGAGCGGGATGGAGATCACCGCCGCAAGGCCGCCGCGCTGGAAATCAAGCCTGGCAACGGCCCCTAGACTGGAATGCAGTTCGCGCTCGATCAGTTCCGTGCCGAATCCCTTTTTCATCGGTCTTTTCAGGGCCGGGCCGCCCTCCTCTCTCCATTCCAACACCAGCGACGGCGCGCTGTCGCGCTCGACATGCCAGGTTACGGCAAGGCGCCCTTTCTCTTGCGACAGGGCACCGTGCTTCGCGGCGTTGGTAGCCAGTTCATGCACGACCAGGCCGAGCGAGAGCGCGGCGGTCGGCTTGAACAGCACCCTGGGCCCGGTGAGCTGCAGGCGGTGCGCGCCGCCGGTCTCAAACGGCGCCAATTGGGTCGACAGGATTTCCTCGAGCGATACTTCGTTCCAATTCTCGCGCGATACCAGGCTGAAGGACGTGCCCATGGCGCGCAGCCGGCCGGTAAACGCTGCCGTGAAATCCTGGGCCGAACGACTCCCTCGCAAGGTCTGCGTGGCGATGGCGTTCACCACCGTCAGCATGTTGCGCACGCGATGGTTCAGCTCCTCCACCAGCGTACGCTGGTGCGCCTCGGCCGCCGCCAGGGTCGTGACGTCGACGAGCGTGACCAGGATGCCTTCCACGCTGTTGTTCTGTGCCAGATACGGAAGAATTCGCATGAGGTAATGGCGTGCGCCATCGGAGCGGCTGACCTTTCGCTCGATCGTCTCGGCGCGCTCCAGCACCGTTTGAATATCGCGCTTGAGGTCGCCGGCGTCGAGCTGGCTGGCGATATCCGTGAGCGGCCGCCCGCGATCGCTCGCGATCAGATTGAAGATCGATGTCACCGCCGGCGTGAACGTGCGGATGATCAGGTTCCGGTCGAGAAAGACGGTGGCGATCTGCGTGCTGTCGAAGATATTGCGAAGGTCGGTATTGGCGCGATCCAGCTCCTCCACCTTGGCGTTCAGCTCGGCATTGACGGTGTGGAGCTCTTCGTTGAGCGACTGCAGCTCTTCCTTCGAGGTCTCGAGCTCCTCGTTGGTCGACTGCAGCTCCTCGTTGACGGATTGCAGCTCCTCATTGGAGGACTTCAATTCCTCGACGGCAGTCTCGTACTCCTCGACGGTCGACTGCAGACGCTCCCTGGTCTCGCGCAGATCCTGTTCGAGCCTCTCCATGCGGACGTCGCCGCCGTCGTCGCGCTCCCGATTTTGCGATTCGAGGGGCGTGAATGGCGACCCGGCGTCCCGAAACAAGACGAGGAACAGCGGATCCCTCTCTTCGCCGCCGAACGGCTCCACGATGAGGTCCACCAGCTGCACGCGATCATCGATCTCGACGGCAATTCTTTCGCGCTGGCTTGTTCGCCCGGTCTCGACGGCCTCGCGCAGCGCGGCCCGCAGGTCGAGGCGCAGGCCTTTGCGAGCCATGGCGATCAGCTGCCGGTTGGGAAGGCCGACGGCCGGTTCCAGATACTTCCCGGTGCGTACCGAATAGTGAACGATCTCGCCGTCGCGATTCACCAGGACGTGGGGCGGCGCGTATCGCTCTATCACCTGGCTTTCCACGCTGCGCCGAAGGCCGGCGGCGCCGCTGACAAGCTCCCGCCGAAGTTCGGGCGAGACGGCCGCAGCGCGCGTGTCGCCGCTCGCGAGCGCCGAAACCGGAAAGGACGGGGTGGCATGATCGCGACGCTGAAAGATACGCTGCTTCTTGTCGACGGGAGCAAAGAGCTCCGCGCTCTGTCCGACGTTCTCCGAAGTACCGAGAAAGAGGTATCCGCGCGGCTTCAGCGCAAAATGAAAAATGGGAATGACCCGCGCTTGAAAATTGGTGCCCAGATAAATCAGAAGGTTGCGGCAGGAAACGAGCTCAAGGCGGGAAAAAGGCGGATCGCGAAGAACGCTGTGCGACGAGAATACGCAGATCTCCCGTATTTCCTTCGAGACGGAATAGGTCACGCCGTCATTCACGAAATGGCGCTTCAATCTCGTCTCGGACAGGTTTGCCACCAGCGCTTCCGGATAGTTTCCCGCCCTGGCGATGCCGAGCGCGGCATCGTCGATGTCCGTGGCGAACAGCTGGACCTTCGGCGCGACCTTCAGCGCATCCATATGCTCCCGCAGGAGGATGGCGATGGAGTAGGCTTCCTCGCCGGTCGCACAACCGGGCACCCAGACTCGGACGGACTCGCTCACTCCCTTGCCAGCGAACAGCTGCGGGATCACCAGCTCTTCGAGCGCGTGGAACGCGTCGGCATCGCGGAAGAAGCTGGTGACGCCGATGAGAAGATCGCGAAACAGAAGCGTGACCTCTTCCGCGTCCTGGCTCAATCGGCTTGCATAATCTGCGGGCTCCGCAATGCTGAGGACTTGCATGCGACGGCGAACCCGGCGGTGAAATGTCCGCTGCTTATAACCGCTGAAGTCGTGACCCGTTTGCCGGAGAAGAATCTGGCAGATGGCAGGTTGTGCCTTCTCGAGGGCCTCGGACTCGGGTTCGCTCTCCTTTTGTGCAAATACACGTGCGAACTCCGTCAGGCGCGCGGCCATCTCGTCGACCGCCAGCACGGAATCGACGACTCCGGTCGCGATCGCCGCATTCGGCATTTCGCTGTGCTGGGGCCCGTCGCCGTCCGTGCCTTGCGCCACTGTCAACCCGCCGAAGGCCTTGATGGCCTTCATGCCGAGGGTGCCGTCATTGCCGCTGCCGGAGAGCAGCACGCCGATTGCCGCGTCGGCCCGCTCCTTGGCGAGCGAGCTGAGGAAGACGTCGATCGGCTTGCGCTGGACGGCATCCTCCCGTGCCCTCAGCCGCAAGCGGCCTGCCTCGATCGTCACGATGTGGTCGGGTGGCGCAACGTAAACATGATTTGGCTCGATCGGGTGATCGGCCGTTGCGGCGTGGGCCGGCATCGTCGTGAAGCGGTCGATGATCTCCGGCAGATCGCTTTCGCGGCCCTTCGGCAAATGCGTGACGATAACGAATGCCATGCCGGTATCGGCTGGCATGCGCTCAAAGAGCAGCTTGATCGCCTGCAGTCCGCCTGCCGACGCCCCGATGCCGACGATAGGAAATCTGCTGTCCGTTTCCACTGCGACTTCTGCCATTCTCTACCGTCGCGGCTCCATCTGACTACGAAGGGCCACTGTCGGCAATGGCTATCACTACGAAGAGCGTTGCGTTGCTTCGAGCCTGTGGATTCGAACGCCCCAGGCGGAATGTTTCGGGCAGGAGAAATCTAGAATGAGCCTGGTACCGACGCAATTGTTTCGAGGCGCCGGCCGCGCGGCCAGGCTTGGCGGTCGGACCCTATTCTCTCAAGCACGCCCGAACGCCTTGCGAAGTTCCGCCTTGGCCCTCTCCAGCACGTCGCGCTGGCGCGCCGGCAACCCCTTGCCGGCGCGATTGATGTAGAAGTTCAGCATCGACATGGCGGACTGGTAGGGTTTGGCCTTTCGCCGTTTGCTGCGCTCGGCGGAGCGCTTGAGCGAGAGGGCAATCCCGCGCGCCGTGCCACGGGTGAAGACCTTGGGGTCCAGATCAAGAGCGTTGCTGTTGCGGGTCACCTCGCCCGACCAGTAGCGGCTCTTCGATCGGGCAGACCGCTTTGCCTTAGCGGCGGATATGCGCCGTGCGGCCGGCATAACCGTTTTCCTAGCCGCGGCGCTTGAAGAACTGCACTGCCCGCTCGTGCTTCTCGGCGGCCGCGCGGCTGCCGAAGGTTCCGAGATTGCGACGCCGGCCGGTCTTCGGATCGAGCTTGCGCGAATAGAGGCGATACCTGCCTGAACTGAGTTTTCTGATCATCGGTTCCTCCAGCGTCATGATCATGCGAACGCTGACCTGTCACTGTCGGAATGCCTGCCAGTCCTGATGGTTCCCGAGGCGCTGATCGTTGGCAGGAGCGCGCGGCTACTCCAGCCCGGCCGCCTGCAGGGCGGCGGCCAGGTGGTCGAACTCGCGGAGGTCGCGGTATTCGACGAAGCGATGGAGGTGGAGCCGCCAGTCCGCCAGCTTGCGGCCGGGAAACTGCGCCATATCGCGCTCGGCGACCGCCAGGAATTCGGCCAGAGTCGCCTGCGCCTCCGGCACGCAGCCGGCACCGGCGTAGCTCGCCGCCAGCCACAGCCGCACCTCGTTGGTGGGATTGTGCACCTGCTTCAGGGTGGCGACGGCCTCGTCGTAGCGCCGCGCCGTGAACAGCGCGACGCCGCGGCAGAGAATGATCCAGTTGAACTCGAAGGGGTTGTGGCGCCTGGCGATGTCGAACTGCTCGAGCGCGGCGACGGTCTCGCCGACGGCATAGAGGTAGATGCCGTAGACCCCGTGCGCCTCCACGTCGTTGGGGTTGAGCGCGATGGCGGTCTGAAGGTGGGCGCGCGCCTCGTCATACTCGCGGCGGAAGACGTGAACGTGGCCGAGCAGCCAGCGCGCCCGGCAATCGGTCTCGTCCAGCAAAACGGCGCGCTGCGCCAGGGCGAGGGCCGTCGCGAGCGGCTCTCCGCTCTCCTCGGCCCAGCCGAAGATGCGGTCCAGGCAGTAGGTCCAGCCGAGCTGCGCGTGCGCCAGCGCGCTCTTGGGGTCGAGCTCGACCGCCTGCTTCGCCAGCCGCTGGGCCTCGGCGTTGTCCGCCTTGCCGTGGCGCAGCATGAGCGCCTCGCTGCGCAGCATCAGGTCATAGGCCGACAGCGCCTGCGGACTGAGGCGCAGCGCGCGCTCGCGCCCGGCGGCCTCGACGCGGTAGCCGAGCGTGGTGGCGATGGCCCGGACGATGTCGTCCTGCACCGTCAGGATGTCGGCGGCGTCGCGGTCGAAGTTCTCGCCCCAGAGATGCGTGCCGCTCGCCGCCTCGATCAACTGGGCTGCGACGCGCACGCGCTCGCCGATGCGGCGAACGCTGCCCTCGCACAGATAGCGCACGCCCAGATCGCGGCCGATGCGGACCATGTCGAGAGCGCCGCCGCGGTACTGGAACGACGAGTTGCGGGCGATCACGAACAGGGTCCGGAAGCGCGACAGCTCCGTGATGATGTCGTCGGTGATGCCGTCGCTGAAATACTGCTGTTCGGGGTCGCCGCTCATGTTGGTGAAGGGCAGCACGGCGATCGAGGGTTTCGCTGCCGGCGGCGCCTTGCGCTCTGCCGCCGATTCAGCGCTCGCGGGTGCGGGCCGCTCGGCCACTGTCGCGCCGCCGGCATCGAGATCGGCGAGCAGCGCCTGGAAGCGCGCGTGATCGCGCAAGCTGTCCATCTCGCCGTCGTATTTCATCCACGCCGCCAGGCGGCGGCGGAAGGTGGGGGATGCGGAGAATGCCTGTTCCAGGTGATCCAACGCAGCATCCATCCTGCCGAGCATCGCGTTGGTGAGCGCCGCGTTGTATTGAACGAAGCGGTCATCCGGGCCCAGAATGATGGCCCGGGCCACCCAGTCTTCGGCGCGCGCGGAATCGCCGCTCTCCACGAGGATCGAGCTACCGAACACCAGGGCATCGGCGTTGTCGGGGTGCGCCTTCACCTCCGCCTCGAGGCGGGCCAGGCAGCGCCGCAGCGCGGCGTCGCACTGCTCGCGCCGCCCGAGCGCCTTGCATTCCCACGCCAGCAGGCCCGGCGAGCGGAAATCACTTGGCCGCAACTCCGCCGCCCGCGCGAACAGCGCCGCTGCCTCCGCGCGCAGGCCTTGGTTGTGACAATTGCGAGCGTGGAAGAAATGCGCTTCGAACAGGCCGGCATCCAGCCTCGTGGCGCGCTCGAACTCGACCGCCGCCTCGTCGAAGCGCACGGCTGCGAACAGCGCGAACCCCTTGGCGGCATAGGCCTCCGCCAGGTTGGCATCCAAGGCGAGCGCCCGCTCGCTGTTCGCGAGCGCCGTCTCGAAGGAGCCGTCCGGATGGCTCGCCGCCTCGTAGGAATCGCAGATCGCCATTCCCGCATAGGCGCGGGCATAGTCCGGGTCGATTTCGGCCGCCTTGGCGTACATGTCGCGGGCGATGGCCAGATGACGCTTGCCCTGGCCACGCAGGTAGAAGGAGCGGCCCATCAGGTAGTACTCGTAGGCACGGGTATTAGCGGTCGGATGGCGGGTGATCGTCTCGAGCTCCGCCGGCAGCAAGGTCACCCTCAGGACGTCGACGATGCTCTTCGATATCTCGTCCTGCAGCGCGAAGATGTCGTCGAAACGGCGATCGTAGCGGTGGGCCCAGCGATGATCGCCGCTGGCGCCATCGATCAGCTGCGCCGTGATGCGCACGTGGCCATCGGACTTGCGCACGCTGCCTTCGAGGACGTAGTCGACCTTCAGGTCCCGCGCCACCTGTTGCACCTGCAGGGTCTTGCCCTTGAAGGTGAAGGCGGTGTGCCGCGCCACCACGAAGAGCGCCGAAACCTGAGACAGATCGGTGATGATGTCCTCGGTGAGGCCGTCGGCGAAGTATTCCTGGTCCGGATCGCCGCTCATGTTGGTGAACGGCAGCACGGCGATCGACAGCTTCCGCACCGCCGGATCCAGGGGCGATTCCTCGCCCGCAGGCGAGGCGGTGACCAACGCGACCGTTGTCGGTCGGTCGCGGATCGCGCCGCGGTCCACGCCTTCGGAGGCCGGCAGCACCGACTGCAATCCTTCGATCAGCGGGTCGCGAAGCTTGTCGTCCTTGTAGGGCTCCTGCTTCGCAATCTCCAATAGCGAACCCCCGGGGTGCTCGCCGCGATAGAGAGTCAGCTGGCGGTCCGCATCGTCACGGCGGCCGGCATGCACATAGGCCGCAACGAGGTACGCTTGAATCCAGGGATGCAGGATCGTCATCTTGCTGTACGCGGCGACGGCCTCGTCGTAGCGCCCGAGGCAGAACAGCGCCATGCCGCGGATTTCCCAATACCAGTTCGGCGGAAACGGATCCCGCCGCATGGTCTCATCGAGCTGCCGCAAGGCCTCCACGGGCCGTCCGACATAGATCAGCAGCTCGGCGAAAATCGTCGCGCAGGCGACGTTGTTCGGGTTGGCCGCCAGAATCCGCTCGTAGTGCGAGCCGGCCTGATCGAACTGGCGCATGCTCAAGCGGACGCTGCCCATGGCGAAGTTCGACCAGTCATCGTCGGCATCGAGGACAAGGGCCTTCTGCGCCAGCATGGCGGCTTCGTTCAGAGCGGCACTGTCCTGGTCCGCCCAATATCGGGACAAGGACACATAGGCATGCCGCCCATAGGCTTCGGCGTAGATCGGATCGGCCGCGATCGCACGGGCCAACAGCGGCTCCGCGGCAGCAAGATCGTAGCGCGCCATCAGGTCGCGCGCCTGCAGCATGTAGTCATAGGCGTCCATATGCTGGGTCGGCTTGCGCCGGGCCCGCGCCGCGGCGCCGGCGGCGATGCGGCCTTCGAGGGTCGCGACGATGGTCTGCGTGACCTCGTCCTGCACGGTAAACAGGTTGCTCAGCTCGTGGTCGTATTGTTGCGCCCACAGGTGATTGCCGGTCATGGCATCGATGAGCTGGACCGAGACGCGGATGCGATCGTCGGCCTTGCGGACGCTGCCTTCGACCACGTAGTGCACGCCGAGGTCGCGCGCGACAATGCGCACATCGACGGCCCTGTCGCGGTATTGGAAGGCCGAGTTGCGGGCGATGACCAGCAAGGAGCGAAAGCGCGACAGCCCCGTCGTGATGTCCTCGGAGATGCCGTCGCTGTAGTACCGCTGCTCGGGATCGCCGCTGAGGTTGAGGAACGGCAGCACGGCGATCGCAGGCTTGGCGGCCGGCGCGGCGGCTGCCGATCCGGACTGTTCGGCGGCGACCGTGCCTCCGTTTTCGACGGCTTCGGCGAACGACCGAAAGCGCGGGTGGTCGCGCAGCGCGTCCATCTCCTGATCGTACTTCAACCACGCCGCCAATCGGCGTCGAAAGGCGGGAGAAGCGGAGAATGCCAGTTCGAGCCGATCGAGCGCCGCATCGATCTTGCCGAGCATCGCGTTGGTCAGGGCCACGTTGTATTGAACGACGTGGTCGCCTGGGCCGAGCATGACGGCGCGGGCCGCCCAGTCCTCGGCACGCGTCGCGTCGCCGAGGGCGACCAGAATCGAGCTGCCGAACGCGAGGGCATCGGCGTTGTCGGGATGCGCCTTGATCTCGGCCTCGACGCGCGCCAGGCACGGCCGCAGCGCGGCGGCGAATTCCTCGTGCCGTCCGAGCACTTTGCATTCCCAGGCATAGAGGCCGGGCGAGCGGAAATCGTAGGGCCTGAGTTCGGCGGCGCGCGCGAACAGCGCCGCGGCCTCCGCATGCCGGCCCTGATTGCGGCAGTTGCGGCCGTGGAAGAAGTGCGCCTCGAAGAGCCCGGGATCTAGCGCCATGGCCCGCTCGAACTCGACGGCCGCCTCGTCGAAGCGAACGGCCGCGTAGAGGGCCAGTCCCTTGGCGGCATGGGCCTCCGCCAGCTTCGGTTCGAGCGCCAGCGCCCGCGCGCTGTTGGCGAGGGCGGACTCGAACGACCCGCCGGGACCGGTAGCCGCCATATAGGAGTCGCAGATGGCAAGGCCGGCATAGGCGCGCGCATAGTCGGGATCGATTTCGGTCGCCTTGGCATACATGTCGTGGGCGATGCCCAGGCAGCGACTGTCCATGCCGCGCAGATAGAAGGAGCGACCCATCAGGTAGTACTCATAGGCCTGGGTATTGGCGGTCGGATGCCGGGTGATCGTCTCGAGCTCGCCCGGCAGCAGCGTCACCTTGAGCACGTCGACGATGCCCTGGGATATCTCGTCCTGCAGCGCGAAGATATCTTCGATGCGGCGGTCATAGTGGTGGGCCCAGCGATGGTCGCCGGTGGCGCCGTCGACCAGCTGGGCGGTGACGCGAACGCTGCCGTCGGCCTTGCGCACGCTGCCTTCGAGCAGGTAGGCGACGTTCAGTTCGCGCGCCACCTGCTGCAAGTGAAGGGTCCGGCCCTTGAACGTGAAGGCGGTGTGCCGCGCCACGACGGAGAGCGCCGATGCCCGCGACAGTTCAGCGATGATGTCCTCGGTGAGGCCATCGGCGAAGTATTCCTGGTCCGCATCCTCGCTCATGTTGGCGAACGGCAGGACGGCAATCGCGACCTTGTCCGACGGCGTCGGCTCCGGCCGGGACGACAGGGATTCCGCCGCGGGCTGCGGCGGTGGCGTCTGCCGCGCGCGGATGCGATCGCACAGCGCCTTGGTCTCAGGCTCCGGCTGTATGCCCATCTCGCGGTGAAGACGGTCGCGGAGGGCCTTGTACAGTTTGATCGCCCGGGAGGTCTGGCCTTCGTCCGCATGAACCTGCATGAGGGTGCGATAGGCCGCCTCGCTCAGCGGATCGATCTGCAATAGGCGGCGCGCCGCCTCCGCCGCCCGCTCCCGATCGCCGGCCGTCAGCGCCTGTGCCATGAGGCCCGCGAGCGCACGTTCGAACAGCTGGCCCAGGCGCTGGCGCTCGACCAGCAACCAGTCCTCGAAGGCGGGATCGCGAATCGAGATGCCCTCGAGCAGGTCGCCGCGATAGAGCTCCATGGCCCGCGCGAGCGAGTCGAGCGAGCCGGCGGCCACGAGCCGCTCGAAGGCCAGCACGTCGACCTCGACCGCGGTCCGGTCGAGCGCGATCGTCTGCCGATCGGTGCGCAGCACGCCGCCCTCGACGCCGCCAACGCAACGGCGCAGCCGCACCAGGGCCTGCTTCAGGCTGTCGCGCGCCTGGCGGTCGCCATGTTCGCTCCACAGCAGGCCGGCGAGGCGCTCGCGCGAATGGGCGTCGCCCGCGGCCATGGCCAGGACGGCGAGCAGGGCGCGGTCCTTCTGGCCGGGAAGATCGACGACCGCGCCGTTCGTCGGCCGCAGCTCGAATCCGCCAAGCAGCGTCAGCGACCAGCTCTCCATCACCGATGGTTCCATGACCCGACAGAGCATCGCCAAATGTCGCCTATCCCCGAGATTTACGTTTCTTTTCCGCCCGACACAACGCTGCGATCACGGACGCCGGGCATCCTGTCGCCAGTCGACAGGAGGTTCAGACCATGCAGCCCAAGCCGCACCCGATGGACCATTTCATCTATCACCCGGCTTTCTGCCATCTCGTCCGGGGCGCAGCGATCCCGGCGACAATCGAGGCATCGATGCGGAGAGACTCGCATGAAGATCGCGACGCATGGCGGAGCCAGGGCCGCGAAGACGACGAGAGCATAGCGAGTGCGCCGCGGCGCTCCATCGGCCAACGTCTCGCCGCGCTCAGGACCACGCTGCACCTGCCGCTGCCACGGGTCAACATCCGGGCAGCCTACGCCGTCGTCGCTCCGAAGGCTGTGACCTTCATCACATTCGCATGGCGGGGCTGGACTCGCCGGACGCGCCTCGACCCGGCCATCGGCGCCCTGCGCGATACCGGCCTGTTCGTGCGGCCGCATGCACTGCGCTGGCACGAGGACGACGCGGACAGCAGCGATTCGCAACTCATGCCGGCGCCTGTCGCCGTCACGCATCCGTCACATAGGCAGTAGGAAGATCATGGCCACTTTCAACGGCACGACCCTCAACGACACCCTCATCGGCTCCGGCCTTTCCGACCTGCTCTACGGACTGGCCGGCAATGACTCGATTTCCGGCGGCAGCCTCGGCGACGACACGCTGGACGGCGGCACCGGTTCGGACACGCTCGACGGCGGCGTCGGCGACGACACCTATGTGGTGGACAGCACGAAGGACGTGATCATCGAGACCGGCGTCGAAATCGACGACCGGATCCAGGCCAGCATCACCATCGACCTCAACAGCGCCGCCTATGACGGCATCGAGCACGTCACCCTGACCGGCGCCGGCGCGCTCAACGCCACCGGCGACGGCGACGCCAACATGCTGATCGGCAACAGCGGCGCCAACAAGCTCGACGGCCGCGTGGGCGTGGACACGATGGCCGGCGGCGCCGGCAACGACACCTACACGGTCGACAACAGCAACGACGTGATCGTCGAGCTCTCCGGCGAGGGCACCGAGCAGGTCAACAGCTCGGCCGATTTCACGCTCAGCGACTTCATCGAGAACCTGACGCTGACGGGCACATCCGTTCTCCACGGCACCGGCAACGCGCTGGCCAACAAGATCACAGGCGCTTCGAACGAGGACATACTCCACGGCGGCGACGGCAACGACACGCTGACCGGCAACGACGGCGACGACGTGCTCGACGGCGACGCCGGGGCCGACAGCCTGTCCGGCGGGAAGGGCAACGACGTCTACGCCGTCGACGATATCGGCGACAAGATCACGGAGAGCGGCGGGGCGACCGATGTCGACAGCGTCAACAGCGCCGTCACCTATGTCCTCGGCAGCAATCTCGAGAACCTGTTTCTCCAGGGCACGGACGCCATCGACGCCACCGGCAACAGCCTGAACAACATCATCCTCGGCAACGACACGGCGAACACGCTGAGCGGCCTGGCGGGAGACGACTTTCTGTCCGCCTTTGGCGGCAAGGATCTACTGCTGGGTGGCGATGGCAATGACCGGCTGGCGGGTGTGCGCGACGGCGACACGCTGGTCGGCGGCGCCGGCATCGACACCTTCGCGTTCTTCGCCAGCAGCGGCAAGGACACGGACCTGGTCGCCGATTTCAACGGCCTGCCGGGCGGCGACCTGATCGACGTCAGCGACTTCCTCAACGGCAAGGGCGTGACCGCGGCCAACGCCAGCAAGTTCCTCGAGGCGGTCTCGGCCGATGGCAGCACGACGCTGCGGATCGATGTCAACGGCACGAAGAACTTCGGCGACCTGGCGACCCTGCAGGGCGTGAGCACCGATCTCGACGGCCTGCTGGCCAACGCGTCCATCCTCGGCATCGGCACGCTGACGGCGACGACCCTCGTCGGCACGACCGCCGCCGACACCCTGGCAGCCGGCACGACGTCGCAGCTGGTGCAGGGCCTCGGCGGCAACGATTCGCTGAGCGGCGGCGCCGGCTTCGACACCCTCGACGGCGGCACCGGCAGCGACACGCTGGCCGGCGGCGCGGCCAGCGACACTTACATCATCGACAGCACCAAGGACGTAATTATCGAAAGCGGCGGCAAGGATGACCGCATCCAGGCGTCGATCACGATCGACCTCAACAACGTCGCCTACGCCGACATCGAGCATGTCACGCTGACCGGCACGGGCGCGCTCAACGCCACCGGCGACGACGACGCCAACATGCTCATCGGCAATACCGGCGCCAACAAGCTCGACGGCGGGGCGCTCGCCGACACCATGATCGGCGGCGCCGGCAACGACACATACACGGTCGACGACAGCAACGATTCGATCGTCGAGTACGCCAACGAAGGCACCGATCAGGTCAATAGTGCGGCGGCATCCTATACGCTGTCCGATTTCGTCGAGAACCTGACGCTTACGAGTACGGTGGGTGCCGCCGGAACCGGCAATGAGATCGCCAACAAGATTACCGGCAATATCGGCGCCGACAGTCTGGAGGGCGACGGCGGCAACGACACGCTGACCGGCAATGACGGCAACGATAGTCTGGACGGCGGCGAGGGCGCCGACAGCCTGAGCGGCGGCAAGGGCAACGACGTCTATTTTGTCGACGATGCCGGCGACAAGATCACGGAGAGCGGACCATCGACCGATGTGGACACGGTCCAGTCGGATATCAGCTACGTCCTGGGCACCACTCTGGAAGTCCTGGAACTGGTGGGCACGGACGCCATCGACGGCACCGGAAACGCGCTGGCGAACAAAATCGACGGAACCGGCGGAGCCAATGTCCTGAGCGGACTGGCTGGCGATGATACTTTGAACGGGACGTTCGGCAGCGACTTGTTGCTCGGCGGCGACGGCAATGACTTGCTGAAATCCTTCAACGACGCCAACACGCTCGTGGGCGGCGGCGGCAACGACGTCTTCCAATTCGCCGGCACCGGTTCCGGCACCATCGCCGACTTCAACGGCCTCCCCGGCGGCGATGTCATCGATCTCCAGGCCCTGCTCCCGATCGGCGTCACGGCGGCGAACGCGACAGCCTTCCTGGATACGGACACCACCGATGGCTCGACCATCCTGCTCGTCGATCCAGATGGGAGCGGCAAGGAGCCCTTCGCCGAGGTCGCCGAATTGCTCGGCGTGAGCACGGACCTGAATGGGCTGCTGGCCAACGCCAGCATCCTCGGCATCGACAACCTGGTGGCGACGCCGGTCGTGGGCACGAGCGCCGGCGAGACGCTGGCCGCGGGCGCGAGCTCGACGCTCCTCCAGGGCCTGGGCGGCAATGATACGCTCAACGGGAGTAAAGACTCCGACACCCTCGACGGCGGCACCGGCAGCGACTCGCTCGTGGGCGGCAATGGCAACGACACCTATATCGTCGACAGCACCAAGGACGTGATCGCCGACATCGGCGGCGACGATGACCGCGTCCAGGCCTCCATCTCGATCGACCTCAACGCCGCCGCCTATTTCGCCATCGAGCATGTCACGCTCACCGGGACGGCCGCGCTGAACGCCACCGGCACCGACTCCGAGAACAATCTGCTCATCGGCAACGCCGGCGCCAATATCCTCGACGGCAAGGGCGGCGACGATACGCTCGCCGGCGGCGCCGGCAACGATACCTACACGGCCGACAGCCCCTCCGATGTCGTCATCGAAAATCCGGGCGAGGGAACGGACCAGGTGAACGCCGCGGGCGGCTTTACCCTCGGCGCCGACATCGAAAATCTGACGCTGACCGGCAGCGCCAACATCGGCGGTGAGGGCAACGACCTCGCCAACAAGATCACGGGCAATACCGGCGACAACCAACTGCTCGGCGGGGGCGGCAATGATACGCTGACGGACAACGGCGGGAACGACTTCCTGGAAGGCGGCACCGGCGCGGACAGCATGTCGGGCGGCATCGGCGACGATATCTATTCCGTCGACTCCACCGCCGACAAGGTCGTCGAGAGCAGCGCCAGCGGCGGCGTCGATCAGGTCAACAGCTTCATCACCTACACCTTGGGAAGCAACCTGGAGAACTTGACCCTCGGCGATGCGGACGGGATCGACGGCACCGGCAACAGCCTCAACAACAGCATCAGCGGCGGCAAGGGGGACAACGTGCTGAGCGGCCTGCTCGGGAACGACACGCTGTTCGGCGACGACGGCGACGATCTGCTGCAGGGCGGCGACGGCGCCGACCTGCTGCGCGCCGCCGCCGGCGCGGACACGCTGGAGGGTGGTGCCGGCAGCGACCGCTTCACCTTCGACGCCGTCAGCCTCGACGGGCGCGACGTGATCTCCGACTTCACGAGCGGGTCCGGCGGCGACCTCATCGATCTCTCCGACCTGCTGAACGGGTTCAATCCCGCCGTGAACAATATCAACAATTTCGTGCGCACCTCCGTCGAGGACGGCAATACGATTCTCCAGGTCGACCAGGACGGCAACGCCGGCGTCTTCAACTTCGTCGACGTGGCCGTGATCCAGGGTGTCACGACTGACGTGCTGGGACTCCTCAACAACGGCAGCCTGGTGCTGGCGGATTGACCGGTGGTGTCCTGCGGAAGGTCAAGATTGTTCTTGAATTGTTCGGCATGCGGTACTACTGTTACCGCATGCCGAACAGCCCGCCCGATCCTACCGACGAGACCCTCCCCGATCAGGCGATCAAGGGGCGGGGCGCCGTCAGCAACCGCGTCAGCCGGTACTTCCGGGAGGAGCGGCAGCGCACCGCCGACGGCTGGGACACGCCGGAGGACGGCGACCTGCCGCCGCTGCGCACGACCGTCATGCGCGACACCACCAAGACGATCATCGCCCGCAACCAGTCGCCGGACATCCCGTTCGACCGCTCGATCAATCCCTATCGCGGCTGCGAGCATGGCTGCATCTACTGCTTCGCGCGGCCGACCCATGCCTATCTCGGGCTGTCGCCGGGGCTCGATTTCGAGACCAAGCTGCTGATGAAGCCCGAGGCGGCGCGCCTGCTCGACCAGGAGCTGCGCAAGCCCGGCTACCAGCCCGCGGTGATCGCCATGGGCACCAACACCGATCCCTACCAGCCGATCGAGCGCGAGTACCGCATCACCCGCGGCATCCTGGAGGTGCTCAGCGCCTTCAACCATCCCGTCGGCATCGTCACGAAGTCGGCGCTCATCCAGCGCGACATCGACATCCTCGGACCGATGGCGGAGAAGAAGCTGGCGCACGCCTTCGTCTCCATCAGCACGCTCGACCGCGACCTCGCGCGCAAGATGGACCCGCGGGCGCCGACGCCGCCGCGCCGGCTGGAGACGATCCGCGCGCTGGCCGACGCCGGCATCCCCGTCGGCGTGATGTCGGCGCCGATGATCCCCGCGCTGAACGATCACGAGATGGAGCAGGTGCTGGAGGCGGCGGTGGCGGCCGGCGCCACGGCGGCGAGCTACAACGTGCTGCGCCTGCCGCTGGAGATCAAGGACCTGTTCACGGAGTGGCTGGAGGCGCATGTGCCGGGCCGGGCGCAGCATGTGCTGGACCTGATCCGCGACGTGCGCGGCGGCGAACTCTACGATTCCACCTGGGGCAAACGCATGCGCGGCGAGGGTCCCTATGCGGCGCTCCTGCTTCAGCGCTTCCGGCTGGCCCGGAAGCGCCTCGGCCTCGACGCCTACAAGGCGAGGTGGGACCTCGACCTCTCGCTGTTCAAGCCCCCGACGCAGGCGGGGGATCAGCTGACGCTGTTGTGAGCGCCTCCGAAAACCGAGGGCCCTCGATGACTCGCAAGACGCAATCGGCTCGGCGACGCGGCCCCGTGGCCGCGTCGCGGGAGTTCGATTTATGCGATGTTTGGCGGACGAGTGATCGCGCCTGTCAGCTCACAATCCGTTCGCCATGCTCGGCGTGCAGCGGATGTCGCCTTCTTGGCGCAGATGGGTGATGGCATGAGCCCAGGCGGCCGGGGGCGCCCATGAGCGGCTGGACTGATCGCCCGCGACCTTGCACATCAGCTCCTGGTTGTCGGTCACGATCGTGAAGCGGTCGCCGGCGCGGCGCGTCTCGTGGGGAATTCCGCCGCCCGACGTGGCGGCGAACGCTGCGGTGGTCAGCAGGACCGAGGCGGCGGCCGCGGCCATGAACAGATGAGTCCTCATCGGCGAGATCCTTTCTCCTTGCTCGAAGCGCGCGCCTCTTACAGGAACACAGCTGGGCTGACGTCCCGTCGCCCGCAACCGGCCTGCGACGTTAGGTCTCGATCCTGGCCGGGGCCTGTGCAGGCGGGCTGCACGGCCGGCCAACCTTTCGACGTCGGGCGCGCGGCTTTCGGCTAGAATGGCGCCGGCAGGCACTGCACGGGGGAGGACGAGACCGGCCATGCCGCAGACCCGAACGACGAACCGCATGATCGTGCGCGCGGCCCAGCGCGGCGATGCCGGCGCCGTGGCCGCCCTGTCGGCGCAGCTCGGCTATGACGAGACGGAAGATGAGATCCGCAAGCGCCTCGACGACATCCGCGCGCAGGGAAACGGCGAGGTCTATGTGGCGGTGGTGCCGCCGGCCGTCGTCGTCGGGTGGGTCCAGGTCTTCGCCCTGCTGCTCGTCGAGCTGCCGCCGCTGGCGGAAGTCGGCGGCATCGTCGTGGACTCGCGCTATCGCCGGATCGGCGTCGGCCGCAGCCTGATGGACGCGGCCGAGCTGTGGGCGCGGCAGAACGGCCTGGCCACGCTCAGACTGCGCACGCACGGTCAACGGGACGATGCGCGCGCGTTCTATCGCCGGCTCGGCTATGGGGAACTGGCGGCGTCGACGCTGTTCTCGAAGGTGTTGTAGGGCAGCATCGCGGTTTTTCTCTAGGGGCGACCGGCAGGTCGCCCGGCGTTCCGTCACGCGACGATCACGAGAAGGATTCACCGCAGAGGCGCAGAGACGCAGAGAAGAAAGAAAAGAAAGGCACACTGTATTCGCGCCTTCCGTTCGTGTCTGGTGTTCTTCCTCTGCGTCTCTGCGCCTCTGCGGTTCAATCTTCTTCTTGTCGCGCGCGGATGGCCGGGCGCAGGACCTACGCCGCCTTGCAGACGGGGCAGGTGCCCCGCAGCTCGATGGTGACGCGGTCGACGGAGAAGCCGGCGGCGCGGGCGCTCGCCTCGACGACGTCGAAGACGCGGCGGTCGTCGAGCTCGGTCACGTCCGAGCATTTGCTGCAGATCAGGAACTGGCCGAGATGCGGGCGCTCGGGCTGCGCGCAGCCGACGAAGGCGTTCAGCGATTCGATGCGGTGGATGAGCCCGTGCCCGAGCAGGAACTCGAGGGCGCGGTAGGCGGTCGGCGGCGCCGCCGGCCGGCCGTCTCGCCGCAGCGCATCCAGGATGTCGTAGGCGCCGACGGGGGCGTGGCTGTGCCAGACCAGCTCGAGCACGCGGCGGCGCAGCGGCGTGAGCCGGCCGCCGCTCTGCGCGCAGATCGTGGATGCCCGCACCAGCGCATCGTCGATGCAGTGCTGGTGATCATGGGCCGAAGCGCGCTCCGCAGCGGTCATGGGATTCTCCTTCCGGCCCGACGCGAGTGCAGCATTATTTCTTTCGACTCGCCGACCCTCCCTGTCATTCCCGCGAAAGCGGGAATCCAGGGCAACCGCTCCGTCGCTTGCCCTGGACCCCCGCTTTCGCGGGGGTGACATCGAAGATAGAGCGGGTGAGCCATAGCGCCGGTCCTACATGCCGAGCATGGCCGCCTTCAACTGCGGCACGTTGTTGTCGAACATCCTGAGGTAGCTGTCGGCGGGTCCGCCCGTCGGTGACAAGGCATCGGAGAAAAGCGTGCCGCCGACTCTGGCCCCGGATTCACTGGCCAACGTCTCCACGAGTTTCGGGCTGGTCATGTTTTCGAAGAACACGACCTTGATGCCTTCGGATCTCATCTGCCGGATCAGCTTGGCGATGCCGGCGGCCGACGGCTCGGCCTCCGTGCTGACGCCGACCGGCGCCAGGAAGGTGATGCCGTAGGCGGCGCCGAAATAGCCGAACGCATCGTGCGAGGTGATGATGCGGCGCTGTGCCGACGGCACGTCCTTCAACTCGGCGCGCACCCATTCGTCCTTGGCCTCGATGGCGGCGGTGTAGGCGGCAGCGGCGGCGCGATAGGCGGCAGCACCTTGCGGATCCGCCGCGGCGAGTCCGGCCGCGACGTTCGCGACGTAGAGGCGCCCGTTGCTCAGGTCCTGCCAGGCATGCGGATCGGTGACCGTCGCGCCATCCTCATCCATGGTCCGCGATTTCACACCGGCGCTGGCGGCGACGACCGGGCCCTTGTAGTCGGACGCCTGGATGAGCCGCTGCATCCATCCTTCCAAACCCAGGCCGTTCACGACGACGACATCGGCCGCCGCGACGGCCCTGGCGTCGGCCGGCGTCGGCTCGAACACATGGGCGTCGCCGTCGGGGCCGACGAGAGTCGTGACCGCCACGCGGTCGCCGCCGACGCTCTTCACGATGTCGCCGAGGATGGTGAAGCTGGCGACGACCTTGAGCTTGCCGTCGGCCGCGTGCGCGGCGACGGGGACCAGCAGCAGGGGGACGATCAGGGCGGCCTGGAGAAAGGATCGACGATGCATGGGCGCCTTCCTGGTTCCGTGGCGATCAGGACTCATAGTGCGGCCGGGCGATCAGGTTCTGGCGCAGGCTGCCATGGGTGCCGACGGCCATCGAGGCGAGGTAGATGACGCCGGCGGTCAGCACGATGGCCGGACCGGAGGGCAGATCGAAATGGAACGAGACGAGCAGGCCGATATAGCCGGACACCAGGGCGATCGCCGCGCTCACGGTCGCCAGCGACCACACCGCGGCGGACCAGAAACGCGCGGCGGCGGCCGGCAGCATCATCAGCCCGACCGCCATCAGCGTGCCGAGGGCCTGGAAGCCGGCGACGAGGTTGAGGACGACGAGGACGAGGAACAGGATGTGGTACATCGCGCCATGGCCGCCGACCGAGCGCAGGAAGCCGGGGTCGAAGCATTCGACCAGGAGCGGGCGATAGATCACCGCCAGCGCGGCGATCGAGAAGCTCGCGATCGCGCTCACCAGGAGCAACGAACGGTCGTCCACCGCCAGGATCGTGCCGAACAGCACATGCATGAGATCGACGTTGCTGCCGCGGGTCGAGACGATGAGGACGCCGAGGGCGATCGAGATCAGATAGAAGGCGGCGAAGCTGGCATCCTCGCGCAGCTGGGTGACGCGGGTGACGACGCCCGAGGCCAGCGCCACCAGCAGCCCGGCCACGAATCCGCCGATGCTCATGGAGACCAGGGAGAGGCCGGAGATGACGAAGCCGATGGCGGCACCCGGCAGCACGGCGTGGGACATGGAATCGCCGACCAGGCTCATGCGCCGCAGCAGCAGCAGCACGCCGACGGGACCGCAGCCGATCGCCAGCGCGGCGCAGGCCACGAGGGCGCGGCGCATGAAGGCGAAGTCGACGAAGGGGGCGGCGAGGATGTCGTAGAGCGCGCTCATGCCGCGCTCCGGCCGCAGATCTCCGGGTTCTGCTTCCAGCGCTCGAGCATGGCGCCGGCGCGCTGAAGATTGACCGCCGTCAGGATCTCGGGCGTCGGCCCCCAGCCGATCTGCTCGCGCGCCACCAGCAACGTCTGCGGAAAGTGGCCGCGCACCTGCTCGAGATCGTGGGAGACCATGACGATCGTCCGCTGCTCGCCATGCCAGCGATGCACGAGCGCGAGCAGGTCCTGGGCCGTGTGCGCATCGATGGCGGTGAAGGGCTCATCCAGCAGGATCACCGGGCAGTCCTGCAGCAGCGTGCGGGCGAAGAGGACGCGCTGGAACTGCCCGGCGGAGAGGCTGCCGATCGGGCGCTGCTCGAAGCCCGTCAGCCCGACGGCATCGAGCGCATTGGCGGCGGCCGCGCGCATCGCGGGACTGATGCGGCCGAAGACGCCGATCCGACCCCAATGGCCGAGCTGGACCGTATCGAGCACCGAGATCGGAAAGCTGCGATCGATATCGGCCTGCTGCGGCAGATAGGCGATCTGATCGCGCCGGACCGCGCCCAGATCGATCCGGCCGGCGAGCGGCCGCAACAGACCGACGATGGCCTTCAGCAGCGTGGTCTTGCCGGCGCCGTTCGGACCCACGACCGCCGTCAGCGAACCCGGGCCGAAGCTGCCGCTCAGGTGATGGATGGCGGGATGGCGGTCATAGCCGAGCGTGAGATCATCGAGGCGGATGGCGGCGGCGGCGTTCATGACCACCAGTCCAGGGCCCAGCCGACGGCCGCCCACAGCAGCAGCATGATGCAGAGTATCCAGGCCAGGCGACTGAGCGCGCTCTGCCCCAGCAGCGTCGCGGAATCCCTGCGGTCGACGAAACTGAGCTTGACCAAAGGCGGTACGCTCCCATCCATTCACGTTGAAGAGTTATGGTATAACATAACACTTCTTGTCAAGGCAGATGCCATCGTCATCGCTTGGGCGCGGAAGGTTCAGATTGTGCCCGCCATACCTAAGGTGTCATCGCCGGGCTTGACCCGACGATCCATCTGCCCCGTGACAGGGATGCGGCCGTTGCGGCATGGATCGCCGGGTCAAGCCCGGCGACGACAATGCGGGTGGGGTGAGATGAATAAGACGGTTCGAACTAGGCGATCGGGCAGCCGCAAATCGGACAGCGGGCGGCGACGAGGGCGGCCTCGATCTCGGCCTGCGTGTGGCCCTGCAGCTTGGCCGTCAACTCCGCCACCAGTTCGGCGTGATACTGATTGTTGGCGCTGCAGTGGCCGAAATAGAGAGACTCCGCGTCCGCGTTGCCCTGCTCGAGCGAGAGCGCGAAGACGCGGGGGGCGGCGAACATAGCCAAGCCGGCGCCGCCGATAAACGTCGCCGACATCAGGAACCGTCGTCTGCTCAGGGCATTCATGGATCGCTCCCATCGAACGGTCTGCTCGATCGCAAGGCTACGCTTGCGGGCGCACCCGGTCAATCGAACGGCCGGGACGGTTTGTCGCACCGACGGCCGGCGCGGCTTACGCGGCGGATTCGAATCGGTGTATCTCTTGGGCGCGCCGCCTGCGATGTGCCCGGGCTGCTCCCGATCATCGCGCTCGGCGCCGTGCTTCTGCTCACGACGGTCGCTTAGCCCATCGACTGCCGAGTTCTGTTAGGATCGATCCGTGCGACGCCAACCACCCTATCAGCGACGACCGCGGATCGGCACGCTCGGCCGGGCGGCGTCCTGGCTGGTCGCATTCGCGCTGCTGGTGCAGTGCTCCATCGGCGCGGGCGCGGCGCTGGGCATGTGGATCGAAGCAAATGGCCCGGAACAGATCGCCCAGGGCCATTGCGCGGAGCACGGAACTTCCGGGACGCAGGATCGACGCTCCGGCCATTCGAGCCACGATCACGAACACTGCCTGCTGTGCAACACGGCGGCCGCCGACTGCCCAGCGCCGGTTTTGCCGCTGCTTTCGGCAGCAGTGGATCGATCGGTCATCCCGGCCGCAGCGCCCGCGATCGCTGCGTTTCGCAAGGTTGCCTACGCCAACACCGCGCGCGGCCCGCCCCGACTGGCGTGAGCGGCTCCTGACGGCGGCGCAGTCATCGCGCCGATATCGAGTCGCGTTGCCGCCACGGCGGCAAACCAACCCTCCGCAATAATCGACACAGAGCGGGCGTCGCGCGGCCATCGCGCGACCGACCCGGGACATTGGAGATACCGATGAAAAGCCTGCACCCTCACGCGCTTGCCGCGATCCTATCGCTTGCGCTCGCCGGGCCTGCCCTTGCCCATGCCGATCTCGCGAGCGCCAACCCGGCCGTCGGCGGCACTGTCGCGACGGCGCCGACGGACGTGACGATCACCTTCACCGAGGAGGTGGAGCCGAAATTCTCCGGCATCCAGGTGCTTGACGCCCAGGGCAAGCGCGTGGACCAGGGTGAGGCCCACACGGCGCCCGACGACGCGAAGCTCCTGAGCGTCGCCGTCAAGCCGCTCGCCGCGGGTACCTACAACGTGATCTGGCATGCCACGGCGGCCGATGATTCACACAAGACGAAAGGGAACTACTTGTTCACCGTGAAGCCCTGACGATGGAGGCGGTCGAACTCGGCCTGACGGCGGCGCGAGGGGTGCAAATTGCCGCCTCGCTCTCCACCTTCGGGGCCGCGGTATTCTGGAGCGTGGTGGCGCCGCCCGTTCTGCGGGCAGCGGAGAGCGTGATGCGCGCCCGCATTGAAGCGGGCTTTCGGCGCCTGTTTCGCGCCAGCCTGGCGGTTGCCGTCGTGGCGGCGTTGATCTGGCTGGTGGCGCAGGCAGCCTTCATGGCCGAAGCCGAGAGCATGGCCGACGCCGCGGCGGCGGTCTGGCCGGTGCTGACGGACACGCACTTCGGCCACATCCTGGGCGCGCGCCTTCTCCTGCTTTTGCTCTCCGCGCTGGCGCTGGGGGACAGCTCGAAGGGCGCACGCCGGGCGCTGGCCGCAGCCACGGCCGGGCTCGCGCTGATCTTGCAGACCTGGTCGACGCACGCGGCGGCTGCCGAAGGCATCGGCCGCGTCGTCTTGCTGGGCGCCGAATCGCTGCATCTGCTGGCGGCCGGGGCCTGGCTCGGATCGCTGGCGCCGCTGTTCATTGCGGTCGGCGTACTCGAGCCCGACCAAGGTGCCCGCGCGGCGCAGCGTTTTTCGCCGCTGGGAATGCTGTGCGTCGCGATCCTGGCCGGGGCCGCGCTGGCTCAAGGCTGGATTCTGATCGGCGGGCTGCCCGCATTGCTCGGCACCGACTATGGTCGGGTCGCCCTCGCCAAGCTCGCGCTCCTGCTCGTCCTGCTGGCGTTCGCCGCCGCCAACCGGTTTCGCTATGCGCCGGCCATGCAGGGAGCGGGAGGCGCGGACGCCAAGCGCGGGCTGCGGTGGAGCATCGCCATCGAGACGGCCGTCGGCCTCGCGGCCGTGTTCGCCGCTTCGCTGCTGGCCGACTTGCCGCCGGCGTTCCACCAGCAGCCTGTCTGGCCCTTCGCCTGACAGCTGGCGCGACAATCCCAGGTAAGGCCCGGATGCGGCGGGCGAACTCTGTCCCTACTAGAGCGCCGCCCGGGCGACCGGAATCACGAACTCACAATGTCACTCCGACGCAGATCGGAATCCATAACCACCGGCGACGGCGGCATTGAACCAATTTCATTGCCATCCGCGTCTATGGATCCCCGGCTTGCGTCGGGATGACAACGAGATGGTGAGGCAGGGTATCTCACCTTGATCGGGACGTGGCCTAATGAGCGTAGGGGCCGAACACGAGTCGGATGTGTTCGGGAGTCCAGGGCACCGTCCGATCGGATTCCGTGGTATCCGAATTGCCAGACCCCACATCGAGGTCGGGCATTTTGACGATGTAGGACGACCCCCCGCCGCCGTCGGCGATGGCGTCGAGTTGCTCGTCGGGGTCGGCAAACCTGGGGCTGCCATCCGCATTGGTGCTGTCGTCGGTCTGCGTGTCGAAGGCCCGCGCCAGCGGTGCGTTCGCAAGTCCGAGCACGAGTGCCGCAGCGAATCCCAGCAACAGATAACGCATCTCAGCCTCCAATACGGATGTGGAGCCCAAATCTCCGCACATACAAGCACAGGTGCGCGGGTGGCCGACACACATCAACGCTCTTGCGTCGATCTGACGCATTCCTTGGTCGTTATGCCGATCTTCGCGGCCCCTGACCCATCACCCACTCGGTGTCATTCCCGCGCAAGCGGGAATCCAGGGCCACAGAACTCGTCGCTTGCCCTGGACCCCCGCTTTCGCGGGGGTGACACGTAGGGGGAGGCAACGATGAGTCGCAAAGCCAAGAGCCCCGGCATTACCTGCGCAGCCGCTACGGCACCGGCGCCGCGGTGGCCTGCTTCAGATAGGCGATGAGGTCGGCGCGCTCCTGGGCGTCGGGGATGCCGGCGAAGGGCATCTTGGTGCCCGGGATGAATTTGCGCGGCGCGGTCAGGAACTGGTCGAGGGTGGTCTCGTTCCAAACGACGCCGGAGGCGCGCATGGCATCGGAGTAGTTGTAGTCATCGAGGCTGCCGGCGTGGCGGCCGAAGAGGCCGGCGTGGCGCGGGCCGACGCGATTGGCGTCGATGGAATGGCAGCCCTGGCAGCGGTGATAGATCTGTTCGCCGCGCGTGGGGTCGCCGTCGGCGCCGAAGGCCGGCGAGCGCGGCATCAGCAGGAGCAGGACCGCGGCGACTGCAGTCAGAGGGAGTTTCATTTCGGTCTCATCGAACGGGGGCAGCCGCGCGCCGCCTTGCAGGAGGTTCCGGCCTGCAAGGCGGCGGCGACCGTCAGAAGCCGACGGAGCGTTACGCCGGCCGGCGATGACTACATGATGAACGCGTTCTCGATCGGTGCCTCGCCGAGCACGCTCTTGAGGATGGCGACGTGTTGCGTCTCCACGCCCATGATGCTGGCAGCGGCCTTGGCCAGATCGCGGTTTTCGAAGCCGGGGATGGTGCTGAGATAGGCGATGGCCGCGCCCATCTCCAGGCCGAGCGCGAAGCGCAGCACGTCGGCCTGGTTCTTCAGTTTCTCGACCGGGAACTTGTGCTTCACGTCGGCGACGGCCATGCCGCCGAGCTGGCCGATGGTCTTGGCGAGGATGTCGCGATGCTGCTTATGGTCGCTCTGGAAGCCGACGGCGACCTTCAGCACGTCCTTCTTCAGGAGGCCGCTCTCGGCGCCGACCTGGTAGGCGGCGATGGCCTCATGCTCGAGGCCGAGGGCGACGTTGAGGGTGTCGATATCCGCCGACATGGTGGCGGCGCTCGCGCGCCGCAGACCCGTGCTGCCGACGATGCCGGTCAGCAAGGCCAGGGTGGTGCCGGACAGCGCCAGACGGGCGCCGCGCGTGAACAGCCCGCGCCGATCGATCGCGATGTTGGCTTCGGGCAACAACATTCCTTCAGACATGACGGTCTGTCTCCTCCAAACGGTTGCGATGGGCACGCGCCATCGAACAGGGATGGCGCGCCGGCGGGAGTTCACTTGCGCGGACGCAATGCCCGGCCAGCGGTCCCACTGCGAGCCATACGGAGCGACGCGCGATCCGGATGCCCGGTCACGGACTCGTGATGCAAGGCGACGGTGATCCGGCGCGCACGGCGCAGGCGCGCCAGAGGGCGACGCCCGCGGACTTGACAGGCGCGGCGGCGCTCATCCACGATGCCCGCGATGATGGTCCCCGGATTCGGGGAGAGATAGGGAATGCCGTGCGGCCGACTCGTCGGCCAAACCGGCGGCTGCCCCCGCAACTGTAGGCGGATAGTCCGATATCGACGCGGCCACTGGGCGACCGGGAAGGCCAGATTTCGGGCGACGACCCGCGAGCCAGGAAACCTGCCATCGCCGCACGATTACCCAGGCTTGGGCGGGGTGCCCCAACGGAGGCTGTCAGGTGCTGAACTCCCCCACTCACACGGAAGTCCGCGGTCCGGCCCGGCCGCCGTTTTGCCCGCTCTGATATCGAGAGTCGAACATCCCCGCGCTTGCCCTCACGCTTAAACGAAAGAGGAAGACGATGCAGACCCAATCACTCGCGACCGCTCATGCCGGCGCCGCCATCGGCGCGCGCGCCGGCACCGCAGTTCCGGCGCTGCTCGCGGCCCTGCTCGGCCTGTTCCTGCTGTGGGGCGTGGGGTTCTCCCACCTCAGCGCGTTCCACAATGCCGCGCATGATACGCGTCACTCGAACGCGTTCCCGTGCCACTAGAGGGGAGCGTCATGGCGCTGTTCCGCAACATCGTCTTCGCGGCGGCGTTGGCCGGACTCATCGCCGGTGTGTTCGTAACGGTCGTTCACAAGATCGGCACGGTGCCGATCATCCTGAAGGCCGAAACCTACGAGAGGGCCGCCGAGGCCAACCCCGCTCCGGCCGCCGGCGCGGATGCCGCAACGGCGGAGCACCACCACGATGCCGAAGCCTGGGCGCCCGCGGACGGCTTCGAGCGGACCGCCTTCACCGTATTGGCGGACGTTCTGACCGGCATCGCCTTCGGCCTCCTGCTCACCGCCGCCTATGCCTTGCGGGGCGGCGCGATGGATTGGCGCCAGGGCCTGTTCTGGGGTCTCGCCGGCTTTGCGACGTTCACGCTGGCGCCGGGACTGGGCCTGCCGCCGGAGGTGCCCGGCACGGAGTCGGGGCCGCTGCTCGATCGCCAGATCTGGTGGGTGGCAACGGCGACGGCGACCGCCGGCGGGCTGGCGCTGATCTTCTTCACGCGCAATATCGCGCTGACGGTGCTGGGGGTCGCTCTGATCGCCCTGCCGCACCTCTACGGAGCGCCGCAGCCGGCCGAATACAGGAGTCTCGTGCCCGAGGGCCTGGCACACAGCTTCGTCGTGGCCGCCGTCGTGACGAGCTTTCTGTTCTGGCTCGTTTTGGGATCTCTCACCGGAGTCTTCTACCGATGGCTTGCCGGGCCGTCGCAGGGGCTCGTCTCTGACCATGGAGCGTTGGACCAACATGCGTAGGAATTATCTCATCGGCCTGCTGGCGGTCGTCGTTCTCGCCCTGGCTTCGCCTGCTCACGCCCACATCATCGACGCCAGCGGCGCCGGCTTGGCGCAGGGCCTCGCGCATCCGTTCTCGGGCCTCGACCACATCCTCGCGATGGTGGCGGTCGGCGTGTGGGCGGCTCAGACGGGGCGTCCGGCGCTGTGGATGCTGCCCGTGGCGTTCCCGCTGGCGATGGCGTTCGGCGGGCTGCTCGGCGTGGCCGGCCTGCCGGTGCCGGGCATCGAGGCAGGCATCGCAGCATCGGTCCTCGGCCTCGGTCTGCTGATCGCCTTCCAGGTGAAGCCGCCGCTCGCGCTATCGATCGCGCTGGTGGCGCTGTTCGCGCTCTTCCACGGCCACGCCCACGGCACGGAACTGCCGCAGGCGGCCTCGCCGGTGCTTTATGGACTGGGCTTCGTCGTGGCGACGGCCATCCTGCATCTGATCGGCATCGGCATGGGATTCGCGATGCGACTGCCGAAGGGAATGCTGGCACTTCGAGTCGGCGGCGGCGCCATCGCCGCGGCCGGCATCGCGCTGTTCGTCGGGCTGTGATCGAAGCGCCATGAACCTGTAGGGGCGACCGGCAGGTCGCCCTCTGCCTGCTGTTCCGCCTGGCGGCAATTCCGCGGGTAGCCGGGCGACCTGCCGGTCGCCCCTACAAGAACGTTGCGGCCAGCGGAAGACGAGCGCTGCTCGTCCCTACTTCTCGACCGCGCCGCTGCTCGTCACCCAATCCTGGAAGCCGCCGAGGTTGCGGACGTCGGCGTAGCCCATGTCCTTCAGCGTCTTGCCGGCGAGCGCCGAGCGGCCGCCGGAGGCGCAGTAGACGATGAGCGTCTTGTCCTTCTGAAACGATGGATCGTGCATCGGCGACTCCGGATCCGCCCTGAACTCCAGAAGGCCACGCGGGACGTGCCGCGCGCCCTTCACCTTGCCGCTCGCCTGCACCTCCGTGCCGTCGCGCACATCGACGACGACCGCCTTGCCCTGGGCGATGAGCGCCGCGGCCTCCTCGGGCGCGATCATCGGCACGGCCGCGCGGGCAGCGGCGAGCATCTCTTTCACCGTGGTGGGCATTTCGATCCTCCTCTGGGGCAGCATTCAAGAGCGGGGTGCGGGCCTGCGCCGCCGCTTCATTTCAATGTAGGCACTCCCGACGAATCGCGCTATGAGCGGCGCATGCCTGATTTCCTGCTCGAGCGCGCTTGTGGCACGTCGCCCGTCGCCGGCATCGACGAGGCCGGGCGCGGACCCCTGGCCGGGCCGGTCGTGGCCGCTGCCGTCATCCTGGACGAGCGCACGCTTCCGAACGACTTGGCGCGCCGGATCGACGATTCCAAAGCGGTCGCGCGCGACGAGCGGGCCGAGTTGTTCGCCTTGCTGCCGCTCTACGCCCTCATCGGCGTCGGCGAGGCCAGCGTCGAGGAGATCGACGCCATGAACATCCTGCGGGCGACGCTGCTGGCGATGCGGCGCGCCGTCGAACGATTGCCGGTGAAGCCGGCCGTCGCGCTCGTCGATGGCAATGCGCCGCCTGAGTTGCGCTGCCCGGTCCGCACGGTGGTCGCGGGCGACAGCCTGAGCCTCTCCATCGCGGCCGCCTCCATCGTCGCCAAAGTGACGCGCGACCGCCTCATGACCGAGTTGGCGCGCGCCCATCCCGGCTATGGCTGGGAACATAATGCTGGCTATGGCACGGCGGAGCACCATCAAGGGATAGTACGTCTGGGTGTGACGGCCCACCACCGGCGGTCATTTCGCCCGATCTCCGAAGTTCTTAACATAACCCATTGAATCGAAAGCTATTGACGCCGGAATCTCCGTGACTCATTGTTCCCGGCATGGGGCGTGGGAATGGCAAGGGGTCGGACAGTCCGCCGCTCGACGAGATCATCGTCGGGGACTGCATTCCTATCCTGAATGGGCTGCCGGCGGGGTCGGTCGACATGGTGTTCGCCGATCCGCCCTACAATCTGCAACTCGAACATGAGCTCCTGAGGCCGAACAACAGTGTGGTCGACGGCGTCGACGAGGCCTGGGACCGCTTCGACGGCTTCGCCGACTACGACCGCTTCAGCGAGGCCTGGCTGACCGCGGCGCGGCGCGCGCTGAAGGACGACGGCACGCTCTGGGTGATCGGCAGCTATCACAACATCTATCGCGTCGGCGCCCGCCTGCAGGACCTGGGATTCTGGATCTTGAACGACGTGGTCTGGCGCAAGACCAACCCGATGCCGAACTTCCGCGGCCGCCGCTTCACCAACGCGCATGAGACGCTGATCTGGTGCGCGAAGGACAAGGACGCCCGCTACACCTTCAACTACGCCGCCATGAAGGCGCTCAACGACGAGCTGCAGATGCGCAGCGACTGGCTGATCCCCATCTGCAGCGGCGGCGAGCGGCTGAAGGGCGGCGACGGCCGCAAGGCCCATCCGACCCAGAAGCCGGAGGCGCTGCTGCATCGCGTGATCCTGGCGGCGACGAAGCCCGGCGATGTCGTGCTCGATCCCTTCTTCGGCACGGGCACCACGGGTGCCGTCGCCAAGCGGCTCGGCCGCCGCTTCATCGGCATCGAGCGCGACGAGGCGTATGCGCAGGTGGCCCGCGCGCGCATCGCCAAGGTGCGGCCGATGGAGGACCCGGACATCATCGCCATCCCGTCGAAACGGGACGAGCCGCGCATTCCCTTCGGCTGGCTGGTGGAGCGCGGGCTGCTCCATCCCGGCACCGTGCTGGAGAGTCCCGATGGCCGCTGGACCGCCAAGGTGCGCGCCGACGGCACGCTGATCGCGGCCGAGCATCGCGGCTCCATCCACCAGGTGGGCGCGCTCGTGCAGGGCGCTCCCGCCTGCAACGGCTGGCAGTTCTGGTGCGTTCCCATCGAAGGCAAGCGCGTGCCGATCGACGTGCTCCGGCAGAAGCTGCGGGCGGAACTGAACTGACCCCGATGTCCCCTGGATGGGCAGACGTCGTAGATGACGCAATCACTCCACTGGCAATTGCATTTGTCTGGCTCTATCTCGAAAAGAGACGATCGGCATCGTTTGTCAACAAGCATCAGTGGTTGCGGCCGTTGCTAGGTATTCGGTCTTGCCGTTGGCCTAGGCCGAACCGTGATGTCATTGAACGAGATCGGCGCACGAAACGTGCAGGCCTTCGTTGATAGCACCCGCGCAAAACACGCCTTTCCCAAGCAAATCGATGACATAACATGGGTCGACGCGATTGACGCAGATGGCGAGAAAGTCATCTACTCGTACAGTCTAACCGTCACCGACCAAGCCGAAGCCAGCCGGATCGTGGAGGAGTTGCGCCGGCAGCTTCCTTCGAGCGTGTGTAACCAGCCAGACATGCACCGCGTTGCCGCCGATGGAGTCACTTTCGAGTATCGATATCGCATGCGCAACGGCCCGAGCTACGATCCGATCACGATCACACCCAAAGACTGCAGACTGTAGATTGCGCTAGCCGGATCGCAGCGATGGTCGATTCCAGCTTCGAGCGCGTGACCTCGGCACGTCTGGTGTTGCGCCGCTTCCGCGAAGGTGACATCGAGACCTTCGTCTGCTACCGCGCCGATCCCAAGATCGCCCGCTTCCAGTCGTGGGAGAACTTCACCGATGCGGACGGGCAGGCTTTCTTCGCCTCGATGCGCCGGCAGCATCCGGATACGCCCGGCGAATGGTTCCAGTTCGCGATCGAGCGGGCGGCGACGGGGACCATGATCGGTGATTGCGCGCTCCATGCTCTCGCCGATCAGCCGCACGAGGTCGAGATCGGTTTCACGCTGGCGCCGGCCCATCACGGCAAGGGCTATGCGACGGAAGCCGTGGCCTGCCTCATCGACTATATCTTCGGTCCACTCGCGAAAGAGCGCGCTGTGGCCATCACGGACGTGCGCAATACGGCGTCGATCGCCGTGCTCGAACGCCTCGGCTTCATCCGCGATCCGGCGCCGCGTGAGCCGGTCATTTTCAAAGGCGAGCCGTGCGACGAGTATCTCTATGGCGTCCGGCGGGAGAATTGGGTGGCGCGTCAGCGACGAAGCCTGTAGGGGCGACCGGCAGGTCGCCCACGTCGCGGACACACCGGGTCTGCATACGCAAACATCGTGCGGCGGATAGGCGGGCGACCTGCCGGTCGCCCCTACTGTCGTCCTGCTCGCCGCGACTGCGCTCTTAGCAACCGACGTCTGCAAGGAATGCCGGCCTCCGTGCTGATCGCAGCGCTATAGTGCAGCCGACCGGGGGACCCGTCTTGAGCCTCACCGCTGCCGAGCGCCGCATCGTGTTCCTGATCGGCGCGGTCAATTTCATCAACGTGCTCGACTTCATGATCGTTCTCCCGCTCGGACCCGACTTCGCGAAGGTGTTGCACATCCCGGCCTCGCATATCGGGTTCATCGGCGGCAGCTACTCGGCGGCGGCCTGCGTCGCCGGGCTGATCGCGTCGTTCTTCCTCGACCGCTTCGACCGCCGGCGCGCGCTCGCCGTCTGCATGGCCGGACTGGTCGTCGGCACGGCCCTCGGCGGGCTGGCGTTCGATCTGACGAGCCTGCTGCTGGCGCGCGTGGTGGCCGGGATATTCGGCGGACCGGCAATCGCCGTGGCCCAAGCCATCATCGCCGACTCGGTAGCGCCGCAGCGGCGCGGTCGCGCCATGGGCGCGGTGACCAGCGCGTTCTCGGTCGCGGCGGTCGCCGGTGTGCCCGCGGGATTGGAGCTGGCGCGCCTCGGCGGCTGGCGGCTGCCGCTGTTCTCGGTGGCGGCGCTGGGCATTGCCGTGATTCTCGCCGCCATCGCGTTGCTGCCGCCGATGCGTGCGCACCTGGACATCGTGGCCGCGCGCGGCGGCGCCATGCTGGCCGGGCTGCTGCGCCAGCGGCGCGTCTGGCTCGCCTATGCGCTCGGCGGCTTGCCGTTCTTCAGCGTCTTCCTGATCATTCCGAACATCTCGCCGTTCGTGCAGCTCAACCTCGGATCCCCGCGCGACCAGCTGAGCGTGCTCTACCTGATCGGCGGCGGGCTGACCTTCTTCGGCACGCGGCTGGCGGGCCGGGTCGTCGACCGCATCGGCGCCACGCCGGTGACGCTCGTGGCGACGGCGCTGCTCACCGTCGTCATCCTGCTCTGCTACGTGGTCTATGTGCCGGCGATACCCGTGCTGGCCCTCTTCCCGTTCTTCATGCTCGTGAGCTCCTGCCGCTTCGTGGCGACCAGCTCGACGCTGACCAAGGTGCCGGCCGCGGCCGAGCGCGCCGGCTTCATGTCGCTGCTCTCGGCGCTTCAGAACTTCGCCTCGACGGCGGGCTCGTTCCTGGCCGCCCAGATCCTGACGAGCGCCCCCGACGGTCGGCTCCTCCACATGGATGTCGTCGCGCTGCTATCGATCGCCGCGGGCCTGCTGATTCCCGTGCTGATGCTCGTGGTCGAACGATCGGTGCGGCAGCAGACGGCGGTGCTGCAGGCATGATAGGATGTCGGCCCGGCAAGCGATGAGGGCGCGATGGCGATCGAGCAGACTGTCGCCGAGCATTACACCCACGGTTCGCTGGAAGCGACGATCCTCGACGGCCTGCGCCGCTCCGGCAAGGATCCGGATCGGATCGATCCCGACGACCTGGCGGCGGTCGACGAATTCCACATCGGCGGGCGCGCGGCGACAGTGGAGTTCGCCGAGCAGCTCGGCCTGCGGCCGGGGCTGGCGCTGCTCGACATCGGCAGCGGCATCGGCGGGCCGGCGCGCTACTTCGCGCACCATCGCAAATGCCGGGTGACCGGCATCGACCTGACCGACGAATATGTGCGCGTCGCCAGCGCTCTGTCGCAACGGGCAGGCCTTGCGGAAGAGGTCAAGTTCGTGCAGGGCAGCGCGCTCGCCCTGCCCTTCCCCGCCGGCAGCTTCGACGGCGCGTACATGCTGCATGTCGGCATGAACATCGCGGACAAGGCGACGCTGTTCGGGCAGGTGAAACGCGCGCTCAGGCCCGGCGGCGTCTTCGGCGTCTACGATGTCATGCGCATCGGCCCGGGCGATCTCGCCTATCCGGTGCCGTGGGCGCGCTCGGCCGAGAGCAGCTTCGTGGCCGCTGCCGACGACTATCGCCGGCTGCTGCGCGATGCCGGCTTCGTCGTGCAGAAGGAGCGCGAACGGCGCGCCTTCGCCATCGAGTTCTTCAAGAAGATGCAGGCGCGCGTCGCCGAAAGCGGCCCGCCGCCCCTCGGCCTGCACATCGCCATGGGCGCCGACTTCCCGCACAAGGTGAGGAACCTCGTCGCGAACCTGGAAAACGGCCTGCTCGCGCCGATCGAGATGATCTGCCGCGCAACCTGACGTTGCAGCGCGGCCGCGCGCCGTCGTGTAACAGACTGTTACAGACTGCCTGCCGGCAACAGCCCGTTACATTCGCGCTCCCCACCGACATCGGCTTGTTACACAGCCATCGTTGACTGCGTCGCGAAATGTGCGAGCCAAGGGGAGTCCCTCGCCGTTTCCCACATCGGTTGGGTAGAGCGACTTCCCGAGACACCCACATGCCAGGAGAATTCATGATGTTGCGCACGGTTGCCGCTGTGACGGCCGCCCTCTTCCTCGCCGTTAGCGCCGCACCGGCCTTTGCCGACTGCGCTGCCGACATTCCCACCGTCGAAGCGTCGGTCGCGAAGCTGAAGGCCGGCACGGACAAGACGAAGGCGGACGGCGATATCACGCTGGCCAAGAAGTATGCCGGCATGAAGAACGAAGGGAAGTGCACGACCTACCTGAACTACGCCAAGAAGCACGTGAAGATGTAGAGATACCCTGCAGGGTATGACTCGAGAGCCCGGGTGAGCCGATCCGGGCTCTTTTTTTGCCCGCCGCTACAGCTTCGCCGTGCCGGCTCGCGCCCGAACGCGCTGAGCTGAATGGATGCCAACTGCGCATAACTTGGCTGCGATCGAGTGTGCGGCCCCCGGGTCCGCGCGAAGCGCGGCCCGAGGACAAGCCTTGAACCACAGAGGCACAGAGCCACAGAGGCACACGGAGAAGTAAGAATTGAAACCGCAGATGAACGCAGATGAACGCCGATAAGGATTCCTGCGCGCCTGCGGCGCGCAATCAACCTATCTGCGTTCATCCCTTCTGATCTGCGTTCATCTGCGATCCCCTTCCTTGCTCCGTGAACCTCCGTGGCTCTGTGCCTCTGTGGTTCAGGGCCGCAAGCTCGGTCGGGCCGGCTGTTCGCGCTCTACAGCTTCGCCAGGGCGTGGCGGACGACCTTCTTCATCAGCGTGGGCAGGGCGTAGTCCGACAGCCGGTCGACCGGGCACCAGACGCCGCCCTCGGCGCCAGCGTTGCGCGCGCTGCCGACGAGCAGGGAGAGCTCCAGTTCGAAATGGGTGAAGCCATGGCGAACCACGCCCTCGAGCGCGCGCCAGGAGGTGCGGGCCGGGGCCGCCGCCTTCGCCTCGTCGATGTCCCAGGGGGCCGCGCGCCATTCCGTCGACGGCACCTCGAACAGCCCGCCCAGCAGGCCGTTCTCGGGGCGGCGGCGCAGGAGCACGGCGCCGTCGCGGCGCAGGGTCCAGAACACGACGCCGTGCCGCTTCGGGCGTACGGCCTTCGGCAGCTTCGCGGGCAACGCTTCCTGATTGCCGGTGCTACGGGCGGCGCAGCCGTCGGCGAGCGGGCACAGCATGCATTTCGGCTTGCGCGGCAGGCAGATGGTGGCGCCGAGGTCCATCATGGCTTGCGCGTGGTCGCCGGCACGCGCCGCCGGCGTCAGAGCCTCGGCGAATCGGCGCAGCGCCGGTTTGGCGCGCGGCAGCGGCTCGGCGACGTTGAACAGGCGCGCGATGACGCGCTCGACATTGCCGTCCATCACGGTCGCCCGGCGGCCGAAGGCGATCGCGGCGATGGCGGCCGCGGTGTAGGCGCCGACGCCGGGAAGCCGAAGCAGATCCGCCTCGCTGTCGGGAAACCTGCCGCCGAGTTCGGCGCTCACCAGGCGGGCACATCGATGCAGATTGCGCGCCCGCGCGTAGTAGCCGAGGCCCTGCCAGGCATGGAGGACGGCATCGAGATCGGCAGCGGCGAGATCCTCGACCGTCGGCCAGCGCGTCAGGAAGTCGCGAAAGTAGGGGCCGACGGTGGCGACCGTGGTCTGCTGCAGCATGATCTCGCTCAGCCACACGCGATAGGGATCGGCGCGCGCGCCGGCCTTCGCGCGCCATGGGAGCACGCGCGCGTGGCGGTCGTACCAGGCGAGCAGCCGGTCGGCCAGATCGGAGGGGATGCGGTGGGACGAGGCGTGGCGACGGGGCATGGCAGCCGCTAACATAGCCGCGCCGGCCGAGTCCGGCCATCAGCCAGAGGTCGCCATGGCGGACGAGAGCGAAAACCGAACCCACGCGATGTTGAGCCTGGCGGTGACGCTGCCCAAGGTGACGCGCCGCACGCTCGGGCGGCACGGGCTGGCGGAGGGCGGCCTGGTCACGGACTGGGCGGCGGTGGTCGGCCAGACCATCGCCGAACGCAGCCTGCCGCTGCGGTTGTCCTTCACCGGCGGGGAGCGGCGCGACGGCACGCTCCATGTGCGCGTCTCCGGCGCCCTCGCGCTCGAACTGCAGCACCTGGAGCCGCTGGTTCTGGAGCGCATCAACGGCTATTTCGGCTATCGGGCCGTCGGGCGCCTCAGGATTCACCAGGGGCCGGTGCCGAGCCTGCCCGAATCGCGGCGCCCGCCGGCGAGCGCGCCGACGGCCCAAGCCGAGGCCGAGATCGGCAGCCTGTTGTCGGGCGTCGAGGACCCCGACCTGCGGGAGGCCCTCCGCGGCCTCGGCCGCAGCCTGCGCAGCACCGTGCGCAAACCGCCACCTTAGCGTTCGCCACGAGAATCGTTGCTAAGATTGCACGGGCGGAGCGGTCCGACGAGAAAGTGGGCACTGTGTCGGTTTGAAAAGCTGGCCTAACGCTTGCGGCGCGTGAGATGCAAGGCGAGCGAGACGCCCAGTCCGCAGGTGATTAGACTTACAAACTGGCCGGGCACGACAATAACAAATGGGCCCAACGACCGAACGACGACATAGTTGATAATGGCATAGCCGACATCGCCAAGAACCAACCCTGCTACGCCACCGACGATAGCCCAGCCGACGCGCATCTGCCGCACCGCCCTTCCCGGTTCTATTCGCCTAGCGGAAAACATCATAAAATTAACCCACTACCTCAAACAGAGACAGTGCCAGAAGGTGGCGGGCCTTGCGCGGGCACCCGAATCCTGCCACATAGCCGGGATGGCCCGGGAGGCATGCCGCCCACCAATGCGGAGTGGATTGTGCGCAATTTGCTAACGGTCATCGCGGCGATCGTGATCATCGGAGCCGCAGGCGCCGTATACTTCCTGAATCAGAAACACAATACGTCGCCGGGCAACGCCAACGCCCCGACCGCGGCGTCAGGCGCGAATACCGCAACGAGCACCCCGCCGACCGCGAGCGGGCAACCGGCCGGTCAGAGCGCGACGACCCCCGGCACCTCCGGATCGAATACGACGGCCCCGAGCGCTCCGACGCAGACCGCGCCGGAGACGGCGGCGTCGGGCACCCCAACGGCCTCAGGCCCGGCGACCAGTGGGAGCGCGGCATCGACCAGCTCCGGCACGCCGCCACAGACGGCTCTCGTTCCACCGCCGGAGATCGGCGCTATCGAGCACGTCCTGGGCAAGGCCGACGCCCCGCTGACGATCATCGAATATGCCTCCATGACCTGCCCGCATTGCGCGAAGTTCGATACGGAGGTGATGCCGCGCATCAAGTCGGATTTCATCGACAAGGGGCTGGTGCGGTTCGTGTTCCGGCCGTTCCCGCTCGACGGATTGGCGGCGCGGGCATCGTTGCTGGCGCAATGCGCGCCTCCTGAAGGCTACTTCAGCATGATCGATGTCCTGTTCCGCAGCCAGGGCGATTGGGCGCGCGCCGCCGACCCGCTCGCCGCCTTGAAGCAGATCGGACGGACCGCCGGCCTCTCGAGTGCGGATATCGATCGCTGCGTCGGCGACGACGCCGCCCTCAACCGCCTTGTCGACGGCATCAAGGAAGCGCAGGCCAAGTTCGGCATCGACTCCACGCCCTCCTTCGTCATCAACGGAAAGAAGTATACCAACATGCCGTTCGACGACTATCAGGAGGAGGGCACGACCAAGCCTGGCTTCGGCAAGGTCATCCAAGACCTGCTGCCGAAGTCCTGAGCGATGCGCACGGGCCGATCCAGGGGTTAATTTTCGAGGCCAACGTTGGTTCAATTCACCAAGCTCCGTCTCGCCGGCTTCAAGTCCTTCGTCGATCCCACCGAATTGCTGATCTATCCCGGCCTGACCGGGATCGTCGGCCCCAACGGCTGCGGCAAGTCGAACCTGGTGGAGGCGCTGCGCTGGGCCATGGGCGAGACCTCGGCCAAGTCGATGCGCGGCGGCGAGATGGAGGACGTCATCTTCAGCGGCAGCGCGACGCGGCCGGCGCGCAACATCGCCGAGGTCGTGCTGTTGCTCGAGAACCTCGACCGCAAGGTCCCCTCCCACTTCAACGACAATGACGAACTGGAGATCAGCCGCCGCATCGAGCGCGGCAGCGGCTCCAGCTACAGCGTCAACGGCCATGAGGTGCGCGCTCGTGACGTCCATCTGCTGTTCGCGGATTCCGCCACCGGCGCCCATTCGACCGCGTTGGTCAGCCAGGGCCGGGTCGGCGCCCTCATCAACGCCAAGCCGACCGACCGCCGCGCCCTGCTCGAGGAGGCCGCGGGCATCACGGGCCTGCATTCCCGCCGGCACGAAGCCGAGCTGCGCCTGCGCGCGGCCGAGGCCAATCTGGCGCGCCTGGACGACGTCATCGTCACGCTCGAAAGCCAGCTGCAGGCGCTGAAGAAGCAGGCCCGGCAGGCGACCCGCTACCGCAACCTGAACGATCACATCCGCCGCGTCGAAGCGACGCTGCTGCATCTGCTCTGGCGCGAGTCGGCCGTGCGCCTGGAGGCGGCGCGCGCGGCGCTGGCGGCGGCCGAGGCGCAGGTGGGCGAGCTGACGGGCGAGGCCGCGTCCGCGGCGACGCGGCAGGCCGGGATCGCGGCCGACCTGCCCCCGCTGCGCCAGGCCGAGGCCGAGGCGGCGGCGGAATTGCAGCGTCTCAATCACGCGCGCACCGACCTCAATCAGGAAGAGGCGCGTGTCGCCGCAGCGCAGGCCGAGGCCGAGCGCCGGCTGGCGCAGACCGAAACCGACACGGCCCGCGAAGCCGCCCTCGCCGATGACGCGCGGGCGGCGGATGCCCGCCTGGGCGCCGAGCATGAATCGCTCGCCGCGGCAACGGCGTCCGAGGGCGAGCAGATTGCAGCGGCCGCAGCCGCCGTGGTTGATGCCCAGGCCGTCGTCGATGCGTGCGAGGCCGAGCTCGGCGAGCTGACGCAACGGATCGCGGCCGGCGAGGCCCAGGACGCGGCGGTGCGACGCCGCCTGGGCGAACTCGAAGGCCGCGTCGCCCGCCTGCGGCAGCGGGCCCTGGAGATCGCGTCCGAACGCGCCCGTCTGCAGGCGGAAATCGCCGACGACAGCGCGCTTGCAACCGCCCGGGATGACCTCGCGACACGGCAGGCGGAGTTCGAGCGGCTGCAGGCCGAAGGCGCCGCCACCGAGCAGGCGCGAACGACAGCGGACACGGCGGAGGCAGCGGCGCGAACCAGGCTGCAGGCGGCGCAAGCCGCCCATGCCGGCGTCGCCGCGGAGGAAAAGGCCCTCGCGGCCATGCTCGCCGCCAATCAATCCGACCTGTGGCCGTCGCTGGTGAATGCCGTGACGGTCACGCCGGGCTACGAGGCGGCCCTCGGCGCCGCGCTTGGCGATGATCTCGCCGCGTCGGCGGACGCCGGCGCGCCCGTGCATTGGCAGGGCTTGCCGCCGTTGGAGAACCCGCCGGCCCTGCCCGCCGGCGCCGAGTCGTTGGCGACGTTCGTGCGCGGGCCGGATCTGCTGGCCCGCCGGTTGACCCAGATCGGGGTCGTTGCCGGCGAGGCGGAGGGTCGAGCCCTGGCCGCGCAACTGGTCCAGGGGCAGCGCTTGGTCACGCGCGATGGCGCGATGTGGCGGTGGGACGGTTTCGCGGTCGCGGCCGGCGCTGCGACGGCGGCCGAGACCCGGCTGCGCCAACGCACGCGCCTCGATGAGCTGAAAAAGGAACTGACGGTGCTGCGCGCCGCCCTCGGCGAGGCCGAAGCCAGCCATGCGGACGCCCGGCGCGGCGCCGATGCGGCGTCGGCGGCCGAGCGGCAGTGGCGTGACGCGTTCCAGACGTCCCTGCGCACGGTCGATCTCGCGCGCGCCGCCCTGGAGGCCGCGACGCAACACGCCTTGGCCGCGACCTCGCGCGCGGCGGCCTTGGACGAAGCCGCGATTGCGATGGGAGCCGACGTCGCGGAAACCGAAACGCAACTGGCGGCGGCGCGTGCCGATGAGGCGGCCCTGCCGGACCTGGCGACGGTGCGCGATCAGGCCGCGGCACGGCGAACCGAATTGGCCGAATTGCGCAGCCGGCTGATCGAGTGCCGCAGCGCCCATGATCGGTTGCAGCGGGAATCGCAGGTCCGGGCCGCGCGCGTGGCGGCGATCGCGGACGAGCGTGGCTCCTGGGGCCAGCGGATAGCGGCGGCGGAACGGCAGCTGGAGTTGCTGGCGGAACGCCGGACCACGGCAAACGCCGAGTTGGAGGATCTCAGCCGCCGGCCGGCCGAGATCGCCGAGCAGCGGCGGAAGCTGATGGACTTGATCGAAGCAGCCAACGCCAGGCGGCGCGTGGCGGCCGATCAGCTGGCGGCGGCGGAAACCCAGCTGGCGGCGGCCGTCCTCGAGTTGAAGGCGGCCGAGGCGCGCCTGGCGGAGGCGCGCGAGAACCGCGTCCGCGCCGAGGCCGCGGTGGCGCAGGCCGACGAGCACGGCAATGATGTCGTGCAGCGCATCCGCGAGCGGCTCGAATGCGGGCCGGAGGAGACGGCAGCGCTCGCCGAACTGAAGGCCGACCAGGAGCCGCCGGACCGCGAGCAGGTTGAGACCCGGCTGCAGCGCCTGCTGCGCGAGCGCGACAACATGGGGCCGGTCAACCTGCGCGCCGAGACCGAAGCGGCCGAGATGGAGCAGCAGATCTCGGGCCTGCAGACGGAACGCTCCGACCTCATCAATGCCATCGCGCGGCTGCGGGCCGGCATCTCCAGCCTCAACCGCGAAGGACGCGAGCGGCTGCTGGCCGCCTTCGAGCTGGTCAACGCCAGCTTCACCCAGCTGTTCACGCGCCTGTTCGGCGGCGGCCACGCGCACCTGAAGCTGACCGAGGCCGAGGACCCGCTCGAGGCCGGGCTCGAGATCATGGCGAGCCCGCCGGGCAAGCGGATGCAGGTGATGTCGCTGCTGTCGGGCGGCGAGCAGGCGCTGACGGCGCTCTCGCTGCTGTTCGCCGTGTTCCTCACCAACCCGGCGCCGATCTGCGTGCTCGACGAGGTCGACGCGCCGCTCGACGACGCCAACGTCGACCG
>Ga0137403_10000551_pt1 | contig 48526 bp, 50 predicted proteins | sample CZOMad2_1_16fung_FD_122057 | JGI IMG/M metagenome (GOLD analysis project Ga0137403, IMG submission 122057) | Vadose zone soil fungal communities from Angelo Coast Range Reserve, California, USA - CZOMad2_1_16fungal (Hybrid Assembly) | ecosystem: Environmental > Terrestrial > Soil > Vadose zone... | reverse complement strand
CCCGCGCTTTCCGGCACTCTCCCTCGCACACTGGATAAGTGCCTGGAGAGCCCGCTCTCCTTCCGCGATACTCGTCTCGACATTGCGGGCGTCCATGGGGATCCTCCTGACCTGGTACAACATCGGAACACCGCGCGAATGTTCCCAGGTTTCTACCATGGACGGCGGATACCTTGCACCTGGAAACCGTTGTCTCGTGTCGCTTTGGCTCTCAATTCATTTCCGGTACACTCATTGGGGATAGACTCTGCGGATTGGCGGATTCTTGGTCTCGGTAGACTTCTACAAGTCCCGCCTCAATCATGGCTAGGTGAATGTCCTTCCCGGTCAGGAAGATCGTGGCAGGTTCGCCTTCCCTCATGGTCTACGCCGGTCTCTTCCACATCCAGCGGTGTGTGCAGGTCGCTGTACGGTTTTGAGGCGTCCCGCCATGGCTTTGGCTTGCTGGAGATCTTCATCTCCTCATGGACAGCGCGTTATAAGCCCTCGGGTGATGCCCTTCAGTCAGGTAATCGAGCAGGAATGGCGCAGGTGGTTGCCGTTTCGGAGGGCGTTGTCAAAAGAAGATCAAGAGGCATTTGATCGGATGTTTACGTGTGCGAAGCTGCAGTTTCGGACAGAGGTTCCGCTTGAGCGGCGTGGCGGAGTCAGCCGTGCTAGGCATGGCCCTAGCCCGGCTGTTGATTCGTGACGATACCTCGGTAAGCTCTTGGGAAGGTTTTGACGCCGGTTCACCCTTTGCGTCGCGTCTTGGCCTCGGCCCAGGCCGCAATCTTGGGCAGGGCGGCATCGATGTCACGCTGGTCAAGCTCCCTGGCGATGTGCTCGGCCTCGCAGCGCATCAGCATGGCCGGCAGCCGATGCTTGATCTTATCCAGGGCCCAGGCCAGCGGATCGCCTTCGGCTGTGTAGTCGAGCTCCAACCGTTCATTCTTCTGGACGGTGGCGTTGCGGTAGTGGTAGTGGGGGTGTACCGCAAAGCAGTCGAAGCGGAGCAGTTCCTTGTCCTGGCCAGGGAGCGCGTTGCCGTAGATGTGGATGCAAAGGCCCTCGTCCCGGCCGGGGAGCAAACGGTACTCCAGCCCAAGGGTCACCGCACCCGCCTGAATCAGCTCCTCGGAACCAGCGATTTCGCCTCCCATCTGTGCGTGCATTGTCGGTTGCGCCATGTCGTGCACCTCCAGAGAGAACATGGGATAAACGTTCGTGCCACTGTGCCGACGTCTGCGGCTACGGGCCGCACTCCGAAGGCCTCCAGCTTCATAGGGGTTTGTCCGCAGTGCGTGTGCTGGAGAGAGTCCCAAGGATTTTTCTTGTGCATGCCACAAAAGGCCTCTCTGTGAACGCGAGTATCATAGCACCCCACTACCGCTGAAGCCCGGCATCCCAGTCGATGCTCGTGCGCCCTCGTTCCGGCGCGACCATCATATCATGGGGCGATGATCGTATCAAAGGATTACCATTTGTCCACTCTCATCACTATACTTGGGCCAGCCGCCAGCAAGACGCCCACGAGCCAGAGGAGACAAGGGGGCCACCATCAGGCCTGCGCCTGGTCGAAGCACAGAAAATCCAGAACGGCGGCGTCAGCCACCGATCGCCGCGGTGAGGGACGAGACGGTAGCTACAAGATTTAATGCCTGCCTGGCATCGCCTGATAGAAACCGTTGGCGCGCACCAGCTCGATCGGTGTGTCGAACAACTGGCTAAGCTGCACGCTGGTGAGGATTTTTTCCTTGACGCCGTCGGCGACCACGGCCCCATCTTTCAACAGCACCACGCGCGACACCTCGGGCGGGATCTCGTGAATGTGGTGGGTGACGAGGATGACGGTTTTCCCCGCCTGCATGAGGCCGCGAACAATGTCGAGATACTGAAAGCAGGCTTTGAGGTCGAGGCCGCTGGTGGGCTCATCGAGCAACAGTGTATCAGGATCGCTGATCAGCGCGCGGCCGAGCAGGAACCGACGCTGTTCACCTGTGGACATAGCGGCGAAGGTGCGGTCTCTCAACTCGGCCACGCCGAGCCTCTCCATGATGTGCTCGGCTCGGGCGCGGTCCTCGGCGCTGAACTGTTGATGCGACCAGGTGTCCGTGCTCGAGTAGTAGCCCGACAGGATGACGCTCAGGCCGCGCACGTGGCCCCAATACTCGTGCTGAAGATCGTGCGAGACGATGCCGAAGTGGGCCCGCAAGTCGAAGACGTTCCAGCGCTCCTGGCCGAAGACGCGTATGGAACTATCCTGGCGCTGGACGGGATAGATGTCGCGCGACAACAACTTGAGCAGGGTCGATTTGCCGGCGCCGTTGGGTCCGAGGATGGCGGTTTGGCATCCGGTCGCGATGTCGAGTGACAGATCGTTGAAGACGCGGGTATTTCCACGATAGGCGGTGACGTGCTTGATCTCGATGATGTTCTGCATGGATGCGGTTCCTACCTTGATTTGGACTATGCAGCAGTCGTGAGAGCTGACATGGATGCCATCTACTCTCTAGGCAATCGCGCCTGCCGTACCTGGGCGTCGATGAGCGTGCGCGCGTCGAGCCAGCCATACGCCACGTCCATGAGCTCTACGCCGCCCGTCATCTCCAGCCTTTCGCGAACCTGTTGGCCACCGAGGGCTTCATAGAACTGGCGGGATGTATTGTCCGCCAAGACCCAGATCAGCAGTGACGTGAATCCTCGTTGAATGAGCTGCGTGACCAGTGTGATGGTTAATTGCCGGCCTATGCCCTGACCTTGCCAGCGTTCGAGCAGGTAGATGGCATACACTTCTCCGGTATACACTGGGTCACGGCTGCGCTCAGGCCCTCCCGAGGCAAAGCCAACGACGTTCCCAGCGTTATCTTCAGCCACGTAGACCAGGCTGTGGCCGACTGGCTTGGATAATATCTCACGCCACCGCGGCTCGCGTTGTTCATAGGTCAGGTTGGCGAGATAGTCGTCCGGTAGGAGGCCTTTGTAGGTGGTTCGCCAACTCTCGACATGCACTCTGGCGATCGCGGCGACATCGGCCATGGTGGCCTCACGAATCTGCATGTCCTGCTCCTCCGCGCTGTACCGCGTCAATCGACTACCGGGTCGAGATCTTGTCGGGTCTGCACTCGTCGCATCAATCGCCATCGGGCCACGGCTTGATCTCAGGTGGCATGGCATAGGAAATGCCGTGAACACGGTGCACGTGTCCGTAGCAGGAATCTTATCGGAAGCGTTGCACAACATCAAGCGGCTGAGCCGCACGCCTTATGCCGTTGACCAAGGCGCCATTTCGAAGTAGGCTGAATGCATCGTTCTGGTGATCCTTGGACGCGTTGGTCCCCCCAGGAGGCTTGGTATCGCATGACACTGAAAAGTCTGGGACGGAAGCTACTCCTGGTGCTGCTCGGATTGGTCGGCTGTGCACTGCTGGTCGTGGGGCTGTTGCCCTATATCGTCTCGCTGGAAAGCGTCAGAGGCCAGATCGTCGGCCACCTCGAGGCAGCGCTGCATCGCAAGGTCGACGTCGGCGCGGTGCGCTTGCAGCTCTTGAGCGGCCTGGGAGCCGGTTTAGAAGACTTGACCATCTACAATCCTCCGGGATGGCAGCAACCCTATGTCATGAAAGCCGCCACACTGTCGATCAAAGTCGCCTGGCGGCCATTCCTGCAACGCCGCATAGAGATCACCAAGATGATCTTGCGGGATGGCGAAATCGTCATCGAGCGCGATGCTCAAGGGCGTCTGAACGTTGCCGACGCCGTCGGCACCAAACCCGCATCCGCCCAAACTCTCCCGACAGACGTGCACCGATCGCCCAGCAGCGAAGGTGCTCACCCTGGCACCACACCTCTGGCTGGACTGCGCGTCGCAGAAGTGACGTTGCAGAATATCTCGATCACGTTCATCGATCGCATGGTCGTTCCAGGACAGGCGGTCGTCACGGCGGTCAGCAACTCACAGCTGCATCTACGTGATGTGGCGCTGGGCACGCCAATCCCCATCGACATGACCGCGACCATGTGGACCGAGGGCAGCCGCAACGTCCGGTTACGTGGCAGTATCGGCCCCATTCCTGAAAGCCTGGCGGTCGACAGCGTGCCGATCGATGTCCATCTCCAAACCACCGATATGCGCCTGGACAAGCTCGCACCCTATCTGGGCCGAACCGTTCCGCTCGTTCAGGGACGGCTTGGGGGAGAGATCAAGCTGCAGGGCAGCATGGCCAGCAACCTGCGCATCGGCGGCAATCTATCCCTGGCTGACGCCGTGCTGCGTGAGGGGATCATGTCGGAGGCGGCAACCGCGCTGCCGACGCTGACGAGTACGCAGGATATCACTGTCGACCTGCCAGCCGGACGGGGCGAACTGACGGACGTCGAGATCAATGTGGCCGGCATCCAGGTTACCATCAAGGGCGTGGTGCACACTTTCACCACGACGCCACAACTCGACCTGCAGGTCGCCACGAATACGTTCACCCCTGCGGCATTGCTCACCCAGTTCCCGATGTTGGCCTCGATGGTACCGACGCCGACTGACGTGCGTGGGAACGTTCAACTCCAGGCAACGGTTAAAGGTGCTCCTCACGACTTACGCGCTGAAGCGCAGATCGATCTGCAGGAGATTGTTCTGAAGAGCGGTTCGTTCAGCGGCGGGCCGCCGGCAGGCGGTGGGATGTTGTTCGAAACCGACAAGACGGAGGCCAGGCTGGCGACGCAGGTGGTTAAGGCTGATCCACCGCGGGTGCACATCGATGTGCGTGCGCAACGGCTGGTGTTCGACCAGCAAAAGCCTCATACATCGATTCCCCACCATACCCCTGCTCCGACAGCAACCATCCAACCTGGACCGACGCCTCAGATGGCGCCACCGCAGCCTATGCTGCCACCGATGACCCTGAGCGGGCAGGTGAGCATTGCCGAAGGCCGCATTCAACACCTCAATTTTCAGCAGATGACGGCCGACCTCAGCCTCGTCGAGGGGATCCTCCAGACGACCCAACAAATGAAGCTGTATGGCGGTTCCTATCAGGGGGCGACGCAGGTCGACCTGACGCAATCGGAGCCATCCTACACCCTCGACGCCAGGGTCGCGGGCCTCCATGTCGGGCCGGCCCTGGACGACCTGACGCCCGCTAGGAAAACGCTCCTGGGGGTGCTCGATACTGACATGCGTCTGTCTGGTCGGGGAGTTGCCTGGGACGTCATCCAGAAGACCCTCAGTGGCAACGGCCATGTCAAGATCGCCGAGGCCCAATTGACACACGTCGACCTCTTTCCAAAGCTCATGCACCTGCTCCAGAATATGGGTGGACTGGTCGGATTCACGCTGCCCAGTGGTTGGGAGCAGAGCGCCTGGCGCACCATCGAAGGGGATTGGCGCCTGCAGCAGGGGAAAATCCTCACCGATCACCTGCGATTGCGACGGGAAGGTGTGGAGGCCCTGTTAAGCGGCCACGTCGGACTGGATCAGGTCATCGAATATACGGGGACCCTCTTTCTGCCCGCCAAGGTCACCGCCCGGCGAGGTGCGCCACTGATCCTGCGCCAGGATGATGCCGGCCGCCTCATGTTACCGTTCACGGTAAAGGGCACGGTGAGTGCTCCCCGCATCTCTGTCGATGAGAAAACTCTGGGGGACGTGGCGAAGGAGGAACTGGTCGATCAGGTGAGAAAACGCTTGGGCGGCAAGATCGACGAGCGACTCGGCCAACCGTCTGCACCCGATCAGCCGAGCCAGGAGTCCGATAAGACCGGGCCAGAGACCGATGAGCGGTCTCGACGACCACGCTCGCCAGGGAAAATTCTTCAGGACCTCTTCCGGCGTTAGAGGCACAAACCCAACACTGATACTGGTGGCGAATTCCCGGGAATTTTCGTAGGTCACCATGGGCCACCTGTTACCATAGAGCGTCTTGATGATCAGCTGTTCGCCCGCTTATTTCCGTGCGCGGCCAGCCTGTTGCTGCGCCCTAGCGACTCGCCTTCACGACAGTGTTGCCACGTGCCGAGGGCTTGTCGGACCGCCAGGCTGCCGAGGCCGTGCGCCGCCGGATGAATGGGAAATACACCGTGAGTCTGGCGGTCATCGACCCGGGCTTCGATCACACAGTACCGAGCGAATTCCGGACCCGACTGGTCGCGGGGCAAACGGAACAGCGGCTGCTCGATACATTGCTGGCCCGGGGGCGGGAGCGGGGCTCCTCAAACCCCACAGACACCAACGGATCAACTCCACCCATGAGTTCGCTGCCATTCGCGTCCTCAACCGCCTGGAGCGTGTGGGCGAGACCTTGCGCCATGCCCTGAATAGCCTGGCGGTGTTCGCCCCAGATTGGCTGCGCCCCCAAGTGCCACTGACATGGTTTGACGGCTATGGCGCCTGGATTGGGAACGATCATCTCCGAACATCGACGCCGCCCCTCAGGCGCTTGCGGCGACGATCGGGGCCGATGGTCGCCGGCTGCTGCAGGCGGTGGAGACCGCGACCGACGTCCCCTGGCTCCGCTGTTGGGTTCGACCCATTCTCCGACGAATCGGCCGTATCTCTCATCCGTTCGTGAGGGTTTCTGCACGCCTGTGGCAGACACTCCGATTTAGACAATGCTGTGCCGTGCCCGTGTACACGGTGTCGCGTGCCTGACGATCTCAGAATATCGGGGCCTGCTTTGCCTCGTCGGGGACGTGAAAATAGACGCGCTGCCTGGGAAAGCCTAAGACCGGCCGCAGCAGGAACGCCGGAAAGCCACGAGCGGTGCGGTTGTAGGCGGCGACGGCTTCATTATAGCGCTTGCGCTCCACGGCCATACGGTTCTCTGCCCCGGCCATTTCATCGCTCAAGCGGATGAAGACGGCGGTCGCGGAGGTGAGCCGGTCGGCCCGCAGCATGGTCATCAAGTGCTTGATCGTGTCGCTCAACTGCGCTTCAAGGACCTGCTTCTGTTCGAGGGAGTGTGCCCGTGGAATCTCCTGATACAGCGTGCCGAGCGCGGCGATCAGGTCCTTTTCTTGGGCCGTAGAGGCTTTGGCGACCGCCATGAGATTGGGGATGAGATCATGACGACGTTGGAGGACGTTGTCGAGTTGCGCCTGCGTCGCCTCGACTTCGGCTAGACGGGCATTGAAGGCGCGATGGCTGACGAACGCGGCGAGCGTGAGGCACACCGCCACAGCGATGGCCACAGCGCTTCCCCTCCGCCGGCGCGCCGTCCGTCGCGCGGCCTGCGCTCTCCACTCTGCCTTCAACTGCTGAATCGCCTGCTCGACGAACTCGCGGGGAATGCCGACCGCCGCCGCGCTATCTTCCAACATCACCCGCGGCAGCCGCGTATGCAGTTGCTCCGCCTGGCGTTCCAGTTCCGCCGCGCGCAGAAAAATCGCCTCTGCCTCTTGGTCTGTGAATCCCTCTTGCGTGAACTGCTCCCGGATCGTCGTCACGACTGATGCACCTCCCTACCGTGACCCGCTGGCTCCCCCACCTCCTCCACCGCCGATCAAGGCGCAGGTCGTCGACACGGGTGCGACATACTCCAGTTGTAGGATGTTTCGCTGTGTGGTGCACCGCCACTCGCCTGTGGGGAACCGACACATCCCTAAAAGCTCCCCCCGGCACCGCCGCCACCGCTGGATCCTCCGCCGAAGGAGCCGCCGTTACTGGAACCCACGCTGCTGGAGCCCGCACCGCTGGAACCCACGCTGCTGGAGCCCACCCCTCCAGACCAGCTGGGGTCACCAGGCCCGCTGCTGCCATACCACGCGCTGTGCCCGGGGATCGCGAGCTGCACGTCGTGGTACCCACACGCGAGACAATCAGCGACGGTCTCGCGCAGCTTGTCCCGTGTCGGTGTGCGCCGGGTGTGCTTGCGCCGTGAGAGCCAGCGGCCACATGTGGGGCAGCGCGCCCGGACATTAGCGGCCAAGAGGAAGAGGCCGATGAGAAACGGCACGATGAACGGGATAAACGCCCACACCAGGAAGCCGACACCTGGGACCGTGATCATCGCCAGGACGCGAGAGGAGAGGATGTGGTGTCGCACACGGTGGATGAGCAAGACGCCGAGCCAGCCGACAAAATACCCCCAGCCGATCCAATACACCACGTCGCGAACCGCCATGGTCGGGTGGCGCGGCTCGGCAGCCGGGTACAGCGTGTGCGCCTGCTCCAGGAGCGTCTGCGCCACGCGTTGCGTACCAGCGACCAAGCCTTCTCCCCACCGATCGTGCGCGAACGCGGGAAGCATTGCGGTGTGAATAATCTCTCCCGCTTTCCCATCAGGCAGAATGCTTTCGACCCCGTAGCCGGTCTCGATTTCCACCCGACGGTCGTGGATGGCCAGCAACACCATCACCCCATTATCGATGCCCCGCTTCCCGACCCCCCAATGGTTAAACAGCGCTGTGACATACTCTTTGGGCGTCAGAGGCGCCGTGGTGTGAACCACGACCACCGCGATCTCGGCCGTCGTCCGCTGTTCCACCTCCTCTACCAGGGCGTTCAACTGCGCCTTGGTCGAGGGATCTAACACCTGGGCGAAATCATTCACCCGGCCCTGTGGAGCGGGAAAGGGCTCTTGGGCCCCCACTGGCAGGCCCAGGAGCACGAGCAGCACGATGATCCTCGCCCACGTATGGGCTCCACGCAGGGCGCGTGGATGCCTTGTGCGCGACCTCGACACGTGTCCCGAGGGCATTGCCGGCCCGAGCGCGGCCTTCGCCAGACGGCCTTTTCGGCACGAAGAGCACCTCAGGCGCGTGCAGCACTCAGGATGATGGCTCATTGCTGAGGAGTGGTTCCAGCGCATCGTCGACCTCGCTTTCAGTCCGGCGCTCTTGGAACGCCAGCAGGACCCGCCCTATTTCCGCAAAGATCTCCTCGGAGTCTTCATTGCTTCATACCCCATAGTATCAACAATGTAGGGTGGGCTAGGGTGGTGATCCTAACCCACCGATACCGCCTGACAAGGTTTACTGCGGGGCACGCAGCTCAACTGTCTGCGAGTATAGCGCCAAGACCCGCGCGGAGGATGGGGGGTATGGGAACAACTTTGCCCTCCAAACTCCCTAGGGAGTTTCGTCGCGCATGGGCCGACGAAACTCCCATTTCCCCCCATGACCCTATCGGGCTAAGATAAGCCCTGCGGAGAGCAGGATGAGACTGACGTTGCAGCAGGAGAGGGGATAGCGTATGGGCCAGCATTAGTGGTACCACCCATGTTCAAGGGGTACGAGCAAAGAAGAAGGATTTTTCAGGGAGCTCGGCTCCTAGCGTAGACGCTGAATCGGGGAGTGGCATATGCAAACATGGTGGGAAAGATTGGCCAGCTTCAGTTCCGTGTTCTTGCGGTTCGCTCTCGGGCTGTCCTTGCTTTCCGCAGTGGCAGACCGTTTCGGTTGGTGCGGAGCCTTTGGCCAACCGAATGTGTCCTGGGGCAACTTCGCCAGATTCGTTGAGTACACGGGCACGCTCAACTGGTTTGTGCCACACGCGATGATCCCGGCACTGGCTGTCCTCGCTACCTGTGCTGAAATCTTGTTCGGTCTTCTTCTCCTCGCTGGCTGGCATACGCGGATCACCGCTTTGTGTAGTGGCATGCTTCTGATGACATTCGGCCTGGCGATGACCCTGACGTTGGGCCTGAAGGCGCCTCTCAATCTCTCCGTCTTTTCAGCCGCCGGGGGCAGCTGGCTTTTGGCGCCGTGTCCGGCGTTTCCCTTGAGCGTGGACGAGCTGCGGAGGCCGAGATCACTTTGAACGGGGAATGGACATCCGATGTTCATGTGTTGGTGGTGTTCGCCAGGCAGAAGGGGGCGATGATGAAGGCAGCAAGGATTTATACGTTTGGTCCGCCGAGCGTGATGGTCATCGACGAACTGCCGCGGCCGACGCCCGGGCATGGCGAAGTATTGGTGCGCGTGGCAGCCGCTGGTGTGGGCCCTTGGGACGCGCTGATTCGCGAACATAAGAGCGTGGTGCAAACGCCGCTCCCGCTCATTCTGGGCTCAGATCTGTCGGGCGTCATCGAAGCTGTTGGGTCTGGAGTTTCGGCGTTCCAGACGGGAGACGACATCTACGGAGTGACAAATCCCGATTTTTGCGGAGCGTACACCGAGTACGCCATTGCGTCGGCCGCGATGGTCGCTCGCAAGCCGCAAGGCTTAAGCCACGTTGAGGCGGCCTCGGTTCCCGTGGTGGCCGTCACCGCATGGCAGATGCTGTTCGATTACGCGCAGGCGAAACCGGGACAGACCGTTCTGATTCATGGCGCGGCGGGTAATGTGGGCGCCTATGCAGTGCAACTGGCGAGCCAAGCGGGCCTGCAGGTGTTCGCGACAGCTTCGTCCGCAGACGCGCCGGATGTCCGAAGTCTCGGCGCCACGACCGTCATCGACTACAAGACCACGAGATTCGAAGAAGCTGTACCACCGATTGACGTGGTCATCGACACCGTTGGCGGAGACACGAGGGGCCGTTCGTTCGGGATCATCAAGCCGGGCGGCATTCTGGTGTCGGTCGTGTCAGAGCCTCTGCCCGAGCGGCATCAATCGAACGGTGTTCGAGCCGTATTTTTTCTCGTGGAGGTGACCACGGCGCGGCTGGATACGATCACGGACTTGTTCGATCGAGGCACGTTGACTACCCGAGTCGGGACCGTCCTTCCGTTGGAACAGGCGCGTACGGCGCACGAAATGCTGGGCGGCGCGCCGCATAAGCGCGGAAAGATAGTTTTGAGCGTAGCCGCTTCGGCGTGATTCTCTTCATCGTCCGCGCAAATACAAAGTCGCAGCCGGTGATTTCAGTGCTAAGAGAGGCAGAAAGGGCGGATAGATGTTGTGGCTCGCAAACGTCATTGGCTTGGCTCGCAAACATCAGCTTTCGTGGGCTCAGATTTGCTGACACGATCCGTACCTGTCGGCTCGCATTCGCTGCCAATCGGCTCAGATGCATCGTCACGGGCGCGCACACATCGGGAGAGGGCTCACCCTCAGTGCCAATGGCTGTGTGCTCCCCGTATGGTCAGCACACTCTAGGCAAAAACCCCCAACATGGCACACGGTGTTGGGCCGTGACACACGCGTCAGGGCGTCGGCGCGCGGTCGCTGGTCCCCACGCGTGGCCTGCTGGCGCCGCGGCGCCCCGAAGCCGCTGCGGCACGACGGGGTGCGCTCGCCTGGAGCCGTGGGGCCGGCCTGGCCGGCCCGCATGACGGCCGGCTGACGCGTGTCGAGTATTTTCGTCATCGGCCCCCCGCGCCACGGTCCTCCCTGGGCTCCACCAGCCGCGTCTCGTGTCTCTCATCCCTTGATCCAATAGGGTCTTTTGACCATCCCCTCGACGCAGGCTCAGCGTGGCATGGGACTTGCCCTCACGTCAGGGATCCGCGCCTCCGCCCATCGGTGCTCTGGAGGCGGACGCCATCGCGATCAGACGCCTGCTCTTCCGTGGTCTCGACGGTCCGCGGGCGCCGGTCACCATACGGGTCCGACCCAGACCGCCACCCCACGCGATGACGGCCATCGCCCGGGTCCCGCAGGGGCTCGCCGCGTGTCGCCGGTCACCAGTGAGGACGATGCAGGCCTGGGGGCCGCGAGCAGGAGGGCACCGTGTATGACGCCGGGGGCGTGTGGCCGGTGCGACGGGATGGACCGGGGCACCGGCCCGTGGCAGCAGCGGGAGGACACAGGCATCACCCATCGTCGCCTGTGCACGCGTTCAAACGCGCGCCATCCCTGGAGTTCTCCCAGGGGTACATGGGGAGTTTGACGACCAACCTCGCGCAACAGAACGAGACCAACGGCGCCTGCTGTTTCGTGGAGGCCACGTGAGTCCCCGACCATGAACCGCCGCCTGTGCACTCGCGTGAGGACGAACGCTTCGACGGGCTCGAAGGCGCGTTCGACGTGGATGTCGGCGCAGACGCGTTCAAGGTGGCAACGGGGGCATGCCTCTTTCTCCCTAAATGCACGCCGCACGCCTTGGTGCTCCGCTCGCCCCGGCTGCGCCTGCGCACGCGCTTCACCCCCGGCGGCTGGGAAGACGCCTGCCGCGGCCTGAGTGCGCCGGCCCAACGGCTGGACCTGCCCACGGGGGCGCTCACCTATGCGACGGCTGATGTGACGCAGACGGCGCCACGCCTCCGTGCGTACGGGGTCCGCCTCCTCGCGCCGGATGAGGTGGCGGACCACCTGCCCGTGTATCCGCAAGCGCTGCCACCGAACCCCGGCACGGGACCCAGCCTGGGAACGGCATCGGCGCTGTGGCATGAACTGGCGCCGGCGCTGTTGGCGAGCCTCGTGTCGGATATGTGCAAGCCGCAACAGCTAACTTGCGAGGCTTGCTCGAGGTTGTTCGAGTTGTGAGAAATCCGATGCTGAACAGGATGCGCTTCGCCTCCATCTCGTCGGTCTGGAACAGTCATGGGACAGGCCTCAAGGCCGGTCTTGGCGTCAAATTTTCACAGCAGAAGAGGAGTGACCCGTGATCGAACTTGTAGACCCCAATGATGCCCGCGCCGTTCGGAATAAGGACAACATTCTTGCCCTCTACGATCTGATGATCAACAAGAAGGAGGCTGAACACGCGGTGGCCAAATTCTTTGCGCCTCAATACATCCAGCACAATCCGCAGGTTCCGGATGGTGCAGCCGAGCTGGCCAGGTTTTTTGACAAGATGGCCAAGGATCGCGCCAATCTGCGGATCGTGATCCACCGGATCGTCGCCATCGACGACTATGTCTGGGCACACGTCCATTTCCTTAATCTGTTCAACGACGACCCGCAGGACCGTGGGATTGCCGGCGTTGACATCTTCAAGATGGACGCCGATGGCAAGGCCATAGAGCATTGGGACGTATTGCAGGAGATCGGCGATCCGAAGAATGCCACCCATGCAAACGGCATGTTCTGAATGGCGTGAGGGAGAGAGCGCGGATATCCGTGCATCAGGCCCTCAGAACCATCGAAGGTGACGGCTTCGAAGTCCGTCGAGCCATTCCGTCCCAAGCCTACGAGGCTCTCGGGCCTTTCATGTTCCTGGACCACTTCGGCCCGATCGATGTGAAGCCCGGTGAGGCAACGTTTGACCGATGTCATGAGAAAGGAGCTTTGATGAACACTACGTCAATTTCTGATGCAGCGAAGGCAGTTGTGCGCCGAAACACAGAGGAAGTTCAAGGCCAAGGGAAATTCGACGTCTTCGAGGAACTCTTCGCCGATGGTTTTGTCGATCACACGACGCAGCCCGGCACAACTCCAGACAAGGCCGGCGTGCGCAAGCTTTACACGTACATGCGGCAAGCGTTTCCTGACTTTCACGCCGAAATCCACTGGCAGCTTGCTGATGGCGACCGTGTAACCACCTTTAAAACCTATCACGGGACCCACGAGGGCCCGTTCCTCGGAATTGCTCCGACCCACCGCAAGGTCCAATTTGAAAGTGTGGATGTGATGCGCGTACAGAACGGAAAGATCACCGAGCATTGGGGGGTCGGCAACCTCCTATCGCTCATGCGGCAGATTGGTGGTTGGACTCCGCCGCCAGAAATCTAAGCTTCCTGTTTTCGTCATGAAGAATTCCGCAAGATTCGGCCCAGAGCCATAGATACAGACACCACTCCATATCCGCTGGGCGGTTTACTGCTTGCGTTGTGAGATCCGCCAAGTCGGACACACGGTGGCGGGGCTCATAGAACCAGCAAGGAGGACTGAGATGCATTCCAAGAATGAAAGACCATCAGCGGCAGAATTCGTGGAGCGGGTTCGCATGAACCAGCGGAAGCTCACGTCCGACCTCAAGGCGCAGTACGACTTTGTCGTCTGCGGATCGGGGTCTTCCGGATCGGTCGTGGCGCGTCGTCTGGCCGAAAACGCGAGCGTTAGCGTGCTGCTGCTCGAGGCGGGCGGCGACGATGACGTACCTGAGGTCATGGAAGCGGGCCAATGGCCTCTGAACCTTGGGAGTGAGCGGGACTGGAGTTTCCAGGCTCAACCAAACGCGCACCTCAATGGCCGATCCATTCACTTGGCGATGGGTAAGGTCTTGGGCGGCGGATCAAGCATTAACGTGATGGTCTGGGCGCGCGGCCACAAGAGCGACTGGGACTTCTTCGCATCGGAAGCCGGAGACCCGGCATGGGGTTATGAATCGGTCTTGGAAATATATCGTCACATCGAAGACTGGCATGGGGTCCCAGACCCAAAGTACCGCGGAACAGGAGGGCCCGTGTTCGTTGAGCCGGCGCCGAACCCTAACCCAATCGCTCCTGCCATGCTCGAAGGTGCTCGGTCGATCGGGATTCCGACTTTTGAGCATCAGAACGGCCGGATGATGGAGGGTGAGGGCGGCGCTTCTATCATAGACCTGCGAGCTCGCAGTGGAACACGTCAATCCGTATTCCGTTCTTACGTCTTCCCATGCATGGACCGGCCGAACCTGACTGTTCTCACTCACGCATTGGTCACCCGGCTGACCTTCGAAGGCAAACGAGCGACTGGCGTGGAGATTTCTTACAGCGGTAACACCCATCGTATTCGCGCCGGGCTCGAGGTGGTGTTGTCGCTTGGTGCGATTCAGACGCCGAAGGTCCTCATGCAATCTGGTATCGGCGATCAAGGCGAATTGCGGCGCTTCGGAATCCCGGTCGTGCAGCATCTGCCCGGCGTGGGGCACAACTTTCAAGACCACCCTCGTTTTGGCTGCGTCTGGGAGTATTCGGAAGCACTCCCGCCGCGCAACAACCTGGGCGAGGCGACCTTCTTCTGGAAGAGTCAGTCTGGGATCGCTAGTCCGGACTTGCAGACCTGTCAGGCGGAAGTGCCGCTGGCAAGCCCCGAGAATGCAGCAACATTTGGTCTACCTGCCAGTGGTTGGACGATGGCCGCAGGCGTCGTACGGCCGAAGAGCCGAGGCCGCATCGCTTTGACAGGACCCAATCCGCTCGACCCCGTGCAGATTGACGCAAACTTTCTGTCACATCCAGACGATCTGAACGCTGCGATCGCCTGCGTAGAACTGTGCCGCGAGATCGGCAACTCCGTCCCGCTTCGGCCGTTCACCAAGCGCGAGGTAATGCCAGGCAACTTGAAAGGTGCCGAGCTCGAACACTTCGTCCGCGATGCCGTCATGAGCTACTGCCATGAGACATGCACTGCCAAGATGGGACGAGACGCCATGTCCGTGGTTGATGGCCGTCTGAAAGTCTATGGAATCGACAACCTTCGTATTGCCGATGGGTCGATCATGCCACGCGTGACCACCGGCAACACCATGGCGCCCTGCGTCATCATTGGCGAGCGTGCTGGCGAGATGTTGCGCACCGCACACAAGCTGTCAGGAGTCGGGGCATATTCCAATCAAGCGCCTGCCTTGCAATGAAGCGCCGCGAATTTTCAAAGACTGCCAAATCGGCCTTAACCTAGCGAAAGGCGGTTTTCCGGCAAATAAAGAGTGCATCCTCAAGCGATGGAACGCGGGGTGCAGGGATGCTCTCCAGCTCTTTCGGGCGATCCAACAGCACGGCTATACGGGGAGCTACCCCACGGTGGCACGTTATGCGCAACGACTGCGGCAAGCCCAGGGTCTACGGCCACGCGAGCAGCGCCCAGGCCAAACGCTCCCGCTGATCATTGAAGCGCAGTAACAGCCGCTGACCACGCGCCGCGCCACGCGGGTGGTGTTGAAGCGGCCGATGAAACGAACTGACGCAGACACGCAGCTCATGGGGCACCTCAAAGCCCAGCACCGTGAATTAGCCGTGGCAATCGCCTTGGCATAAGACTTTGCTGCGATCGTGCGTGCACGCCAGCCCGACCGCTTTGACGGCTGGGTGGCACGAGCCACGGCGAGTACCGTGGCGCCGCTACGACGCTTTGCCACAGGGCTTCGCGCGGACTATGACGCAGTGAAAGCTGGCGCCGGCGGTTCCTGCTCGTAGCGTAACCCCTGCTGCAGTGTCGTCGCCAGGGCACCCCACCTACCACCATGGCATTCCACAATCACCAAAAGCGCGCAAGACCCCACCTAAATTTGAAATGGCTTGTAGTCACGAAGGCGTGCGGCACCGTGTCTTACCTGGTCTGCTTGCGAGGGTCGTCTTCAGGGCGAACGAAGCTCGTGTCAATGGGACCGATGCCATGTCCCTGAACAATGGTTTCTCCCTTGCACAACGCAAAATGAGGCACGTTCTTCGGCACGACGAGGTAGGACCCTGCTGGGAATTCCTGCGCCGCAGAAAGATCATACCTTTCGCCCAAGCCCATCACCCATGTGCCGGAGATGACGGTGATATGTTCATCAACCGAATGCCAATGCGGTGGCACCTGTAGGCCGTCTCGATGTTTCACGCGAATGACATACGGGGAGCCTGCTTTGTGAGGGTCTCCTGAGAGTACAGCCATCTCGGCCCCCTCAAATAAAGGTTTCCACGGAATGGCTTCAGGCGTCAGCGAGACGAGAAACTGGTGGTCAGGAGTCGTCACCGGCGTTTGCTGAGTACTTTTAATCTGCGCCATGAGCACAGTAGTCACCAGCAGAACAACCGTCACAAGCAGGAAGATGGTCATTCGACGTTTTTTCATTTTTAACTCCTGACGAACCCACCGCCGCCAAGCGACATTGCCGCTCATTTATAGCCGCCTACATCCGCCTCGGCGCGCCACACTATGCGCGAACAAAGCGGAGAACACATCACGAGATAGCGTACTGATTTTCTACCACTATCTGTTGCGGCATACAAATATCCGACACGAGGCTTGCCAACAGCGCCGGCGGCGGGCTCACATGCCGTGCCAAAAGCCAGGGGGGCAGGCTCACACGATCTGCAACGGGGCGCGCTTGGCGTGCCCACAGCTCGCAAATATCCGCCTGGGCTCACATCCCTTAAGCATACCATAAGGCTATGATTACAAAACCTTAAGCCTGTGCCATCGGTCTTCCCTCATCGTCTATGGTGGTGAACCTGCCGCATTCGCTCTGCTCTCCTCTCTACCACCCTCGCAACACATGGGCCCTACCCCGCTCTTCTACTCTCCACAAAGAGCACCTTTCGTGTAAACTTGGAGGAGCTTGCGGTATACTGGTCCCCATCTCGATCGGGAAACGGCGGCCCTCTACGGCGTCTCCGAAGCGATGCTGTATCGCGCCATACGGGAGTGGGCCCGCCCACGGGCCTTGCACCGGGCCGACCACGGCCATCCGCGCGTCCTGCCCAAAGACCAGATGGAGCGCTACTGTGAGGTGATCGCCGCCATCAAGCTGCGCACCTCCAATAAACAGGGGCGCCATCTGTCGACGGCCGAGGCGATCCGGTTACTGGAGGCCTACGGCATCGACACGACTGACGGGCCCGTCCGCGCCCCAGGACGTGTTAAAGAAACCCACGATCAACCGCTACTTGAAGCACTGGGGCTACGACCGCGAGACGCTGCTGCGCCCGCCACCGGCGGTCCGGTTCCAGGCCCGTGACAGCAATGACTGCTGGCACTTTGACTTGAGCCCATCAGACCTCAAGCAGGTCAAGGCCCCCGCCTGGTTCCACGAGGGCCGCGGCCATCCCTTGCTGATGCTCTACAGCGTGGTGGATGATCGCAGTGGGGTCGCGTACCAGGAGTATCACGGGGTCTATGGCGAAGATGTGGAAGCCGCCCTGCGCTTTCTGTTCGCCGCCATGGCGCCCAAGGCGTATGCGGAGTGTCCGTTTCAGGGACGGCCGTTGATTCTATATATGGACAACGGGCCGATTGCCCGGAGCCTAGTATTCCAGCAAGCGTTGCGTTACCTCGACATAGAGCTGCGCACCCACAGGCCCCAGAGCACGGCTAGCCGGCATGCCACGGCTCGAGCCAAGGGCAAGGTGGAGCGGCCCTTTCGCACGGTCAAGGAAATGCACGAAACGCTCTACCACTTTCACGAGCCAGAGACCGAAGCGGAAGCGAACGCGTGGCTGATGCAGTTTCTCCTGCGCTACAACAGCATGCAGCATCGGACTGAGCCGCATTCACGCCTCGAGGACTGGCTGGAGCATTTGCCATCTGGGGGCACCGGCGATGTGTGATTGGGACCGGTCCTGCACCTTTGCCCGGGAGCCCGAACGCCGGAAAGTGAGCATCGATGCCCGTGTGGCGGTCGGCGGGGTCGCCTATCAGGTCGATCCGAACCTCGCCGGCGAAACGGTGGTGCTGAGGTGGGGGCTGTTTGATCAGGAACTGTATGTCGAGCATGGTGAGCACCGCTATGGCCCCTATCATGCGCTGGGCGGTCCGATTCCCCTCCACCGTTATCGGCGCTTCAAGAAAACGGTGGCGGAGCAACGGGCGGAACGGATCGAAGCGTTGGCCACGCAGGTCGTTTTACCCCGGACGGGCCTGCCGTACGAGACCCACCCCACGGTGGTCGCGGCCCCAGCCCTCCAGGCATTCGTGGATCCCGATCCCTTCCAGGAATTTGCGTATCCGACGCGCGTGGCGGCGAAGTTGGCGATTGCCGACTATTGGGCCTTTCCCCTGGCCAAGCTGCCCTCGGAGCAGTTCGACGCCATCGAGTCACTGCGCAGTCAGACCTTACGCACACCCGCCGTCCTTGAGTACGTGCGCATCCAGATTCAACCAACACTGCGGAGGTCGCCTCCATGCTCCGGGATGTAATGGACGACCATGGCTTACGCCGCGATGTCCGCCAGGCGGGGTTTTTTGAAACGGACCAGTATCAGCAGCTCGATCTGGAGCTCAAGACCGCCATCACCCAGGGCCAGTTGGTGGCCATGGCAGGGATCGTCGGCTGTGGCAACACGACCCTCCTGCAGCGCATGCAAGCGGAGCTGGGACGGGCAAAGGACATCCTCATGGCGCGGTCCCTCGCGGTGGAGAAGGACCGGGTCCATCTGGGGACATGCATCATGGCCTTGGTCTACGACCTAGCGCCCGAGAAAGACGTGAAGATCCCCCCTCAGCCCGAAAAGCGGGCACGGCAGCTGCTGGACCTGATCAGTAAACGCTGCAAACCGATGGCGCTGTTTGTGGACGAAGCGCACGATCTCCACCGGAAAACGCTGAGCGCACTGAAGCACCTCATGGCACTGGTGCGTCCGCCAGGCGATCTGGTCGCGGTGGTAGTGGCCGGGCCGCCGAAACTCAAAAATCTGTTGCGCCATCCCGTGATGGAAGAGATGGGCGCGCGCGCCACCGTCTTAACCTTGGAGGGCCTTCAGGGGCAGCAGCGCAAGTACCTCACGTGGCTGTTGGAGGGATGCGTGGAGCCGGGCCGCGACGCCATCCTGACCTCTGCAGCCCTGGAGCGGCTCGCGGAAGCGCTCGCGACGCCGCTCCAGGTGGAACAGTATCTGACACTCGCGCTCGAAGAGGCGTACCGCGCGGGCCAACAACCGGTGCCCCCGGACCTCATCGCCAGCGTCCTGGCTCGGGGGCTCAATGACGTGGAGCCCACCCTGGCCCGAGATGGCTACGCAGACCGGGCGGTGGCGGACCTGCTGCATGTGCGGCCCGCGGAAGTCCGTGCCTTCTTGCGGGGGCGGCTCCCCGCGGGGCGGGCGCAGGCACTCCACCACGAGCTCCGGGCGGTGGGCATTCCCTTGTAGAGGGCGCATGCGTAGGTATTGGTTGCATTCTCACACCATGTGTGCTCAGGCGGATGTGTGCACGCGGTGGGCACGCCAAGCGGGTAGTGCACTCCATGTCATGCTTTTTCTCGAAAACCTGATACAAGCGTTGTTGATATTCAACGGGTTGCGAAGCTGCCATTGCCCGCGAGCATTACTTGGATATCACTACCAGCTCCACGACCCTTGGCGTCGAGTTCGTGGCGACGTCGATCTCCACCGGAGGTGACGGCTTCGATACGAATGATTCTTTCAAGGCTTTGCTTACCCAGGACCCACATATCAAGTTCTTTAACAATCAGCGCGGCTATGTCCGCCATGTGGTGACCCCGGAGCGCTGGCAGGCCGACTTCCAGGTGCTCGACAAGGCAAGCGTACGCGATGGCCACGTCTCGACACGGAAGAGCTTCGTGGTCGAACACGGTCAGAGCGGCCTGGTCGACGCGTGAAATTCTGTCATCCCGTCGTCTTGGCACATTCAGCCGAGAGCGTTTGATTCTGGGGGGAAGCCAGGATGAACTCATAGCACTACTTACTTGAAACTCACAAATGTCGTTGTCGGGTTAACAACTCACATTTTTTCCGCTTTCCGGATCGAAGAAATGGCTGTACCGCATGTCGAGAATAAAATCGTGTTCAACGCCATGTGCGACTGGAGCGTGTGCATCGAGGCGCCCGATCACAGGTTGGCCTGCGACGTCAACATGCACGATGATTTCGTTGCCCATGAGCTCGATGAGCAACACCGTGCCCCTGACGACATTGTCAGTTTGGGTGTCCGTGCTCCTGTCCCGTATGTGTTCAGGTCGTATGCCGAGCTCAATGTCTTTGTTCACGTAGGGTTTCACTTTGTCAGCTTTGTCCGCTGGCAGGGTCAACGTCATCCCGCCTGAAACGAAGCAATATGTCTCGTTCTCTTTGGCCAACCTCCCGCGGAGTATATTCATCGCGGGCGAACCGACAAAGGTCGCCACGAATCTATTCGCCGGGCGTTCATACAAAGCCCGCGGCGTATCCACCTGCATAATCCTGCCAGCGTCCAGCACACAGATCCGGTCGCCCATGGTCATGGCTTCCACCTGATCGTGCGTCACATACACCATGGTCGTAGCTAGCGTCTTTTGGAGCTTGATAATCTCCGCCCGCATGTGCACCCTGAGCTTGGCATCCAGATTGGACAGGGGCTCGTCAAACAGGAAGACCTCTGGCTCGCGGACGAGGGTGCGACCCACCGCCACCCGCTGTCTCTGACCACCTGAAAGCGCTTTGGGTTTCTGCGCCAGGTGATCTGCAAGTCCCAGAATATGCGCGGCATTGGTAACCCTTTGGTGGATTTCACTCTTGCTCAGCTTCCGGATTCTGAGCCCGTACGCCATATTCTCATAGACGGTCATGTGCGGGTACAGAGCGTAATCCTGAAACACCATGGCGACGTTGCGTTTACTTGGCGGCAGATCATTGACCTTGCGCTCACCAATGAAGAGGTCGCCACTGGTAATGTCTTCCAGCCCGGCGATCATCCGGAGCGTGGTACTCTTCGCACAGCCGGACGGCCCGACTAGCACCATAAACTCCCCATCGTGGATATCGAGGTCGATACCCTGCACCGCCTCATAGCCGCTGGCATAGACTTTTCTGACTTTCTGCAAGGTCACCTGTGCCATGATCGTGTCCCTCTGTTACTTCACCCCTCCCGCCAGCATGCCGGAGGTGATATATCGCTGGAGGATAAACGTTAAGATAATGACCGGAAGCGTAATGATCGTCGCATAGGCCGCTGAGTTGAAGATGCCGCCGCGGTTGACATAGTAATACGTCTGCAGCGGCAGCGTATTTTCTGACACGGTCAGATACAAGGCATACGTAAACTCGTTCCACGATTCCAGCCAGACCAGCATGGCGGCGACCGCGACGCCTGGCAGCGACAGCGGGAAAATCACTTTGCGTAAGGTGCGTATCTTACTGGCGCCGTCGACAGAGGACGCCTCCTCCAGAGAGCGCGGGATTGCCTCGAACGTTCCGATCAGGATCCAGCCGACATAGGGCAAGACCTTGATGAGATGCGCCAGGATCAGCCCGAACGACGTATCGAGAAGATTCCAGTGCAAGAACACGACACTGACAGGCAGGGCGATGGCCACTTCTGGGAAGGTTCTCGAGATAAACAACGAGATGATAAACAGGTATTTAAACGGACTGCCGACTCGCGATATGACGTAGGCCGCCGGAGCGGCGATCAGGATCGCCAGGATCATCACCATCGTGGCCACCAGCAGGCTCTTGAATAGCGACGGTAACAACAGCCCGGAGGTGAAGACATTATGCCAGTGCTCCAGGGTTATTCCCGCTGGCCCCCAGAGCAAATCCTTATGGGGTTTCATGATATCTGCCGGATGGCTCGCAGAAATCTTGAACATCAAAAATATTGGGTACAGAATGATGAGACTCACGACAGCAAGATACAGGTAAAAGGGAATATGTTGCAGCAGCTTTTTAGGCATTGGTTCCCCTTTCCCTTTCCACAACGTACAGATAGGTGAACACAAAGATGAGGATGATGCCCGTGAGTATCGTCCCACTGGCTGCAGAAAGGTTGTAGTTTTGCCTGGTATACTCGCTGTACGTAAATGTCGAAATCAGCGGTGTTGTCGCGGTGCCAGTCAGAATGAGCGGCAGTTCGAAGATGCGAAAGGCGTCAATGGCCCTGAGGATGAGGGCGATGGTGATATACGGCTTCATCAGCGGCAGAGTGACGGTGAAAAACTTGTACAGTGGTGGTGAACCGTCGATCTGCGTCGCCTCGTGCACGCTTTGGGGAATCGCTTCCAGGCCGGCGATGAACAGCAAGACCATTAAGGGCAGGACCTTCCAGGTATCCGCGAACACCACCATGCAGATGGAGAGCCACCCGCCCTGCGCCCAGTCAATCGGCACCTCCCCGAGCAGCCCCAGCTTGTAGAGGACTTCGTTCAGGTACCCAGCCGTATCAAAGATATAGGTCATGATCGTGGCCGACACGATGGTGGGGATGCCAAGTGGCGTCAGCACGATGGTGCGGAAAAAGCCTTTGCCGTGAAACGGTTGGGTCAGCAAAAGGGCGATCGACATGGCAACCACCAACTGCAGAGAGAGACCCATCAGGGTAATCGCCAGTGTGTTGAAAATGGCTTTGATAAAACTTCGATCTGTGAAAAGCTTGCGATAGTTGCTCAGACTAAAGCTAGCGTATGGGGAATGTTGCAAACGTTCTAGTGCCAGAGCGGTTTCCGCACGTTCTTTTTCGTATGCTCCTTTTTCTTCGTTATCTGGCGCATGTTCTACATCGTACTTGATATCCGCTATTTTCGAGACCAGAATGTCATATCTCCTCCCGAACCTCTGGTCTATGAAACTCTCTTTGACGTTCGTCAGGATCGGCAGCAACGTGAAGCCTGTGATATAGGCAAAGAGCGGGATGACCATCAGCATTTCAAGCCAGTACGTTTTGACAAAGCGCATATCATTGCCTCACTTGAGCCACTCGAGTTCTTCCTGCAAGTCTAGGGCGTATGTGTCCAGGGTTGCCTGCACGTCTCTGCCGTCCATGACGATATCTTTAAAGGCCAGATTGACATACTTATCCACCGCCGACCATCCCAGGATGGCGGGCCGGTAGTGGCCATAGCGCAGGGCTTCCATGATGGCCTTGAAAAACCCTTGCTGCCACTCCGGCACGCTCCCTAGAGCATCGGGCCGTATGGGCGGCCAGCCGAGCTCGGTCACGAGCAGCGTCTGGATCTCCCGGCTCATCAGATACCTGGCAAATTTCAGGGCCAGCTCCTGGTTGGGTGAGCGCTTGGTGATGGCGATCACATCCCCACCGATCATGGTCGCTCGCCCTGCCGGGCCGGCCCACGTGGCGTAGGCTTTGATATTGGTCTTCTGGTTCTGCTTCACGATCACCTGCATCCCGACCGGCCAATTACGGGCCAGGAAAAGCGTTTCTTCAGACAGGAATTTGTTCGTCGTATTCCAGTTGGCTTTCTTGGTCTCCGGGCTCAGATACGTATATAGCTCCTGCAAGAACGTGAAAGCCTTGACGGAGCCGGCGTCGTTTAAGGTCGTGATCTCGCCCCCTGCCGCGGTGATGAACTCGAACACCTGGGTCGTGGTATTGGTGTCGAGCGTCCCGTGTACGGCGACCTTCCCGACTTTATAGGCGGCTTTGAGCCGTTCCGCCACCTCGATGAGCTCGTCCCAGGTCTCGGGAATTGTATAGTTGCTGCCGTCAAAAACATCCGTGTTGTAGTAGGTTATCTGCACATTTGGCCTGCCGGGAAAAAACATCAGCCGGCCGTTAAAGGTCAGGGGTTGAACAAGTGATTCGTAGACTTCAGGATCAATCAGGGCTTGGTATTTCGTGAGATCGAGTACCAGCCTTTTTTCAACGTAGGGAGCGAGGTTCATATTATCCAGAAGCAACAGGTCGATGCTCATCCGGTTGGCCCTGTGCATGACCTCGATTTTCTTCAGCGTATCCCCCGCCTCGATATTGACCGCTCGTATGCGGCAGTTTTCCCGGGCTTCAAAGGTTGGGAAGACTTGTCCCCGCATGACTTTCCACTCGTCTTCGCCCAGGGAGGCGGAAATGCTGAGCGTCTCTCCTGACGAAAAGCTGGTCATCCCTAGCGAAAATAGAAGGAGCACTAGTGTCGCACGTACCGTATGGTGCATGATCCCCCTCCTGGTTGGCGTCGTGCTCTTGTAAGAATTCCTTACATCGCCCTGGTAAATAATGCACTGGCTAGGCATCCTAGCCCAAAAAATGCTTGTTTTCCATGATATTCCCTTCCTCGTTGCGTGCCTACTGGCCTCGCTATAACGCATCCGTTGTTACCAGGTTCCCCAGTGCTCCCAGACCCATTCTCAAACTTTGCCAGATGTCAGTGGGACCTACACTTCAGTAGCAACATAAGTTATCTCCCTAGTTTCTGGGCTCATGCTTGGGAACGAGCAGGATTTGCATATTGGCTGGACTCACAGGCTCCCGGTCGCGACGGCCATTGACCTTGGCTAAAATGGCTGGCGTGGTCTTGAAGTCGCGGGCAAGGACCTCGAAGGATTTCTCGGTCTGCACTTCCACTTCACAGTGCCCTGCGGGCGCGGTCTTCTTGGCTACCACGGCACACGGGATATACTCGCGCGGGATCTCCTGCAAGCGTGAGGCAAACGGGCGCAACAGCGCGTCGATGTCAGCGGCGGTCGCCGGGGCTCCTTGTTCTCTGCCTTTTCGCAGTACCTCCTGCAGGGCATCGCTGAGGACCTCTTCGGCCACCACCCACCCCGGTGTGGTCGGTCGTGGGACCGCATCACCGAGTGCTTTCCGGATCACCTGAAAATACTCCTGCGGGGAGAGCCCAGCATAGGCATCCTCTCGCACCGGGGCCCAGAACAGGCGGGCGGCAAGTGTGTGCTGGGTCTCCGTGGAGATGAGCCGCTCGATCAGCTTGATCGCCAGATCTGGGTGGGGGGCCCCCTGGGGGATCGCGAGCACATCGCCTCCCAGGACAAACTTGCTCTTCTCCGGCCATTCATGGGCCACTTTGATGTATGTCTTCCCGGCGTTTTCCATCACCACCTTGATGCCGTATGTCCAGTTGCTGACCATAGCCACCTCGTTGTCGATCAGCATATCGTTCGCGGTATTAAATTGGATTTTGGTTGATTCTGGCTCCAGGTAAGGCGCCAAGTTCCACAGGAGGGTAAAAGCCTGCCGTGCTCCCGCATCCGCGAGGGTCAGGGGATCCCCTCCCATGGATTTGACCCATTCGAACGCGGTCACGGCGGCGGCTTTCCCGGGATGCGCCTGGATGGCCACACGCCCCCTCGAGGCCGCGGTGTCTGATGCGAGGTCTTGGGTGAGCTGCCTCAGCGCCTCCCAGGTCGCGGGTGGCTGGTCATGCCCAGCCTTTTTGAGCATGTCCTGGTTATAATAGATGAGTTTGACATTGGGGCGAAAGGGGACGAAGTAGAAGCGCCCGTCCACTCGGAGCCCCTCTTCGAGGGGGTGGAGCAGAGAGGTGGGAATCAATGCCTCATAGGACTTGTATTGTGACAGATTCTGCACCAACCCTTTTTGGACCAGGATCCCGAGGATGTCGTTGTCCACACTGATGAGATCCCACTTCATGGTGCCGGCAGCGACCATCTCTTCCAACTCGCGCACCAGACTACTCGGTTTGGTATGCCGCAGCACAAGCTTTGCCCCCAGTTGGCCCTCCAGCTCATGCCCCACGTCCTTGATGCCAGATACCTCCTCCTCATCACTATAGCTCACCGCCATGGTCACCTGTGGTGGGAACAGCCGCGCGTAAGCCACCACGGCGCTCATCAGCATCAGGCCTATTAGCGCGATAGCCCAACGGGGGGGCCGCAGGGACAGCATCGGTGACCACCATGCCAGCACGCTTTCTACCCCCGCACGCTCTTGGGCGGGGACGGACCGCCGCCTGCGTGGCGACACGTCAACCGTCATCCGCAAGCCGGTCTCTTCCGTCCCTGGATCCAGGGTTGCAGACAAGGTGAAACGCAGGATGCCGCCGGCCGACAGGGGCACGGCACGCCGCCAGCCTCTGCGGGGCAGATCGTGCGGGTCCATGAGATGGCACGTGGCCACCACCACCTGGCGCTCGGGGTCCTGAATCTCGACGTATCGGGCGAACGCCGGTAACGATAGCGTGACAGAATTGCGTCGGGCCGGGGTGATCACGGCCTGCACTTGGCCATCGACGCGCACCTCAAACGTGGCGTTTGGCTCTCCCCCGCGGCGACCCTCCAGCCATTGCCTCCAGACGATTTCTTTCATAATCTCCCCATCGATCTTATTCCAGTCAGAGATCCCCGGCGGCTGCCAGGGATCCTCATCGGGATCTTGTTCCATTCCCTCCACAGCGGGAATCCGCCACCGCGCAAAGGCGGTGTCGAAACCTCCCCACCGTTTCACCCGTTCGAGACACTGTTGCTGGCATATGCAGACGTGCGCTCGCTCCACCTCCACCTCTGTGGCAATCGCGGCCGCTCGCCTTCGTCGGCGCCCGTGCGACCGGCCTAGGAGCGTGTTGAGGCCCTCCGCAAGTACCCTTCTCCTGGCCTCCTGCAGCGCGGAGAAGGCCTCGTACGTGTCCGGCAGGTGAGGCCCCTCCCATGGCACCATGGCGGCCAGGGCTTGGTAACGTGCATCATCCGCCCTCTTCGGGATCTCTGTGAACGCCAACTGCGGCTGGCTGGGCGGCATGTGTTCCCGAAGCCATTTGCACATCTGCTGATGAATCGTGCCTAACTCATCTCTCACACCCTGCGTCTCCCGGAGTGTGTGGCCGCCGGGGTCCAGGAAGTCGAAGAGCTTCAGGACCTCCTGCCTGGAGCCGTTCGTCAACCACTGTCCGAAGCCGACGGCCACGGAAAAGGAGCTCCGCTGCAGCGTGCGCAGCGTGAGGGCAGCAATATACGGCAGCCAAGGGCCGGTCTGCGGTGCCATACCTTCCCGCTCGGCGGCTTCCAAGATGCCAATTTGCAAGAGCTGCGCATCACTCAGCATGATTTTCCAGCCTGTAGCACTGTCCCGCTCACGTCGCATCCTGCGGCGGACGCTCTTGTAGGCAATCTCCACTGCAGTCGGGATGATCCGTTCTACCGCTGTCTCCTCACTACGGCACAGGTGCCAGGCGAGCGTAAACGCGCGGCGCCGATGCGCCGCATCAATCCCTGCGTACCAGTCGCGCGGGTCCATACGCGATCCCCCTCCGGCGGTCACGTCCGTCTCCTCCTCTGGCCAGCGGATCTTAGCGCACTGGGGTCCTGGGGGAAAGGAGAGTTTCGTCCGCCAATGCGCGACGAAACTCCCGAGGGCATTTGGGGGACGACATTGTGCCCATACCGCCCCCTCCCCCGCGCAGGTCTTGGCGCTACACTCGAGCCAAGAGTCCGATAAGACTGGGCCAGAGGCAGGTGAGCGGTCCCGACGACCACGCTGGCCGGGGAAAATTCTGCAGGAGCTGCTCCGTCGTTTAGGGCACCAACCCAGCACTGATACCGGCGTCGAATGCAAATTTACGAATGACAGAGAGCGCGACATTCGGATCTCCCACGCCAGCATCACCCTCCCCCCGACTATCCTTGCTACCCATGCCATCTCTTCCTGGACATCAGCCCCATCTTCCTGCAGCTCCTCACGTTCGTGCATTGGCTACCAGGGGTCCGTGTCGGGTTTCTGTTGGGTTGCTGTTCTGCTCCGACTCACACCTGGCGTTTGAGCCATGCCCATGACGGGGTGTTGAAATGAGAGGGATCTCTCACTTTGAGAGAGAAGTTGGGACATGGACCGCGGCCCTCACACCCCACCCATGCAGACCTCAGGTGAGCCGGGAAGGGCGTGGGAGTCCCTGTCTCCTCGCGGGGCGACACCTCGGAGAGGGCAGGCAGGGGGAGCGCGTTCGGGAGGTCCGGCATCTCTCTTGCTCCCTCCTGTGTAGAGCGCTGCCCAGGGGCTCCTAGCACCATGAGGAGGCAGTCCCCTGGGGGGAGCGGCGCTCGTTCCCAGACGGTTTTCGAGAGAGAAGAGGTGGAGAATGAATGCTGATACTTTGAAAGGCAAGTGGAAGCAAATGCGTGGGGAGGTCAAGAAATGGTGGGGCGACCTCACGGATGATGACCTCGATCGGATTGAGGGAGAGCGAGACAAGTTGATCGGGCGCCTGCAAGAGCGCTACGGGTACACCCGCGAGAAGGCCGAAGCTGAAGTGGATCGGCGCTTCAGCGAGTACGATCGTGTCACGCATTAGACGGCAGGCGTCTTTGAGATAGGATCGGTAGCTGGGCTGCGAGGCGCCTGGTCGCGTCCTCAGCGGTAGGCTCCTCCCCACTGGGGCCCAGGATGGCCTCTGCGGCTCATCCCCGCATCTAGAGGACGGGAACCCCGAGTGTGTGGGGCCCCCGCAGGACGGCAGGGCGTGCAGACCGCCCTGCCCGGGGCGTGAGGGCCCCCTCTTGGGGGATACATAGTGGAAGCCACTGGGGTATCCAGCTCGAGGAGAATTCTATGATGACCACCCAGCCCTACAAAGTTCTCGATCTGAGTCCTCACGACGAGGGTTGGTCGGCACATTTGGAAAACGTCCTCCTTCAGCAGGCCGAGGAGGGATGGGAACTGGTGACCGCTTTCGAACGCCAACATGAAGCGACACAAGTGGGCTCCACAACCGTCCATGTTCCAAGCCTCGTCAGTACGGTACTGATATTCAAACGGGTGCGCGAACCCAGGTTCAGGGAATAACGCATCATATGCATTGATTCCCCAAGGGCCAAAGGCGAGCTCCAAGCACCACCGATCACGTCGCCACCAGTGTCTAGGGGGGGATTCTGCCTTACGGGAGCAGAATATCCGGCGGACCTCAACCATTCAGCCACTGCCAGGCACGTTCCGCTTATCTAGTGGGAGGATAGCCGCGGCACGTCTGGCGGCAATGATGCGGACGCCGCAGCCCTGGGTTGTCGGCGAGCGAGCATCTGCTGCAATATCCATAAGCGCTCTGCGAACGCCAAGGATGTATTGCTGCCGGGTGCGCTTGGATCTTCGACAGCCGCATGGAGCTTGGCCTTCGCCGTGAGGTAGCCGACAGCATCCTGAAGATTGCGCACAGCCGATTGCGCGCGCCGACGCCGCTCACGAGCGATCGGCAGGCGTTTGCGCTGGTAGCGGGTATGCAGCCAGCGACCGCTCAGTAAAGCCGCCGTACCGATCAGGATGGTGGCGCCGGCACCCAGCACCATGGCCCGGGCGGACCCGAGACGTGCGAATCTTGAGAACATTTCTGGCAGACTGACGACGCCGATGATGCTGGAAAAGTATAGGGCGATGGCAGGGAGGCATACACCCGCGACGAGCCATAGGCCATACTTATATGTCAACGATGTGGCACCCTCGTGGTAGTCGCGTGGACGGGCGCGGATCAATCCAACGTTGCAAATATAGCGTTCGATCGCCTCGATCTGCTTTTGGCTGATGCGGAGGGAAGTCCTGGCCTGGAGCAGGGCTTCATCCTCCCCGGCAGCAAGGATTCGATCTACAAGCGCGATCTCAATCAAGTAGACCATGATGGCACATCGCACCTGGTCATGACTGGTTGCGAAGCTGGCCAGGCAAGCGGTCAGCGGTGGCGTATCGACCAGATACTCCCAGATCGTATTCCTGCTACGTTCTGAGAGGCCATCGGTATGGATGTTCTGGAAAATCAAGTCCAATTCGTCCAGTCCCAAGGTGCCGTCAGCGGCGGCGATGGCGAGCATCGCGCCGTAGAAGGCGACGCGCTGGGCTTCGGGTAGGGAGCTGAGATCGAGTAGCTCACCCACACCGGCAGCGTTTGGAGGGTCGATATTGGCTGTCATGGCCATGTATTCCCCTGACACGTGAACCTCTGTTTGCTCCCTTCCTTGATCGTCCCCATTATACCCAGACTTTTGTCATTTTTGGAGGATGTGGACCCAGGACACCTCGAATGTCTCCCCACAAGGGTGAGAAAATTCGGTATACTAGAGCGCTGCAGCTCGCTGCATCGTGTCGATAACCTTGACGGGAGGGCGTGCATGCGCTTTTCGGCAATTTTTCTACTATCCTGTCCCCCGGGCAAATCGCATCCGCAAGTGTATCAAGAGGAGCTCGAGCAAATGGCGGCGGCGGAGGCCCTCGGTTTTCATACCCTGTGGCTCACCGAGCACCACTTCTCCGCCTACGAGGGTTCACCCGATCCAATGCTGATGGCCATCGCCGCCGCGCACCACACCAAGACCGCGCGCATCGGCGTCAGCGTCTTGCCGTTTCATCGTCCATTGCAGTTGGCTGAGCAGGGAGCCATGGATGTGGAGGTGGACAGATGAATATCGCCAAACGGCTGCAAGGGCTTGACTGGAAGGCCATCGAGCAGGCGCTCTGGAACATGGGGTACGCCAAGACACCAGCCGTGCTCACAGCAGATGAGTGCGAGGAGCTGATCAGCCTGTATGCGGATCAGACCAGATTTCGTCGTCGCATCGACATGGAACGGCATCGCTTCGGGGTCGGCGAATACCAATACTTTGCCGAGCCGCTGCCAGCGCTGGTGCAGGGCTTGCGTCTGTCGACCTATCCCCCGCTGGCCACCATTGCCAATGGCTGGATGGAGGCTCTCAGGCAACCGCAGCGTTATCCGGCCGACCTCCCAAGTTTTCTGGCGCGCTGTCAGGAGCATGGGCAAACCAAACCCACACCCTTGCTGCTGCGCTATGAGATAGGGGGCTACAATTGTCTGCATCAAGACCTCTACGGTGAGATCGCCTTTCCCCTCCAGCTTACCTGTTTTCTGAGTCGACGCGAGATCGATTACACCGGCGGCGAGTTTCTTGTCGTTGAGCAACGGCCACGGGCGCAGTCGCGTGGAGAGGCGATCGCAACCGAGCAGGGAGAGATCATCATCTTTGCCACACGCGACAGGCCTGCTGCTGGGGCTCGTGGTTATCACCGCCTGCAGATGCGTCATGGCGTGAGCCGCATCAGGTCTGGTCAACGCTACGCCCTCGGCATTATTTTTCATAATGCCACGTAAACGCTACAACAATCCCCCTTCCATCCGCGTAACCTTTCGTCATGTTCCCTGTTATCTCTTGTGAAGGCATGATCGCATGAGTAGGAAGATAACCATGGCCGGTGATCCGATCGACCCGAAAACTGCCGCGGAACGCCTCAATGAACGCGCCAAAGGCACGAATGTCGAGGCCCGCGGCACGCGTTTTCTCGAAGTCAGCGCTGAGCGCGCTGTGGCCGAACTGGCCTTCCGCCCAGACCTGGCCCAACTCACGGGCCTGTTTCATGGCGGCGTCATCCTCAGCCTGGCGGATGAGACGGCAACGGCATGTAGTGTGGCCAGCGTCATGCCTGACGGCACGTGGGACCCGGCTAAGTTCCCGTTGACGATCCAGCTCAGCGCCAATCTGATCCGCAATACCAACACCGGCAAGCTGATCGCCGAGGCGGTTCCCCTGCATCGGGGCCGCACCAGCATGGTCATCCAGACCACCGTGCGGGATGAGCAGGGGCGGGTGATGGCGCTGATCACGGCGACGCTACTTGTGCTCGATCGTTCGTCAACAGACCGAAGCAGTACGTAGGCGGCTGCAACCATCGTGGCGTCTATTGGACCAACCCCAGAGCGAGTGTGATGGATTCTCTGACTCCTCTTACCGACAGCGACGAAGCGTTGGTTGCCCGTGCCAAACGCGACCGCGAGGCGTTTGGGTGCCTCTACGATCGTTACGTCGAACAGGTGTATCAATTCACCTACCGCCGGGTAAAAGACCATACGATCGCCGAGGATATCACGGCCCGCGTGTTCTTTCGCGCGCTCGAGCAGTTGCCACGCTTCGAATGGCGCGGTATCCCCTATGGCGGATGGCTGATACGCATCGCCGCCAATCTTATCCATGATCATCATGGCGATGCACAACGCCATGTCTCGCTGCGCGAGTGGGCTGAGGATGGAGTGGATATGGCCGCATCTGAGCCACCCGTGGAGGAGCAATACGCTGCCCGTCAGACGGCGAGTGTGCTATGGCAAACGGTCTCCGCGCTGCCCATGGCCGAACAACAGGTATTGGTCTACCGCTTCGCCCGCGACATGAGCATGCGTGAGATCGCTACCACGCTGGGGCGGACGGAGGGGGCGGTGAAGCAGTTGCTGTTCCGGGCTGTGAAGCGTTTACGGCAGCGGCTACAGCAGATAGGATTTGTCGATGAACCGTGAACGGAGCCAAGCCGAAGCGTATGCCACGGCGGTCGATCGCCTGCTCGAGCAGGGCACGCCTTCAGTCGTCAGGAGCGTGGACGAGCCCCTGCTCGATCTGGCCGATCGTTTGCGGCAAACCGCGTCGTCCACTACAATCGATCCGCGCTTTCGCGCCAGCCTGCGCCAACGCCTGTTGCAATCAGAGGGCTTTGCAGAGCTCGCAGAAGGGCGATATGCCGTGCTGGATACCGCCATCGGGCGGCTGCACATTGCCTATCGCGGTCGGGTGATCTGCGGCGTCAGTCTGGCAAGCGATGATGCGACGTTTGAACAACGCTGCATGGCACGCCATGGCCTACAGCTCAGACGAGAGACCGAGCCACCGGCATGGCTCGTGACCTTGGTAGACAATCATCTCGGAGGCCGACGTGCCTTCAAAGGTGCTGTCGATCTTGCAGGACTGACCCCATTCCAACAACAGGTCTTGGAGAAGATTCGTCAAATCCCTCGCGGCGAAGTGCGTCCCTATACCTGGGTGGCGCGCGAGATCGGCTTGCCGAAGGCGGTACGCGCCGTGGGCACTGCCCTGGGGAAAAATCCGATCCCGCTGTTGATCCCGTGCCACCGGGTCATCCGCAGCGAAGGTGCACTGGGGGCCTATTCGGCCGGGGGGACCGCCCTGAAGGAGCGCATTTTGGCGTTCGAAGGGGTGGATTTGCCGGAGATCAAGACGCTAACTCGCCTGGGCAAACGCTTTCGTGGCAGCCGTAACACCCGCATTTTCTGCCTGCCGACGTGTTACTCGCGTAAATCGGCCAAGGCGCAGCACACCGTCTACTTCACGTCGGCGCACGAGGCACGGCAGGCCGGCTATCGCCCTTGCAAGCTCTGCCGTCCAGCCTGAACCGTCACCATGTCATCGGAAAGATGGCTGTGCCAAGCGCGTGTCTTCCGATGTGGCATTGCAGCGAAAGTTGAGGAGGTTTGTCGATGATTGAACAGCTTGCCGTTGGATCGCTTGACACGCCCATTGGCGTGCTGTGGATAGCATGTTCTGAGCGAGGGGTTTGCAAAGTGATCTTCCCGTGTGAGGGAGGCAGAGCGGCACTCGACCACTGGCTAGCATTGCACCTCCCGAACAGCGAGTTGATCGGCACAAGTGCGTTGCTGGAACAAACATGTGCCGAGCTGGGCGAGTATTTCACTGACACTCGCCATGACTTCACGCTCCCCCTCGATTTCCAGGGAAGCTCTTTCTATCAACGCGTATGGCTTTCTCTCACCCAGATCCCCTATGGTCGCACCGTCTCATATGGGGATTTGGCCCACACCCTTGGCGCTCCGAAAGCGGCTCGTGCTGTTGGTGCGGCATGCGGCGCCAATCCGGTGCCAATCATCGCCCCCTGTCACCGCGTGCTTGGGAGCGACGGATCGCTCCACGGTTTCGGTGGTGGGTTACCCCTGAAAGCCTGGTTGTTGCGGCATGAGGGGGTCTTGTTAAACCTGTAGGGGCGTACACTCCGACGCCCTTGACTGGTTGATGGCGTCGTGGGCCAGACGATCAGGTGTTGCTGTCGACCTTGAGGACTATCTTGCCGAACTGTTTGCCTTCTTCCATCCTGGCGAACGCGTGGGCGCCATCGGCGAGCGGAAACACCTGATCGATGACCGGCTTGACACCGCGCTTGCACACGAAATTCAGCATCTCGGTGAACTCACGTCTATTGCCCATGGTGGACCCGAACACGGATAATTGGTTCCAGAAAATGCGCTGCAGGTCAGTCTGCGGGCGCGCTCCTGCGGTCGCGCCACAAGTCACCAGTCGGCCGCCCTTGACCAGGCTGGCCAGACTTTTGGCATAACTGTCGCCACCCACACTATCGACGACCACATCGACGCCGCGCCGATCGGTGAGACCGCGTATCTCCCGTGCAAAGTCCTGCGTCTTGTAGTTAATCACGGCATCAGCACCCAGCTTCCTGGCCTGTTGCAGCTTGTCGTCACTGCTAGACGTGACAAAGGCCCTCAGGCCAATGGCTTTGACGATCTGTAGGACTGCGGTCGAGACGCCGCCGCCGATGCCCAAGATCAAAATATCCTCCCCTGGCTTGATCTCAGCCTTGGTGATCAGCATGCGCCAGGCGGTCACAAACACGAGCGGCAATGCCGCAGCCTCCTCCCAGGAAAATCCCTCGGGCGCTGGATGGACGTTCTCTTGCGGGACCTTAAAGTACTCGGCAAAGGTGCCGGGACAGCTCTCCCCCATGATGCCGAAGCGCACGCATAGGCTCTGCTCACCCGCCTGACAGAATTCGCACACGCCACAATTGAGCCCAGGATTGATCAGCACCCGATCGCCGGCCTTCACCGTCTTCACGTCGTTTCCTACCTCAGCCACCACCCCGGCAGCATCGGCCCCTGCGACATGCGGAATGGCAAGCTTGAGCGTGTCCAGGTTGTTTCGGACAAAAATGTCAAGGTGATTCAGCGCCACGGCCCGAGTTTCGATGAGCACCTCTCGAGGCCCGAGCGTGGGCCGCTCGACATCGATGTACTGAATCTTGTCTACGCCGCCCTGACCTGTGATTGCTATGGCCTTCATTGTCACTCTCCGTCTATCGCCAACCCCCAGCCGTAAAGTGTCGGCCCATTCCTGTGTCAGCTCTCTAGGCGTCGGCTGATGGTGTCTGGGATAGTCTGTGGACACGTTCAATCAAGTTACCAAATGACTGCCATCATTTATAACCTACTGGCTAGGAGGAGACAACTTCGTCAGCATGAGGGGACGGAAGTCAACACTGGTGGCGAGTTCCCAGGAATAGATGCCTACGCGCATGTGCCATCTCGTGTGGTCAAAAAACTCATGCGGCTTCACACTCGTCGTATTTCAGGAGCCCCCCGAGCCGTTCGCGACCTTGCATCGGGCCTATACGCGCTTGATCTTGGCTGACAGCAGAAAAGAGCAGCACGTGGCCCCTCTCCTAGTAGGGATGTTCTTCATGATCATGGGCGACATACGCTATAAGCGCATGCCGCAGGGAGGGTTCCCCACATAAGATCAGCCGCGGCAATGCTTCGTCCTTGACGGAGCGTACCCATCGTTCTGCGTAGGTGTTCAGATTGGGGCTCTACGCCGGCAAAGGCACCTGCTTCACTCCCGCTGCATCGATGGTCTGCTGAAACGCAAGGCAGACCTGTCCGTCTCTGTCGTGGATGAGGTACGCTCCTAACGACAGGAAGCCCAACGCGGCTATCGTGGCATCGCACGTGATCTGCAGCATCCATCGTGTAGGGAGCCATATCGTCAAGCCTGCTCCATGTATCGTGCAACGACCGACGTGGATGAAACAGAGGAGGGCAGCCATCATCAGCCCACACCACGTCCACACCTCGCTGGTGAAGAAGTCGGTGGCCCCCAGCAGGTCCATGTGCATACGGATGAACTCCCTCCAGGTCACGGTGGTCTTGCGTGCTGGAGCGGGTGGGATGCCGTGGCGCTTGAGGATGTTGCCCACGGTCTGGTCACTGATGCGATAGCCCAGGTTGGCCAGGGCGCCAACGATGCGGTCATAGCCCCAGGAGCGATTCTCGCGGGCCATCCGCACCACCAAGGCCTCCAGCTCCTGGTCTATGCGGGGACGTCCGAGAGCCTTGCACAGCGGGGAGCGGTCACACGTCTGGGCGGCGCACGTGCGATGCCAGGCGAGGATGGTGTCGGGCTTCGCCATCGTCGCGACCTCCGCCAGCGCTTGCCTGCCCAGTTTCTAGCCCATCTCAGCCAGCGTCTTCCGCTCAGCATCGGTCAGCTGCACCCGTCGTCTCTTGAGCTGGTTGCGCAAGATGCGGTTTTCCGCTGCCAGATACGCATTGCGCAATCGGAGTTCCTCATCAACGGATCCCGTGATAGACGCCAGCAGTGGCTTCCAATCCATGTGTCATTCGACCCCAGTCATGGCCTCTCGTTGGTGGTGAGTATGGGACATACCGAGGTGGAGTGCAAAATAAGGGGCGGGCGATGGGGGGCCGTCAGCTCTGTGAACATGAGACGTTTGAGTTTTTTGACCAAACGAGATTTGCGAAAGGCCAACCTACCACCACCTAAAATTGTTATGATAGAGGAATTCTCCAGAGCTTTGGGAAAAAGGTCGCATTACCAGGGCACTTGCTATATAAAAGCCTACCATCACCACGAAACCTCAGGGGAGAAACGCAAAGCTACCTGGCTTCAAACCGCGACCTCGCCCGCGGGAAGGGAGTCCAATGCTGGAACCCTTGCACCGAAGGCAAAAGGCCAGGCTCGACTCGTCGTCTTCCCTATCATCTCTACACATGGTTTCCAGGAGAAGAGGCGCGGGGCATGAGAGACATTGTACTGTTCCTTGCGGTGTTCCTTTTACCACTGGGGCTTCCTTGCGTCGCTTCCGCCGAACTGTCAGAGGTATCAACAGGAGCGCTTGCCCCCCACAGCGACCTGTTAAGCGACGTCGGCCTCTGTATCGTCGTGGCCGCTGTGCTCGCCGTGATCTCCAGCCGATGGAAACAGCCCTTGATCATAGCTTATCTGGCCGCAGGCGTGCTCATAGGGCCTGAGATTGGCCTGAAGTGGATTACCGATCATCACACGATTGAGGTTATCTCGGAGGTTGGTTTAATCCTGCTGCTATTCATCATTGGACTAGAAATCGACCTCAAGGAATTGCGCACCTCGGGGAAATCCGTCCTCGTCACCGGCGTCCTGCAGTTCTTGCTCTGCACTGGCCTCGGATTACTGGTTTTCTCGGCCCTCGGATTCCGCCTTGGGGATCAACAGGCGGCAGGAGGGGAGTTTGGTCTTGCCTACATCGCAGCAACGACAGCTCTGAGCAGCACGCTGATCGTCGTCAAACTGCTCTACGACAAGTTTGAATTGGACACGCTGCCTGGACGAATAACGTTGGGGGTGCTGGTCTTTCAAGACATCTGGGCCATCATCCTGCTGGCCTTGCAGCCAAATGTCCTCAACCCCCAAATAGGCCCGCTGGCGGTATCGTTCGGTAAAGGGATTATCCTGGTGATTGCCAGCCTTCTCCTAAGCCGATACCTCCTGCCCCGGCTCTTTCGCTCCATTGCCAAGCTGCCTGAATTGATGCTACTTGCCTCACTTGCGTGGTGTTTCTTTATCAGTGGGAGTGCGCACCTCGCAGGGTTGTCACGGGAGATGGGGGCGCTCATTGCCGGAGTCGCCCTCTCCACGTTCCCATATAACCTTGACGTCATCGCCAAGGTGACGAACATTCGCGATTTCTTCGTGACACTGTTTTTCGTCGCCTTGGGCATGCGGATCCCCATGCCCTCTGTCAGCCTCCTTGCGCTCGCGGCGATCTCATCGGCCTTCCTCATCGCCAGCCGCTTTATCTGCATTTTCCCCCTGCTCTACCTCATGGGCTATGGCCATCGCGTCGCATTGCTGCCGGCGATCAATCTCTCACAATTGAGTGAATTTTCGCTGGTCATCGCATCGTTAGGGCTGGCGTTGGGGCATATTGACCACCAGCTGGTGTCGCTGCTCATCATGATGTTTGTGATCACCTCGACCACCTCCACCTATATGATTCAGTTCAGCCATCCCCTCTCCCAGCTCCTCGGTCGGATGCTTACTCGGCTATGGGTGCACGACATTGATATCCAGGAAGCGCGATCGGAAGGACGCTCCAACCACACAGCCAAGCGTGTGGTCTTCCTGGGGTTCTTCCGCGAGGCGAGTTCGGCGCTGTATGAGCTCGAACGACTTTCCGACAATGGTCGTCGCGCACTCCTCGATGAAGTCCTCGTGATCGATTTCAATCCCGAGGTTCACGCCGAGCTACGGCGTCGGGGGATTCACTGCATCTATGGCGACATCGCGCACATGGCAACCCTCTTCCACGCCGAAATTCATCACGCGACCTTACTGATTTCAACGATCCCAGATGCGATTCTTAAAGGTACGACCAATGCACGTTTGCTCGACCAGGTACGACACCTGGCGCCGCATGCGAAGGTCATCGTGACGGCAGAAAGTATTCGACAAGCATTAGACCTCTACCAACGGGGGGCTGACTATGTGCTTCTCCCTCGGGTGCATTTGGCTACCTTGATGGCGGAGGTTATTGAAAAGGGCTTGGGTGAAGGCTTAGAGGCTTTGCGCGTCGAAGAGACCGCTCGCTTGGCGATACGCAACGAGGTCCTACCATAGGACAGGGCACTGACCGTTGGTCACGTCGGCGGAGATAGATCGACAGGACGTCACTCGCGTTGCGACAGGACCTCATCTTCATGGAATAGGCCAAGCATGCCGGCCGGGGCATCATGTGCGTGGCCGAGTTGTCGAGCCCCCTATGGAGTGGAGCAAGGCGATGATTCCCTTGCTATATGCGCGTCCCAGGCGATCGCGAAATCTCCGGACGCTGCTGCTCAGTGGCATCTTGCTGGTGAGCGCACTGCTGGCGGTCAGCCAGGCCCAGATTACCCTGGACGGCAGTCTGGGGCCGCGAGGGCCGCTAGCCGGACCGATCTACCGCATTGGCGCCGAGCTGCGCCAGATCCGCGGCGGCAATCTGTTCCATAGCTTCGGCGAGTTCAGCGTGCCCACCGGGGGCAGCGCGACCTTCAGCGGGCCCAACACTATCGCCAACATTCTGGGCCGGGTTACCGGCGGACAGCCGTCCTTCATTGATGGGCTGCTGCGGTCGGAGATCACCGGGGCGAATCTCTTTCTGCTTAACCCGAGCGGGATCATGTTTGGCCCGAATGCGAGCCTAGATGTGAGTGGATCGTTTCATGTGAGCACGGCGGACTTTTTGCGCTTGGCGGACGGGGCGACATTCTCCGCGCACCTGGGGCAGGCGAGCGCGTTGACGGTGGCCGCGCCGGCGGCCTTTAGGTTTTTGGGGAGTGAGCTGCCCTCGATCACCATCGAGGGCAGCTCACTCCAAGTCCCTGTCGGGAGCGTGTTGTCGGTTGTAGGTGGGGATATCACGATGGTGGGAGGCCGCATATCGAGTGGTCGGCTGCTGCTGGCGGGCATGGCTTCGCCGGGCGAAGTCGTGCTTAATCCCTCGGCGTCGGCCATAGACTCTTTTGCCTATGGGAGCCGGATAGCACTCTCCCAAGGGGCGCTCATCTCGACGAGCAGTACCAGTGATGGAAGCGTAGGAGATGTCGTGGTAAGGGGCGAGAGGGTGACGCTCACCAATGGGGCTCAAATCGTCAGCAGCAACTCAGGTGTCGGTCGGGGGGGGGACGTGACCATCATCGCGACCGATACGATCACCATCGCCGGGCGAAACAGCGGCCTCTTCACTAATACGCGAGGGCGTGGCCCGGGGGGGCATCTCCAGGTCCGGGCCCGCACCATTGAGCTCCGCGACGGGGGTACAATTGCGGCCCGCAGTTCAGGTGAAGGCGACGCCGGGATGATTCGGCTCCAAGCCGGCGAGACATTCCGCAGCCAAAATGGGACGGTAACCACTACCTCCAACCACGCGGGGGGAGGCGCGATCACTCTGACCGCCGGGCGGCTGGTCCAGCTGCTCGATAGCGAACTCTCCACGTCGGTACGGGGTGGCGGGGGTGACGCGGGCAACATTACCATCAAATCGGCTTTTCTTGTATTGGCTGGCAGCCAAGTCATCGCCGATGCCTTCGGCGGCATGGGGGGCAATACCCTTCTTTTCGGGACTGAGGTGTTTCTCGTCGACCAGATGAGTGGCGTCAGTGCGTCTTCGACGCTGGGCATCGGCGGTTTTGCTCCCCCGCTCAGCGGAGCATTAATTCCGTTGCCCCAGACTTTTATGAGTGTCGCGGCGCTATTGCCCGTGAGGTGTGCCGCGCGGGCATCGGGCGGGCGCCACAGCAGTTTGGTCCTGGGTGGGCGCGATGGCCTCCCCGACGGCCCCAGCGGCGTGTTAGCGAGCCCCCTCGTACTCGAGGAGCGGCTGGTAGCGGACCCGGCGATGATCGGGGGGCCTCCTCGCCCCTCGTCCACTCCGCAGTATGCGCTCCTGGCGGGTCATGAGAAGCGTTTGCCCCGGTTGGGGTGCCCGCAAGGATGACGAGCACGGCCACTGCCCTGCGCACGGGCTTGATGGGAGCTGCACCTCACATGAGAGTTCGTGCTGCGGCCCGAACGCGATCCCTCCGCACGCAGCAAATATGCGCTGTAGTGGCAAGGAGTAGCAGACCTGCCAGGTATAGCCTCTCACTCGAGCGGCTAAATGCTGGCGGGCTTGCGGGACACCCTGGGCCATCGGAGCCCCGGCTCGCACGCTAGTGCCTCAGCTGGCCTCTCTGTACCGCTGCACCACGAGGCGTCCGGCCCCATCATGGGCACCACCGCCTGCCATGCTGTCCTGCCAGTTCACGGGCGCAGTCGTGATTTCGCGGCGTTGACATCCCCTCCACCCTCCACTAGACTCGCGAAGGTGGACGTGGCGGCCCACGAAAGTGAAGGGTTATTGCCAGTGAGCAATTTTTATTGACACAAAGAAAGACTCCGGTGTATAGGAAGCTGAACCTACACAATCCTTTACGGGGTGCTACAAAACGCATGGTTCGCTTATTCCCAGGGTAGTTAGGGAAACTCCGCATCCAACCTTGTAGACGCCCAAAAGGAAACTTAAAGGGCGAGGACACGCAGTGGCACTGCCAAGAGGGGTGTGAGATGAGCATGCTGACGGGGACGCTCCTGCAAGCCAGTCAGCTATACCTCCTGAAAGGCTTCCAGGCGGCGTGCGGTCGTTGGCTGCGCGGTCGGCCGTATGGAGTTTCCTATAAACAGTCCTGCCAGCTGAGCGCCATCTGCCCCCAGGCGATGGTGCCCGACAAACTGCAGTAAGGTCAACAATCAAAACGAAAGTGCTCCTCAAAATTACCCGCTATAATACACTCTGAGCCTTCGATGAAGCACGCATGGAGTTGACCGAAATGGACATATATACACGCCCAAGTCTTCCCATCACAGAACTGCTTCGAATCAGGTGCCCATCCCTCCCACGTTTCCTTCACTGGCAATATGTGTCCTTTGTCTTCTTTTTTGCTAGTATTGGAACGTTTTTCCTACTGTCTTCCGACCCAGCAATAGCAAAGTCTTTTTCTCTCTCAGAAGCCCCATCGTCGGAGACATACCTGGAAGAGGGCTTGCGGGCGTTCCAGCGAGGTGATTTCGAGCAGGCTGTTTTGAAATGGATGGAAGCTGCCCGCTTATACGAGAAAGCGGGGAAGCTTCACGAACAGAGTGAAGCGCTGACCTACCTCGCTCAGGCGTATCAGGCAATTGGCCAGTACAAGCAGGCTTTGAAAAGCCTCGAATTGGCGCTGCTTTTAGCCAAGAAATCGGGTGATCGGACGCAGATCGCCTCTGTCCTAGGCAGCCTCGGCAGCGCCTACGTTGCCACTGGGCCGGTGGATGCAGCTTATGGGTATTTGAACGAAGCCCTAAGCATAGCGAGACAGGTGGGAAATTCCGCTCTCTCGGCTAACATCCTAAATAATCTAGGAAACCTGTTCACATCCCAGCGCAAATACACCGAAGCTATCGGGGCGTATACCGAAAGCGTGCAGCTCGCGACGAACACGGGCAACCAGGCATTGGCCGTGAGAGCGCTGACCAATGCGGCAAGGGCATCCCTGCAGCATGGACAGCATCAAGAAGCCAAGGCGCTGCTTGACAAGGCCTTCGATCAGGTGCGGGGCTTGGGTGAGTCGCACGACAAAGCGTACGGATTGATCAGCATTGGCCTGGTGTACTACGATCTTCGCCCACATCAGTCCGATTCTAAGGACCTCCTCCTCCTGGCCTCCAAGAGTTTCAATGAAGCGGCCACTGTCGCTGGGACCATCGGTGACCCTCGTGCGATGTCTTACGCCCAAGGGTATCTGGGTAAGCTTTACGAAGATGAACACCGGTATCCGGAGGCCTTGCAACTGACACGCAAGGCAATCTTCGCAGCCCAGCAAGTGAATGCACCCGAATCGCTGTATCGCTGGCAGTGGCAAACAGGGCGGCTGCTCAAAGCGCTGGGAAACATCGATGACGCTATTGCAGCATACAGGCGAGCCGTGGCTACCCTTCAACCGATTCGTCAAGAACTGTCTACCGGCTATGGAAGTTCCCCATCATCATTCCGTGAATCCATCGGTCCTGTCTACTTTGAGCTGGTAGACCTGCTCCTGCAACGTGCCGCTTCGATCCAGGAACGTGCACAGGATGCCCCTTACTTGATTGAAGCGCGTGACACCATCGAATTGCTCAAGGCTGCGGAGTTGCGGGATTACTTTCGGGACGATTGCGTGGATGCTGCCCGATCCCGCATCACGAAGCTTGAGATCGTCTCCCAGACGGCGGTTGTCATGTATCCAATCCTCCTGCCGAGTCGCACGGAATTGCTGGTGAGCCTGCCGACCGGGCTGAAGCGATTTTCGGTACCGGTCGGAGCGGACACCCTCACGCAAGAGGTCAGGGCACTTCGTAGGAAACTGGAGAAACGGACCACTCGGGAATACCTTCCGCACGCGCAACAGCTATATGACTGGCTCATTCGCCCGCTCGAACCTGATTTGAGATCCATACCCGTCGACACCTTGGTCTTTGTGCCAGACGGGCCCCTGCGAACCATTCCCATGGCGGCACTGCACGACGGCCAGCAATTCCTCATTGCCAAGTACGCCGTAGCCACCACCCCGGGTCTTGATCTAACCGATCCTCGTGCCATTCCACGGGGGCAGATAAAGATGCTGGCGGTTGGCCTGACGGAATCCGTGCAGGGGTTCCCATCCTTGCCGAATGTGTCGACCGAGCTGCAGGCCATTCAGCACCTCTATGGAGGCGATTTGCTGCTCAACGAGGATTTCCTCGTCTCCCGTCTAGAAAAGGAATTGAAGGATGCACGGTTCACCCTGGTGCATATCGCCTCTCACGGACGGTTCGAAAGCGACGTCGCGAAAACGTTTCTCCTGACCTTCGATGACAAACTAACGATGCAGCGTCTTGATCAGTTTGTGGGACTCTTTCGGTTCCGTGACGATCCCCTCGAGTTGCTGACGTTAAGCGCCTGCGAAACCGCCGCTGGTGATGATCGGGCGGCTCTGGGCTTGGCCGGGGTTGCCATCAAGGCAGGTGCCAGGAGTGCTGTCGCGACCCTGTGGCCTATTAATGATCCAGCGTCCTCGATCCTGATCACGGAGTTTTACCAGCAATTTCAAGATCCATCGGTGTCCAGGGCGACCGCCTTGCAGCGTGCCCAAGTCAAGCTGCTGCGCGATGCACGTTATCAACATCCAGGGTACTGGTCGCCATTCTTGCTGATCAATAATTGGTTGTAAAGCTGACCGTTTGCTATGAGCGTCGTGCATAGACTATTACGATCTCCACTCGTTGCCAGCATACTGGCCAGTGTCCTCGTGTTTCTCGGTATCATGGGCCTACGCAGCGCCGGTAGTCTTGAATCGCTGGAGCTGGCCGCGTACGACTGGTACATCCGATTACGACCTGGTGCTGCGGTGTCGGACTCCCGCATCGTGCTCATCGCCATTACGGAACGTGATATTCGTAACCAGGGGAGCTGGCCAATACCCGATGGCACCCTGGCGCAGGTGCTAGAGACGCTCACCCGGTACCAACCACGCGCCATCGGTCTGGATATTTATCGGGACATCGAAGTGCCCCCCGGGCGTGCACAACTGAATGAGATGTTGACCCGAAATCGCCACATTATTACGGTGATGAAATTGGGTGAAGGGGAGTCGGATGGTATACCGCCGCCCCCCGTGCTGAAGGGTACCGATCAGGTCGGCTTCGTCGGCACGCTCGTTGACCGCGGCGGGATCGTCCGTCGCGGTCTGCTCTTTCAGCACGATGGAGAAACCGCCTTCTATTCCTTTGCCCTGCGACTGGCGCTGTTATACTTGCAGGCAGAAGGGATTACGCCGCAACCTGACGCATCCAATCCACAGCATCTCCGGCTTGGGCGCGCCACGATACGGCCGCTTGAAAGGAATGACGGCGGCTATGTCGACGTGGATGCGCGCGGCTATCAATTTTTGCTCGATTTTAAGGCCGCTCCAGGGTCATTCCTCGCTTTCTCCCTGGCGGCCCTACTATCCGGGAACATCGATTCACAGGCCTTCAAAGACAAGGTCGTGCTGGTCGGCGTCACGGCTGAAAGCCTGAAAGACATCTTCTACACCCCTTACAGTCGAGGGCTGCAAACCGGTCAACAAATGTCAGGGATCGAATTACATGGACATGTCATCAGTCAATTGCTCAGGTTCGCGCTTGACGGCAACTCGCCTATTGCAACCGTGAGTGATGGGCTTGAAGCGGCATGGATCCTGTTATGGAGCGTGCTGGGAGGGGCGGTCGGTATCGGGGTGCGCTCTCCCTGGCGCTTTTCGCTGTCGGCGGCAAGCGGCCTGCTGCTCCTCGGACTCGCCGACTACCTCGCCTTTGTGACGGGGTGGTGGATTCCGTTGGTGCCGCCGGCTATGGCCTGGCTGGGCTCTGCCACTATTGTCACTGCCTATATGTCGAATCAAGAAAAGCATCAGCGGACACTCCTGATGCAACTCTTTTCGAAGTACGTCCCCAACAAAGAGGTTGCCGAGATCATTTGGCAGCAACGCGACCAACTTTTGGACGGTGGCCGGCTCCGCTCCCAGAGTTTGACCGCAACCGTATTATTCACAGACCTGATGGGGTTCACCACAGTAGCTGAAAAGCGCGACCCCCAGGCAGTCATGGATTGGCTGAATGCCTACATGGAAGCCATGGCCCAGCAGGTGATGGCGCATGGCGGCGTGATTGATAAGTACATCGGCGACTCCATCATGGCCATCTTCGGGGTGCCCCTGCCTCGAACGACCGAAGCGGAGATCAGCCGCGACGCATTGAATGCCGTGAATTGTGCCCTCGCCATGGAACAGACGCTCATCCAGCTCAACGACCGTTGGCGGGAGCAGGAGCTGCCCACCATCGGGATGCGGATCGGGATTTTCACCGGGCCCTTGGTGGCGGGTAGCCTGGGGAGCGCCCAACGCTTGGAGTACACGGTCATAGGAGATACCGTTAATACCGCCTCACGGCTGGAGGGCTTCGATAAGGAGCTGTTCGCCCCCGATTGGCTCAGCAGTCCTTGCCGTATCATCATTGGCGAGGCCACGTTGTGCCGGCTCGGTGATCAATTCGAAGCGCAAAGGGTCGGTGAGGTGAGTTTAAAAGGGAAAGACCAGAAAATAACCGTCTACTGCGTGAGCGGTCGCGTAGACTACAACTCCGGCGATGTCATTCGGGAGGACAGCGGATGAAGGGCGTCAAGATCGCAGCTTGGGGTGCTCTTGCAGCGCTTACCTTCATGATCCCCTTATCCAGCGTCGCAGTGGATGACGAAAAGGGCAAGCCAATGCGCCTGGAGAATCAGGCAGGCCGTGGCAATAGACATGATGTCGCAGTGGATGACGAAAAGGGAAAGCCAAGGCGCGAAGTCGGCGAATCGTACAGCCAGCAATTGCCAGCCGCCACTGATACGCCCGTGTACATACCTCCTATCCGTGGCTCGCCCGGAGGGCGTGTGGGGGGCAGCAGTCGCGGGGAAGATTGCAGCAGCGGGAAAGATCTTATGCTATCCGTGCTCGTGCCAGACCATACTGGCCTGACCGTTCACGAACAGCCCTCCTTGTACTGGTACCTCTCGGGATCGACGACCTGCCCCATCGAATTGACCATCAGAGATGATCAGGCCATACAACCCCTTTTAGAAAAGCGCATTCGCGGCCCCGTCCAGCCGGGCGTGCAGCGCATTCCGTTGGCCGAGTACAACGTACACCTCCAATTGGGTGTACCGTATCGGTGGTATGTAGCACTGGTCGTCGATCCCGAGAGCCGGTCGAAAGACATCATCGCCGGTGGGGTTATTGAACGGGTCGCGCTCCCAGAAGCGCTCCGCGCGCAACTGGATCGAGGCGGGAAGACCCAGACGCCTTCTAGCTATGCACAGGCAGGGCTGTGGTATGACGCTTTGACCTCCATCTCAGACCTGATCGATGCTGCACCGAATGATCGGGTGCTCCGTCAACAGCGGGCTTCGCTGCTGGAGCAGGTCAGTTTGCTGGAAATTGCTGAGCAGGACATGCGCCGCAGTCGCGCCCAATGACCCTGGCTCAGGCGCAGGTTGAAACCCAGCGAACGCATGTGAAGGAAGCGGATTGGCCAGGATATAAAGGGTCTTCGGCACTTTTGGTGACGAGGGTGACTGCAGGGCCTGGGATCCGGGGGGAGCAGGTTTGTAGCCCTTTCCAGACTTTGCGGCGGAGGCAGGCATAAGCCAGCGAGACACTGGCCACTACGCCGACGGTGGTGTTCGAGCAACTGGGTGTGGCGGTCATCCGCCCGGAGCCGGACCAGTTCGAGGCCATGACTGCTGCGACCATAGCCAGCCCTGCCATCGAGGCATCCGAGCCGGAGCAAGTGGAATACGCCCTGGCGAATGGTCTAATTGAACCGGGGAGAGCCGTGCCTGCCGAATATTTACGAGGGTATCAAGCGGCTGTCAACCAGCTCATAGATGGATTGTTAGGCGGAGCGCGCGTGAGTCAGCGCGCCGTCGCGGAAGCCGTGATAACCGCTCCTGACCTGTCCCAGGCGACCTGGGGCCTCTACGCCTCGCGGGTGGTCGAATCCCAGTTCAGTGGCCGTGGCATCAGAGTGGCCGTGTTGGATACTGGCATGGACCTGAACCATCCGGACTTTGCCGGTCGCAGCATCACGAGCCAATCCTTTATCCAAGGCCAGGGGGTGCAGGACGGACACGGTCACGGGACCCACGTTATCGGCACTGCCTGCGGACCGCTGCGACCTGCGATCCTGCCCCGCTACGGCGTGGCGTATGAAGCGGAGATCTTCGCGGGCAAGGTGCTGAGCAATGAGGGAAGCGGCCCTGACGGCGGCATTCTGGCCGGCATCGATTGGGCGATCCGCAACGGGTGCCAGATTATCTCGATGTCTCTCGGCGCACCGGTGGGCATGGGCCAGCGGCCATCCGCGGTGTATGAGGAGGTAGGACAGCGCGCCCTGGATGCCGGCACGCTGATCATCGCTGCGGCGGGGAATGAAAGCAGCCGCCCGCTGTTCATTGCACCTGTAGGCAGGCCAGCCAACAGCCGCACCATTTTTGCGGTGGCCGCAGTCGACTCGTCACACGCAGCGGCCGACTTCTCCAATGGCGGCATCAATCCAAACGGCGGGGAGGTAAATACCGCCGCGGCGGGGGTCGGAGTTTATTCGAGCGTCCCGTTGCCTAGACGCTACGCCACCTTCAATGGCACTAGCCAGGCAACATCGCATGTTTCGGGGATTGCCGCTCTGTACCTGCAGGCCAACCCGGGGCTGAGTGCGCTCGACCTCGCCCGACTCTTACTCCGTAACACACAGTCCCTTCCACTACCCCGCAGGGATGTGGGGGCCGGTCTCGTGCAGGCGCCATAGGCATCGCCTTCCCGGAGCCCGGCGCCAGTCGGGCTCCACACGTTGCATGGGGCTCGGTGTGCACCGTGGCGGAGGTATTTCTTTAAAGGATGGGGTTAAGGAGAGATTTATGGCAGACATTCAACTGCAGGTGACCGTTGACCGTGCGCACCGTAACAACCTCGCTGAAGTGGCGGATCGGCTACGAGCGGCAGGGATGAAAGTGGACCAGGAACTGGCATCCATCGGTGTCCTGGTCGGCTCGGCGGATGCGGCCAAGGTTAGGGCTCTCGCCGAGGTCGAAGGGGTAGCCGACGTGGAGCCCCAGGAGACGTATCAGCTTCCCACACCGGAATAAAAGAAAATAAAGAAATTTAGGTCATCGTCACGTGTGCTGAGCCAGGCTTCTTCCCTATACTTCTTGCAGGACGCGTCACTGTAAGAGTGTGAAGCCGGCACGCCCGAAGTCTTGACCCTTGAGGAGCTTCAGGCGATGGCTCTGGCTCTCCGTCACGCCGTCGCTCCACTCCAGCGTGAGCCCGGCGGTGACAGCGACCAGGTCGTCCTGCAGCCCACGCGTGAAGCTGGCCAGCTCATCGATGCGGCTGTGGGGCGCCCTCCACCCTCCACGCCTCAAGATCGTTGCCCCGGCGCTCCGGGAACGTCGCCAGAAAC
>Ga0137403_10000550_pt1 | contig 48588 bp, 41 predicted proteins | sample CZOMad2_1_16fung_FD_122057 | JGI IMG/M metagenome (GOLD analysis project Ga0137403, IMG submission 122057) | Vadose zone soil fungal communities from Angelo Coast Range Reserve, California, USA - CZOMad2_1_16fungal (Hybrid Assembly) | ecosystem: Environmental > Terrestrial > Soil > Vadose zone... | reverse complement strand
TCGGAACCGTACACGGCCGAGGCGCCATCCTTGAGGATGTCGACGTGATCAACCATCGAAAAGGGTATCAGGTTAATATCCGGGCCTCCGCTAAAGCCAGCGACGCCCAACGAGCCATAAGCGACCCGTTTGCCATCGATCAGAACCAAAGTCTCCTTCGGCAACAAACCGCGCAGGTTAAACTGGACAGTACCGTCACCACCGTTGCCGATGTTCAGGTTCACGGTGCCCCCCGCTTCCTGCGGGATGAATTCTTGCAGGTCGGTGGCATTGCGGATACCCAGTTTCTCGATGTCTTGCGGCCGATAAGTGTCTACTGGATTCGGCCCAGTCTCTTCCGCTGTGGGAATGTTCGAACCGGTCACGACCACGCGCTCGACCTCAGCTGTTGCCGCACCCGGCGGCGGCTCGGGCGGCGGACCGGCCGGAGCCGGCAACTGTGCAAATGCGTTGGATGCTAGAATGAATGGAAATCCGACGCTCGCCATAATAGCGAGTCGAACGAATCTAAACGTTTTCAGTGCGTTCTTAGTCATTAGTTTCTCCATTAGTTTGGTTAGGTTTCGGCAGGGTTATTAGATTTCTAATGCGCTGACAAGCTTTTTTTTCACTTTTTTTGAAGTTTTTTTGAACGGCCAAACGGGTTGTTTGTCGCTCGAATTTCCGGTCTAGCGCAAGAGCCCAACGGCTGGCAAGCTTTTTTCTCGGTTTTTTTTGAATTTTTTTAGGCCACGCGCTCGGATTTGGGCCACGGATGACTCGGATTATCTTCGACCGGGATTCCAATCCGATTTGAATTTATGCCAGTACAGAAAATGAGGTGGTTAAGATCCCAACGTCCGCTGCGGTTGGTCGCCGTTTTGATACTCGGCATTGCCGGCGTTTGGCTTTTCGCCGATTGCCGCGACAAACAAACACATATTGGGCATCGACCAATTGTTTCATTCGCCACAGTCGAGCCGGTGCTGGAGGCGCTCGCTAACGAGCTGCCGCCGCAGTTAAAGGAGCCGAACGAAGGCAAGTGGAAGGCTTGGGCTCAACAAGAGGATGACGTGGTTCGTGCGCGTCTCGAGCAAGGCGCCCTCGATTCCATGATCAACCTGCTCTTGTTCGGCACTTCGTTCACGACACAACCCCGGGTTATCACGATGCAGGACTCCGACGATCCGGTGGTGCAGTCGCGGGTGGATGATCTTTTGCAAGGGCTCCGCAATCCGCGAAACAACGAGCGGCTCATCTTCCTGCGAAATCTTCTCCGACGCAGAGGAATGGTTCCTGACAGTTCCGCCGGATACCAGAAGACAAAAGCTTTCGTGCTCGAGAATCTTCGGCGGGTTGTTCAGGAGCAGACCACTTTTCAGAAAAAATTTGATGAGGCGACCCGCGAGAGCAATCAAGAGGACGGGCTTTCCAAGCGCTCGCGTGTGTTTCGCGATCGCGGCATCTCGGGTGATACAACCATTCTGTCGAGCTTCGGCATCGAGGGGGCGCTGCGCGATATGAAGGACCGGGCGGTGCTTCCAGCAAGATCGATTAGTCGCGTGGCGGTGATCGGGCCTGGTTTGGATTTCACCGACAAAGGATTTGGTTACGACTTTTATCCGCTCCAGACGCTGCAACCGTTCGCGGTTTACGATTCGCTCGTTCGATTAGGACTCGCCGAACCTGGAAAAATCGACATTACCGCATTCGACATTAGTCAGGAGGTTCTTGAGCATTTGCGTCGCGCGCACGACCGCGCCAAAACGGGAGAGAACTACGTCGTGCAATTGCCGCGCGAGGCCTGGCCATGGGCTGCTGAGGCAGTCCAGTACTGGCGTTCGTTCGGCAGCGGGATCGGTCACCCCGCCGCTCCGATTCAACCTCCGCCAACTCTCAAGGATCTTGAGACGCGCGCAGTCGTGATGCGTCCAGACGTCATCCTTTCATGCAAACCTGTCGATTTGAATGTCGTTTTCGAACAGGTTGATGGATCGGCGACAAGACAATTCGATCTGATCATTGCCACAAATGTTTTCCTCTATTACGACACATTGGAGCAGGCGCTAGCGCTTCAGAATATCTCGAGACTTCTCAAGCCGGCGGGATTTTTGTTGACTAATGATTGGCTGCTGCCCCTGCCTCAAATCCCAATGCGCTCAACGGGATACACACCGGTGCGATATGGAGAGGGCGAGGATTGGGGAGACAACATTTTTTGGTGGCAGCGGCAATGAGCGTTAATGCGAACTTTCTTCGCAAGAAAGTCTTAACCGATTCAGGCCGCTCGACATCACGACCGTTTAATCCGGGTAAAATTAGGATGCGACCGACCCGCGGTGCGTGATCCGCCGTTAACTTCAACCAATGTTTATTCGTGTCCCGTGATTACGGTCAGTTTCCCGTATTCGCGGATGAACGGCGCAGTCCCGAAGGCCTGTGCGTAACGCACCTCCAAGCCAGAACGAAAGGGGGCGACCGTTTCGATGACGAATGCCGCGTCCCGATCGGTGCTGGGCTCCCGCCACGGAATTTCGCGCGGGTAGACTCGATACGGGTCCTCAAAAATCGTATTCGAGACGGCCAATGTCTCACCGCTCTCGAACAGTAATGGATAAATAAAAGAGATCGTCGTCCAGACGGACGTCACGTTATGCTGGCGCAGGTAGTGCTCAACTGCTTCTATGTCCGGCCCCGGAATTCGCGTCATGCAGTAGCTCTTGCCGTCGTCACACAACGAGAGCGTTTCGATTTGATTTTTCTGTCCAGCCCCGATCATGACGAGAACCCCGGTTAGCAAGATCGCGGCGAGCACAGCCGCGCCGCCGAGTCGCAGCAGCGCCTTCGACGAACAAAAGGAACGTTCCAACATTCGTCCTGTCAGCGCCGACAGGAAAAAACATCCGCCGAAGAAATAGCTGGGCACACCGACAGGCAGACTGAGATATGGGACAAAAGAGGCCGCTATCAGTGCGAGCATGTCGAAATCCTTTTCTTGGCGCCAATCCGCTAAATTGCCACGGATCGCCTGTATTATTTTCGAGGGTGATTTAACGAAGGGCCACATCGCCACCATCACTACCAAAACAGCGATCGCGTAAAACACGTAGCCGGATACCGGTTTGTCCGAATAGTACCAAAGCACAGTATCCGGGCCGAAGAACTTTGGCATTTCATCCAAGAGAATTCGTCCGTAACTGGAAAAATGAAAAAGCGACTGGAATCCGCCTCCGGGCCTTTCAACAAGGAGATATCGCCAATTGTTGAAGTGATGCATGAGATTACTCGCAACGACAGGCAGGTAACCGACCACGCACCCGCCAAAACCGACCGCCGCATTCTTGAGCGAGAGTTTACGGCGCAAAATCAGAAGCATCCAAAACGCGCCAACGATCGGGATCGCAAGTTCCAGGCACCAGATGCTCACACCTGACGCCAGCCCAAAGAAAAATAACGTCGGTTGTTTCCGACCCCGATCTGATGCAACCGATGTAAAAAGCATCGTCAGGATTGGGATCGACAGGAAATACCAGGAGTAACCCCTCACTTGGAAGTGCCACTTAAGGAGCGAAGGAGCGAGTGCAAACACAATCGCCGCTAAAAGGGCGGTGCGCTGGTCATAGAGCGCAACGCACATGCGATAAAACAGAAAAAGGCAGAGTAACGACAGCACGACAACGCAACTCTTTAATGAAATGACGCTCACGCCGAACAATGCGAACGCAATCGAAGCCAGATAGGCGTCCCAAGCCGCGCCTGCATTATACGGCTGTCCATACATGTAAAAGGGGAAATAGCGGCCTTCCACGATGTGTTTACCCATGAGACCGATGATTGCTTCGTCGCTATGCACATGGGTTTGCGACGCCAGCAGAATCGTAAAGCGCGCTGCCGCGATAATTACAAACAAGCCAATAAAGAATGCGTGCCGGCGCATCAGAGATTAGTTATCAGCTTCCCCGGCAAGATCATGACGCAGCTTGACAGATCGGCGATCGAGACGGTTCCCATTTTACCCGCAAAAGGCACGCGACTTGAGGGTCAGATTTAACCGGGAGGATGAAAACCGAAATCGGTCGCTAATTTTCCCCAAAGCCAATCGACAAACGAATCTTTCTTGATCGAACTGGCATTGGCTACGGCAAGCGCTTCCGCTTTTTCCACGCTGCCGTTCAAGCAGTAAAGATAAGTAAGCAGCAAGGTATCGTTGAGACTAGAGACCCCGCGATCTTTCTCAGTCTCGAGTAAGCGGATTGCTCCACCGATATCTCGCTGGGCCAGCGCGCCCGCAACCAAATCGGGGATAATTTCCAGCGGCGGCGTTTGCGACTTCTTCGCGACGCGCTCGGCGATAGCCAACCGAAATCCATCACTTCCCAGGACCTCCAAGACAGGCATTCGCAACTGCGAATGGCGCAGATACAAATCCAGTTCGGCCAACTTATTGCTTCCAATCATCTCAGAGAGATACCGCGTCTGGCGAAGAATAAAGAATGATTCTAGTGACTTGTTCAGCGTCTCCGGCCAGATTGTGGCGGCCAGGGAAGAGTCAAGAAAACGTGGGAGCGCCGAAGGCGCCGCGAGATACATCAGGGCAAAGCGGTGACTCGCTTCGTCATCCCACGGCTGATCTGTCAGCCGCTTCGGATAAAAATCGGTCAGAGGCGCGACATCATGTGTGATTCGGTCCATCTCTTTGGCGTCCATCACAAAAAGTGCGCCCAGTTGTTGTGGGACCTCGATGCCGATTTGCCTCAAATCTCCTCCGGAGCCTGACTGGCTCCACAATTGGCGAATTTCCTCCTCCTTCACCTTACGTCCCGACCCTTTGATGCCCATCATGATCCACTCCTGATCGGCGCTCGCCCAAACAGAGGCATTGGCAAACGCGTCGTGAAAGGCACGCAGAATTGCTTTTGCTTCATCCACCTTCAACTGGTTAATCGGCAACCAGAAGGTGGCGATTCCGCCCTCCTTAAGGCGATCGTGCATCAGCCGGAAAAACTCCGATGTATAAAGATTAACCGCTCCGGTTACCTTCGGTGGAGGCGGCTCGCCAGAGATAATGTCGTACTGCCGTGGGCTGGCTTGAAGGAAGAAGCGGCCATCCTGCACAACTGCGTCCACGCGCGGGTCACGCAGGGGATTGGAGTAATTGATACCGGAATAAAAATCAGCGAGGGCAAACACCTCTTTCGAGATGTCCACGGCATCCATTCGCTTGACGTTTGGTCCGTGGAGAAGCGCGTCGGCTGTGACGCCGCAACCATAGCAAAGAAGCAGCACGTCTTCTGATTCCGGACGAAAAGCCAGAGGAAGATAAGCGAACAATCTCATGTAACGTTGGTTCCGCGGATTTGTGGCCGACATAGAGAAATCGTTCGTCAATAGCCGGTAGTAGTACGGTTCGCCGAAAAGATCGCGCCGCAGCAGCTGCAATGTGTCTGAAGTGCCCTCGATCCTTTTCACGACATGCGCGAGCACATTGCCATGTTCATCGATTTCGTAAGGCCGGCTGGCATGAGAGAAGTGCGATTCAGCGCGATGATAAGGAAGAATTACCATGAGGAGAATCGCACCAGCGCAAAGTGCTATGGTGAGCCGACCAACTGGTCGTCCAATTGACCAGGTCGAACGTTCACTCACAATCACGGAAAGCAGGACGTAGCCAGCAGCGCAGAGCAATAGGCTCCATTGGTAGCCAGCGCTCGGCAATAATACGAAACTCGCGAGGAGTGGGCCGGCCGCAGCACCCGCGGTATTAAACAGCGTCGTAATCCCTGTGCTGTTCATTCGGTCGCCGACGCTCGCTTGCACCTTTGCAACCAGCGACGGAAACAGGATTCCCGAGACGAACGCGACAGGGAGCATCAGCACAATCGAGACCAAGGCCACTGCACGCCAGGAAAGATCGAACACGCCCGCGCGGGATTGCGCCACACTTTCCGGGAAGAACAGGTAGGACAAAAGCGCGGTAATTGCCGCCAATAGCAAAAGCACGGGAAGCAGATGATTCAGTCGTGCGGAGCCGCGGTGGATCGTGCCAGCGACAATGCCGCCGAAGCCAATTCCCGCTAGCACCACCGCCAGCATAATCGCGAATGCGGTCGGCGATGATGTGACATACAAATGCAGAAACCGGAACCAAACCATCTCAAGGCAAAGGAAGATGCACCCTGTTCCAAAGCTAACGAGAAGCAGACGCCACGGTGGTCGATAGCTTGCATCCAAGCGCAGCGGAAATTGGGACAGCGGCGACGTGTCGCCGCTGTATCTCGCCACCAACAACGCGATCACCGCGGCGAGACAAACCGCCAAACCTGCAGCTAATCCAGTTCCGCGAAGTCCGAATGCTGCAATGAGATACGTCTCGCCGAGCAGTGCACCGACGACAGCGCCCAAGGTGTTCGAGCCGTACAGAAAGCCGATCACTCGCCCAAAGTTCGTTTGCCGCAGCGCCGGATCCTCAATTATTACCGGCAAGGTCAAACCCATGGCTGTCGTTGGCACCAGCAGAATCAGGAAAGACACGACGAATCGCAGTCCGAGCAGAGTCGGCTGATAATTCCAGAGTGTTTGCCACAAGGGTCGCATCCAGTCGCCAAGCGTTGGAAGGCCAAAAACAATCGTGCATCCAAAGAACGCGACGAGGATCTCCAGCACAGCGTACAAATAGAGCGGTCGCCATCGCCGAATTCTCGCTGAAGCGGCGAGCGCGTTTCCCAGCGCCAGGCCCGCCATGAAACTGGAGAGAATCAATGCCGCAGCCCAGACTGAGTTCCCGAATGCCAGCCCGCTCAATCGCAACCAGAGCGTTTCGAATATCAGCGCACCAATTCCAGAGAGAAAGAGAATACCGCAGAGAATCGCAACGCGCCCGCTGGCATTGACTTTACGCGATGACTTAACTTGATCCGGGCCGTGCACGTTTATCGTCGATCTTCCCGGTGCTAGTCTTTTAGCGGGGAGGATGAAATCCAAAGTCGGTCTCCAACTTTCCCCAAAGCCAATCGACGAACCAGTTTCTCTTGATTGAGTTGGCGTTAGCAACAGCGAGGGCTTCTGCCTTCTGCACACTACCGTTCAAGCAGTAGAGATACGTAAGCAGGAACGTGTCATTGAGGCTAAACACGCCGCGAGTTTTCTCACTCTCCAATAAGCGGATCGCTTCGTCGATATTTCGTCGAGCCAACGCTCCTGCAATTAAATCCCCCATAGTTTCAAGCGGAAGCGTTTCCGAGTTGCGCGCAACTCTCTCTGCGATCGCGAGCCGGAATTCGTCGGAGCCGAGGACTTCCAAGACTGGCGTTCGCAATGGGGAACGGCGCAGATAAATATCGAGCTCGGCCAACGTATTGCAGCGGGCAACTGTTCCGCAACGATAGCGCATCTCGCGAAAGGCAAAGCATGACTCGAGAATTTCTTTCAGCGTCTCCCACCCGAATCCATTGATCAGTGGTGATCGAAGGAAACGATGAACAGCAGATGCGGCTTCCATGTAAGTCAAAGCAAAATGGTGGCTTGCTTGTTCATCCCTGGGCTCGTCCGTTAGCCTCTTGGGGTAATTATCTGCCAGGGGCGCTATGTCATGCGTGATGCGATCAATCTCTTCAGCGTCCATCAAAAACAGCGCGCCCAATTGCTGTGGAATCTCCAAGCCGATCCGACTCAAATCCGCGTTGGTGGCTGGCTCGCCCCACAACCGGCCGATCTCTTCTTTCTGGCGTCTCTGCGCCGGATCCTTAATGCCCATCATGATCCACTGCTCATCAGCGCTGGCCCAAACCGATGCGTTCGGGAAAGCATTATGGAACGCCCGAAGAATTGCTTTCGCTTCGTTGACTTTCAACTGATTGATCGGGAGCCAAAAGGTGGCCGTTCCGCCCTCTTTGAGGCGACTATTCATCAGCGAGAAAAATTCCTGCGTATAAAGATTGACCGAACCCGCCACTTTTGGCGGCGGCGGTTCTCCAGAAATGATATCGTACTGTCGCGGGCTTGCGTGGAGGAAGAACCGGCCATCCTGGACGAACGTGTGCACGCGCGGATCGCGCAGGGGATTGGAATAATTGATACCCGAATAAAAATCAGCGAGCCCGAGTACTTCTTTCGAAATGTCCACGACATCCATTCTCTTGACGTGTCGCCCATGAAGAAGCGCGTCCGCCGTGGAGCCACACCCGTAGCAAATAAGCAGCACGTCTTCTGATTCCGGACGGAAAGCCAACGGTAGGTATGCGAACATTCTCATGTAGCGCTGGCTCTGTGGGCTTGTACCCGACATCGAGAAGCCGCTGGCCACGAGCTGGTAATGATACGGTTCGCCGAAAAGGTCATACCGCAGCAACTGATAGGTGTCGGATGGTCCCTCGATCTTTTTGACCAAACGACCGAGAAAATGTCTCGCATAGGCAAAGTGCACGTCGTCACGGTGATAGGGGAAAACCACGACGATCAGAGCCAAGGCGACCCAAAAGCCGGCGGTGGCCAGACCGATTGGGCGTCGAAATGACCAATTGGAGCGGTCGCTCACGAGAATGCCAAGCAAGGCATAGCCCGCAGCGCAAAGTACGAGGCTCCATTGGTAGCCCAGGCCCGGCAGTAGCAGGAAACTTGCAAGAAGCGGGCCGACCGCCGCTCCCATGGTATTGAAAAACGTCGTAATTCCGGTGCTGTTCATCCGGTTACCCACTCTGGCCTGAACATTTGCCACAATGGATGGAAATAGAATTCCCGACAGCAAGGCGGCGGGGAACATCAGCACAATGGAGCTGATTGTGATCGCCCGCCAGGAGAGGTCAAACGTGCCTATGCGCATTTGGACTAACGCTGGTGGAAAAAACGAGTAAGAGAGAAGCGTTGCAATTGCGGCCAGCAGCAACAGGGTGGGAAGTAAGTGATTCGGCCGAATTGAGCAGCGATGAAGTGCTCCTGAAACGACGCCGCCCAATCCAATTCCTGCCAGCACAACTGCCAGCATCACGGCGAACGCCGTCGAAGATGAAGGGACATACAAGCGCAGAAACCGGAACCAAATCACTTCCAGTCCGAGAAGGATGCAGCCCGTTCCAAAGCTAACGAGAAGCAGACGCCACGGTGGCCGATAGCTCGCTTCCAGACGCAGCGGAAATGTCCGCTCAGCGATGAATGCACCTCTGTCGTTGGCAATTCCTGCGGTGAGCAAAGCGATCCCTGCAGCGGCGCAAACTGCCAAACCTGCGGCCAAGCTCGTGCCGCGAAGTCCAAACGCAGCGATGAGATAACCCTCTCCAAGCACAGCGCCAACTACCGCGCCTAACGTATTTGAGCCGTAAAGAAGACCAATCGCGCGCCCAAAATTCGCCTTTCGCAAAACGGCGTCTTCAATCAACACCGGCAGCGTCAAACCCATCGCTGTTGTCGGCACAAGCAGAATCAGGAAAGACACAATGAAGCGCAATCCCAGAAGGGTTGGTTGATAGTTCCACAGCATTTGCCAGAGGGGGCGCATCAAGTCGCCAAGCGCCGGAAGACCAAATACGATTGTGCAGCCAAACAGAGCCACGAACACCTCCAGTGCAGCGTAGAGATGAAGGGGCCGCCATCGCCGAATTTTTGATGATGCGGCGATCGCGTTTCCCAACGCCAGGCCGGCCATGAAACTGGAAAGAATCAGTGCCGCAGCCCATACCGAATTTCCAAATGCCAGCCCGCTCAATCGCAACCACAAAGTTTCGAAAATCAGCGCGCCGATGCCGGACAGAAATAGGACTGCACAAATTATTGGGAGGCGCAGTCCTAAGCGCGAAGTTTGCGTCGCCGCGATATTCGCAGTCGCGCGTACTGTCCTTTTTGATTCACTGCGCATTCGCCCAGTCTGCGTCATCATAGCCGGGCTTGTGACAGCTGGACAGGTTTGACATGCCGGTGCGGCATATCGGGACGCCAGCTCAAGACGCCCAGCATTACACCAAAGCCGACAAGATACGCGATGACAACAAACCAGCCGTGACGCAGCCATGGTACTACGGACTTGGTCTCTGGATACATACTGGAGAGCGCCACGCCGGAGGATGATCCAAACCAAATCATCGAGCCACCAAAACCGACGGCATACGCAAGAAAGCCCCAGTCGTAACCGCCCTGCTTGATGGCCAATGCTGTGAGCGGAATATTATCAAAAACAGCAGACACAAATCCGAGACCCAGAGTTGTCTTCCAAGATGCGAGGGGCAATTTTTCGACCGGCATCATAGAGGCGATCAGCACAAGAGCTAGTAGAAAGATGGAGCCCCGCAGCGCTCCCGGAAGTATTCTCCAGTCCGGCGCGCGAAAGAAGGTTGAGAGCAGAATTGCTATCCAAACAGCCGCTCCAATAAACGGAAAGCGAGCGGCGTACTCGGGGAATTTGAGATTTGTCGCAACATTCGCCGCGAGAGCGAGGGCCAGAATCAGAGCAACGATCGCGATACGTACCCAATCAACTCGCACGTGAGCACGAGCGCGCGGCAGGATCGGCGAGTAACTATGTTGTTTGATGGCGGCTGGAATCCCAAAAATGAATAGCGAAACGGCCGCGGCAATCACCGCTTTGAATACCTGCCCGGGCGAAACACCAGCGATCCACAACATCGTAGTAGTCGTATCGCCCAAGACGCTCCACGCGCCACCAGCATTGGACGCCGCGACAATCGCCGCGGCATATCCGATGTGCACTTTCGCCCGGAAGAGTTGATGTGCCAGCGCGCCACCTATCAGCGCTCCCGCGATGTTGTCGAGGAAACTCGAAAGAACCCATACGATGCACAGCAACACGAAGCCGCCTTTCCAATCGTGAGGCAAATACTTTGGCAGAACCAAAGGCAGATTGCTGTTCTCAAATTGATGTGAGAGCACCGCAAAACCCAACAGCAAGCACAGTAAATTCGTGAGGATGACCCATTCCTGACCGACATGGGAAACAAACCCGATTAGGCCGGGTCCCGTCTTGAAACCAGTGAACAGGATTTTGTAGCACACGACTGCGACCAGACCCACAAGCGCAACGCGCATCGTCTGCTGATGGAATACCGCGACACAAACCAAAGTCAGCCCGAATAGAATGAAATCGATCGGGATACCGAAAATAGCAGGATCTTCCGGTGTCATTGCAATGGCGCCTAAGCTAATCCGCAACATCCGATGCTCAATGTTGATCCCAGAGGAACAAAATGGATTCGTCACGCGAAATCGTTGAACCGTTAGATCGTAAATCTGATGTAACAGTGTAATTTTTAGCGCATCACGCTCGACATCTTACCCTCATGTTCACCGGTCTAATCGAAGAAATCGGCACAGTTGTCGCGGTCCCCCCGAGTGATCGTGGCACTCAATTGCAAATCGCCGCGCCAGGTATCGCAAAAGAGACAAGGAGCGGCGACAGCATAGCTGTCAACGGCTGTTGCCTTACGTTAACTTCAGCCCGCCGCGACCGCCTCACTTTCGATCTTCTCGAGGAAACAATCGTGCGCACGAACCTGAAAAAATTGCGGAAGAACAATCCGGTAAATCTTGAGCGCGCTCTGGCCGCGAACGAGCGTTTCGGTGGGCATTTCGTGCAAGGGCACGTTGATTGCGTCTCACCGGTCGTCGGCTTCCAGAAGAGCGGAGCAGATTTTCGATTGGAAATAGAACTGCCGGCTGAGTTCGCCCATTATGTCGCTTCCAAGGGCTCGATTGCGGTCAACGGAATCGGCCTCACGGTCGCTGAAATTCTGCCGAAGAGTTTCGTCGCCTGGATTGTCCCGTATACGAAAAAGCACACTAATCTCGATCCCACGAACGCGGGTGATTTAGTGAATCTCGAGTTCGACATTCTCGCGAAGTACGTCGAGAGAATGCTTCCGCAATTCGTCAAAAAATGACTGCGCGTAGAGCGACCGCGGAGCGCCTGCGTCCTCGCATCGTCGGCGTGATCGCATCGCGCACGGATCTGGATCGCGCCATACGGATGCGCACGCCGCCGGATTTGTTTGAGGTGCGATTGGATTGTCTGGTGCGCATTGTCGGGAGATTGGAACGTCAATTGCAGAGCTTACGCGCGCCACTCATCATCACCGCGCGCCATTCGCAAGAGGGAGGCGCAAACGATTTATCACTGAGGCAACGGCGCGATCTGTTGACTCGATTCTTAAACTGCGCCCACTATGTCGATGTAGAATTGCGCTCGGCGTCCGCTCTCCATTTGTTGCTCTGCATGGCTGAGCAGAAAAACGTCCAGCGCATCGTTTCATTTCACGATTTCAAATCCACACCGCTCCCTCGAATTCTCTCCGCGAAAGCGCGGGCGGCCAAAGTATACGGAGCAAATATCTTTAAAGTCGCGACGCGCACGGATACACCGATCCAACTCGCGCGATTACTCGATTTCATCACAAACAAGGCTGCGGATCTTCGTGTCAGTGTAATGGGAATTGGTCAGCTTGGGGCAATTTCACGCATCCTCCTCGCGCGCGCCGGGTCGGCTTTGATATATGCTTCGATCAGTGGAGAGAGTCATATCGAAGGGCAACTTTCGCTCGAAAAACTTCGGGCGCTAGGAATCGCTTCGCGACATTAATCGCTGAAGCGCTGAACCGTTAAATCGCTGACGTTTTAACGTTGCTACGAATTACGAATGATCTTCCATTCGCTTGCTCTTTCTCCAGTACACATATCGTACCAGGGGGCGCAACGATCATGTCTTCATCCGTAATCTTGCCAAAGCAACTTCCAGTGATGCCGCTGCCTGGCGCGGTCCTGTTTCCGCACGCGCTGCTCCCTCTCTACATTTTCGAACCGCGTTACCGTCAGATGCTGCAACACGCGCTTCAGCATCATCGTATGTTTTGCGTAACGCTGATTAAGCCTAGTTGCCTGGAATGGCACGAGCCGGAGGACTTCTTTCATTTTGCTACCGCCGGATTAATTCGCGCGTGTGTCGGGCGCGGCGATGGCACATCGAATTTGATACTGCAAGGTCTGCACCGTGTGCGCTTTGCGAGTTTCGAACAGGAAGCCCCGTTCCCGATCGCAAAGATCGACGCCGTTGAGTCGCGCGACACAACAACGGTCGAGACTGAAGCGCTTGGCACAAAAGTGCTCGAACTTTATGCAAGTCTGAAACACGAAGGTCGGCAGCTCCCGGCGAAAATCGATCGATATCTTGCAGAATTGCGTGACCTGGAAATGCTCGCGGATCTTATGGCATCAACATTCGTCAACGATCCCTTGCGCCGTCAACGCGTCCTCGAAGAACGTTCTCTCAACCAACGGCTTCGGTTCCTAATCTCGTATTTGCGCGACGAAATCGGCAACGCGGCTGCGTAGCCAGGGCGATTGATCTCAATCTCCTGCTCAATGACGTGATCACGCCAGCGGCGGACGATCCGGGTGAGCCGCCCCTACCGTCGCAATCCGTCCGTATTCTTCCATCAAGTATCGGTCAGTCATTCCCGCGACGTAGTCGCACACGGTGCGATGCAACCCTTCGCTCTCGATTCGCTTCGTCGCGCCATCCCCGAGCCTTTCAGGATCGATAAGGTACACTTCAAAAACGCGACGCAGCATCTCGCACGCGCGCCGGTTCACTTCGGACACGCGCGGATCATAATAAACATTCTGATACAAGAATTTCCGGAGTGCGCGATTCGCTTCGGCTAGATCCTCGCTGTAACGAATGAGCCGAGCCGGCTGTCGGCGCACATCGTCCTGGCTTTGTACTGCGGATTCGGCGATCGATTTTGCGCTCGTCGTAATCAGGTCGCGTACCTCGTTGTCGATGATGTTACGAATGATTAACTTATGCATCTCCGGCTCTCGCGCGTCAGAGTAACGCGAGCGCACAGCACGCTCGCTTTTGCGCCACACTTCATTTTCTCCCAATTGCGCCGCGCTCAAGATTTCAAAATCGACGGCATCGTCCAGGTCATGACTGTAATAGGTGATCTCGTCTGCGAGGTCCGCAACCTGCGCTTCCAAACATGCGCAATGATATTTTTCTTCTCCTATGGCGAAATCGTGAAGGAGTTGATGTTTTCGCAGACCCTCCCGAACTTCGAACGTCAGATTTAAACCCGGAAAATTGGGATACGGAGTTTCGAGCAACTCCACCACGCGTACGCTCTGGCGGTTGTGATCGAATCCGCCGTGGTCGCGCATACATTCAGCCAGCATCTCCTCCCCGGAGTGGCCAAAGGGCGCGTGTCCAAGGTCGTGCGCGAGCGCTATGGCTTCCGAGAGGTCTTCATTCAGGCGTAACGCACGAGCAATCGTACGGCTGATAGACGCAACCTCAATGGAGTGCGTCAAGCGGGTGCGCAAGTGGTCACCCGTGCCGTTTAGGAACACCTGGGTCTTATATTCCAGCCTTCGAAACGCGCGCGAATGAATAATGCGTGCACGATCGCGCTGAAACTCCGTCCGATAGGGATGGCTTGGCTCGGAATATTTCCGCCCGCGCGAGTCACCAGATTTTTCGGCAAACGGCGCGAGCATAGTTCGCTCGGTCGCTTCCATTTCTTCGCGTGTTTTGCTGACGGCCGTAAGACGCGCCACTCGAGCGTCAGAAGAATACGTGCTCACAATTGATTCCCAATCTTATTTGTCGATCTTAGCCTTCGAAATCTCAAATCCGATATGCCAAAGAAAACTCGCCGGAAAAAACAAGTTACGTCCGAACGTTTGATGCAGTTTGGATTCGCGTACGCGCCGCCACTCATCATCGGAGCGGCGGTGAGCAACAAAGTCTTTGATGCGCTGGAAAGCGGAGCGAAAACAGTCGAGCAAGTCGAAAAAGAAACCGGCGCGTCGGAGCGCGGTTTGCGGGCGATCATGAACGCGCTCGTTGGCCTCGATCTGTTGAAGAAGGATCGACAAGGAAAATATTCGCTTACGCTCGAAAGCGCCGACTTTCTTCTGAGCGACAAGGCCGGCACCCTCGCTGGCTTCTTCCATCTCATTCTGCCCCAACACATATCAAAATGGTTGCGACTAACTGACATTGTGCGCGCCGGGCGGCCAGAGAGAGCGGTCAATGAAGAAACAGAAGGCACAAAGTTTTTCACGGATCTGGTCGAAAATATCATCCCGATGAGTTATGGCGGGGCGCGGGCGCTGGCCGATCATTTGAAAGTGGCCAAGGCCAAACACGAAATACGCGTTCTCGATCTTGCCGCTGGCTCGGGCATTTGGGGAATCGCTCTCGCGCAAAAATCGCCAGCCGTGCATGTGACTGCCGTCGATTGGTCCGGGATGATTCCGACGACGAAGCGAATCACGCAAAAGTTCGGAGTGGCCGATCGGTTCAACTATGTCGAGGGCGATTTGTTGGAAGTGAATTTCGAGAACGGCTACGACATAGCCACGCTCGGCCACATTTTGCACAGCGAGGGCAAGGAACGCAGCCTAAGATTGCTCGAGAAGACCTTTCGCGCGCTTAAATCAGGCGGGACCATTGCAATTGCGGAATGGCTGGTGAATGACGAGCGCACCGGGCCTCCGCCCTCGCTTATGTTCGCAGTGCAAATGCTGGTGAATACTGACAAAGGCGACACCTTCAGCTTCAACGAAATCAAAACATGGCTGGAAGGCGCCGGATTCAAGAAGGTGCGCAAGCTTGAAACGCCCGGGCCCTCGCCACTTATTCTCGCGACAAAAGCGTAGTCCGATCTAACGGATTAGCAGTACCCGTCGAATCGGCTTCTCATTTGCGCGCCGAGCTGCTTTCATAGCGCCAGATGAAAGCGGCGACAAAGAAATCGGCCACCAAGATTAGGGCGCGGCCGCCCCAGAAAAATCGTGAGGAACACATACCATACAGCAAACCTGCGGTTCGCAGCGAAGCATTTGCCAGAGCCCTCACCGATGCAAAATCGTGCGTTGATGATCGCGTAAATCTGCAAGCGCTCTTCAACCAAGCAGCGAAGAAGGCAGCGGCCGTGCCCAGAGAACCGTTTAAAGAAAGTTGGCCTTATCTCCAGACAATGCTGCGTTTGGTCCGCGCGCATCATCAAGGCGAATACGACCAGGTTCCGAATGATGCTTTCCTGTGGATTGTTGCTGCTCTCAACTACCTGGTCGATCCATTCGATTTAATTCCAGATAAGACGCCGTTTCTCGGCTTCGTCGACGACGCAGCCGTCATCGAATTCGTAGTCGATAGAACCCGCCAAACGCTGGACGATTTCATGACGTGGGAAACCGCCCGCGCCGAAGCTGCTCTCTAACCTTGCCGGTTTCAGACCAATAGCAGCGCCGGATTTTCCAAAAGGTGGCGCAGTTCTTTCAGGTACTCAGCGCCGAGTGCACCATCGATGACGCGGTGATCGCAGCTCATCGTGATCGACATGCGATGGCCAACGATGATTTGGTCGCAATCGTCAATTACCGGAACCTTTGTGATCTTGCCAACGGCGAGAATGAATCCTTGTGGCGGATTTATGACAGCGGAGAAACTATCGATGCCCATGCCGCCAAGGTTTGAGACGGTGAACGTGCCACCCTGAAATTCTTCCGGCTTCATTCGTTTGTTGCGCGCGCGATGCGCCAAGTCTTTGGCCAGCTCACTGATCTCGCGCAGTGATTTGTTTTGCGAGCCGCGAATGACTGGCGTCAGCAGCCCGTCTTCGATCGCCACGGCAATTCCAAGATCGACATCGGCATACTGAACAATCGCGTCGCCGTCGAAGGAGGCGTTCACCCGCGGTACCTTGATTGCCGCTTGCACCGCCGCCTTCAAGACAAAGTCGTTCACTGTAATTTTGGCCGCCTCGGTACCTTCACCGGCTGATTTCAATTCCTCTCGCGCTTGCATCAGCGGCCCGGCGTCAATGTCGATCTCCAGATAGAAATGCGGAACTGGGCCCAAGCTTTCGACGAGTCGCTGCGCAATGATTTTGCGCATCCCGGAAAGCTGAATGCGCGCGCTTTCGCCGGCTTTGATTAATGGCTCAGGCTTTGCGGGACCGCGATCGGCGGCCGCCGCTACAGATTTCGCCGCCGCCCGGACGTCAGTCTCAGTGATACGATCTTCTGGTCCAGTGCCTTTCACGCTGGAAAGATCAACGCCAAGTTCAGCCGCGGTTCGCCGCGCAACGGGCGACGCTTTCACGCGCGCTTCCTCGGCCTTTGATGGCAGCCGTGCCGCCTGCGCAGGCGATACGCCTGCCTCTACAGGCTCTTCTGTCTTATCCTTCTTCTTTTCAGCCTTTTTCTCCTCTTCCGCTTTTGGCTTTTCCTCTTTCTTCGGTTTTTCTTCCCTTTCCTCGGGCTCTTCTTTTGCTGCTTCCTTTTTCGGCTTCTCTTCTTCCTTTTCCTTGGCTTCCGGCTTTTCCTTTTTTTCCTCCGTCTCTTTTTCCTTTTCTTCTTTCTTGGGCGCTTCCCCGCCTTCGCCACCGATGAACGCGATCTTATCGCCGACGTTCACTTTCCCGCCTTCTTCCACATAAATTTCGGTGAGCGTTCCATCCTCGGGCGATTCCCATTCCATCGTCGCCTTATCAGTCTCAATTTCGGCGAGCACTTCACCGGCCGAAACTTGATCGCCCTTCTTTTTCTTCCACGCGACCAGAGTTCCCTCGGTCATCGTGTCGCTCAGCTTGGGCATCTGGATTTCAGGCATAAATAGGAGTGTCGAGTCTTCTCATGCGTAGCAAACCTGTTTCACGGCTGCGATGAGCTTTTCTGCGTTCGGGAGCACGGCTTGCTCAAGGCGCTCATTGTACGGCATTGGAACATCTTCCTGTGATACGCGAATGATCGGTGCATCGAGCTCATCAAAAACATTCTTCTGGATCCGATAACAAACTTCTGCACCCACTCCACAGAACGGATGATCCTGTTCGACGATCACGACCCGGTGCGTCTTTGCGACCGAATCGAAAACCGCCTTTTCATCGAGCGGTTTAATCGAACGCAAATCGAGGATCTCCGCGGAGATATCTTCCTCTTCGAGTTGTCCCGCAACCTTGAGCGCCAGCGGGACAGTTTGCGAATAACAAATGATCGAGACATCGCTGCCCTCGCGTTTCAGGTCAGCTTTGCCAAGCGGGATGAGCAGCTCTTCATCCGGCGGCTCGACCATTCCTTTCGAGCTGTAGAGCAATTCCGCTTCTAGAACCAGCACAGGGTTGTTGTCGCGCACGGCTGTTTTAAGCAAACCTTTTGCGTCACGCGGCGTGGCCGGCGTGCAGACTTTCAGGCCGGGTACGCTAGCGTAAAAATTTTCCGTCGCGTGCGAATGCGTGGCACCGAGCTGATGCGCGGGTCCATTCGGTCCACGAAACGTGATCGGGATATTGAATTGCCCGCCCGACATTGTGAACATGTTCGGCGCGTTGTTCACTACCTGATCAAACGCGACGAGCGAAAAACTGAACGTCATGAACTCAATGATTGGCCGTAAACCCACCATTGCAGCGCCGACACCCAGGCCCGCAAACCCGTTCTCGCTGATTGGGGTGTCTATGATTCGTCGTGGCCCGAAGCGCTCAAGCAACCCGTGGCTAACCTTGTAAGCTCCCTGGTATTCCGCGACCTCTTCCCCCATCAGGAAAACATTGGGGTCGCGCTCAAGTTCTTCCGCGAGGGCTTCGTTGAGTGCCTGGCGATAGGTGATTTCTCTCACGGCTAATTCGTACTTGGAGATGACGCGCCCTCGCGCCGCTCCTGCGCTGATTCCCCGGGCCGAGGGCGACCCGGCTCCATCGCTCCGTCGGCATAGGTATAATCGTAAAGCTTGTCGAGCGGTGGCTGCGGACTTTGCTCAGCAAATTTTACAGCGGCCAGAACTGTTTCCTTCGCCTGCTTATCGAGTCGATCGAATTGTTCGTTTGTTAATTTTCCTTCGCGCGTGAGCTGTGCACGAAGACGCGTGATTGGATCGTCCAAGCGATATTTTTCCAGCTCCGCCTTCGTTCGATAACTTGCCGGATCTGACATCGAGTGGCCGCGATAGCGATAGGTTCGCGCTTCCAAGAATGCCGGATGCGGCTCTTTGCGGATCGAATCAACGGCCTCGGCGACCTTGTCGCGCACTTCGCGAAAATTCATTCCGTCGACAATCTCTCCAGGAATGTCGTACCCTTCGGCGCGATCGACAATTTGCTTGAGTGATGTTGATCTTTGCACCGAAGTGCCCATGGCGAAGAGGTTGTTTTCGCAAATGAAAACGACCGGTAATTTATACAACGCGGCCAGATTTAAGGCCTCGTGGAATGCGCCTTGATTGATTGCGCCGTCACCAAAGAAGCAGAGCGTGACGCGATCTTCGGCCCGGTATTTGATGGCGAATGCCATCCCAACCGCCAGCGGAACGTGAGCGGCGACAATGGCGTGGCCACCGTACATGTGGTGTTGCTTGTCGAAAAAATGCATCGAACCACCCAACCCGCGCGAGCATCCCGTTGCTTTTCCAAACAGTTCCGCCATGCATGCATTTGCACTCGTTCCACGTGCAAGGGCGTGGGCATGATCGCGGTAAGCGGTAATGATGTAATCATCGTCCCGCAGAGCAGCAACCGCGCCGGCCACGACTGCTTCCTGGCCGATGTAGAGGTGACAAAAGCCGCCAATCTTCTGCGCTTGATACTGCTGGCTGGCGCGTTCCTCAAAGCGCCGGATCAACAGCATCAGCGAGAGCATGTCGACTTCGTCGCGCTGCCCCACCGGCTGCATGGCGGTCATCCCGCAGCGGCTGGACGGAGGCGCGCGGCGCGGGCTCCCAATCTCTCCCTGCTTTGCCCCACGTTCATGCAGAGCACAAAAAACAACGTGAACAGAAGATCGCTGACGACTGAGTTGCGGAAAAACATCCAACTGGGGGTTGCGCTGTATTGAGGCAATCCCACCGTGAGCGATTGCACGAGGCCGGCGAAGTTTTTGGCGTAACCCGGATCGCTCAACCAGGAAAACGCATTTGTGATTGCGTAGAACAATGTCGATCCAACAATAGAAGCCGGCAAAAGTGTTTTCAGTGATGCACGATTCTGCAAAAGCACTCCAATGCATCCGGCAAGGGCGAGCGCTACATAGCGAACGACAATTTGACCATCGAGCAACGGGGCACCGTATCGAAAATTAATCACCACGTCGGAAACAAACAGGGTCACGAGCGGCACTGAGAACTTATATTTCTTTGGGAAGTACGCGGCACTGCAAAGCGCGATTGCCGCCAGCGGAACAAAATTCGAAAGCCAGCTCGCGCCAGAATGAATCAAGAGCCCTGTCGTGACCCGATAAACGACCGCCGAAAAAACGAGAAGAAGCGCGGGAATCATTCCACAGAATCTATCCGGCCGGTGCGATATGCAAAGGGCATTTACTCTGGCGGCGTCCCTGTCAGACGCACAGACAGAGCGTCTTGCAAATACGTGACGGCCGCCGCGCCTCGCACAGAGAGGCGGCTACGGCGGACTATTTGGCCGCTGCAAGCGCTTTGTTGAGCCGCGCTTTGCGACGATTAGCTGCGTTTCTATGGATGATTCCGCGCTTGGCAGCTTTATCGATTGCCGAGATTAGTAGACGAATTTGCTCCGTCCTGGCGGATTGCGCGGAACGCGCGCCCTTCTGCATCGTCCGTAAACCTGTTATAACGCTGCGATTGCGAAGCGTACGTTTCACGCTCTGTCGAGCGCGCTTGGCGGCTGATTTCGTGTTTGCCATTGGGAATCAAAAGATTTTGTGGAAGGGACGCTCGTGAGCACAGCTACGATTGTCAACGGCAAAAAGCTGCCTGGCAGGCGCAGTAGGCTGATTTCCGCGAGCTTTTGCTTGCTGTGCGCGGCGCGCCGGCCTGGCCCTTTGGTTACAGGCGCTTGTTCAACGCGAGCTTCGCTTTTTGTCGCTCGGCAGCAAGCGCTCCAGCCATTCGCATTTGTTCGGGGGTCACAGTGCTGGCAGTCTCTGTGGGTTCGGTGTGATTCGTTGCGCTCTGCGCTTGTGGCTTATTCTGCGACAAATGTTCAGGTGGCGCGGCTAGCATTGTCGCAGCGACAACAGCATTCGCGCTCTTTACGCGCGGCACCTTTACCAGTTTTGGAAGCCGATCTCGATTTTGCGTTTCGATATGAGGGGGTGTAGTCGCAGCTAGGATCGCGGTGGTCGGTTGCATCGGCTGCGTCGGCTGCGCCTTTGCCAGTTTCGGGAGCGGGTCAGGGGTGATCTGTACAAGCGCCCCAAGCGGAATGCGATCATAAAGCGCGGCAACATCGCTCGACTTCATGCGGATACAGCCGTAACTCGCAGGCCGGCCGATTTTCTTTTCCTCTGGTGTACCGTGAATGTAGATACAACGCTGAAAAGCATGCGCGTTTTGAGCTTCTAGTCCGCGCAACCAGATGATGCGTGTGGTGATGGGGTCGCGACCAGGGGCATTTGGCTGCAGAACTTCGCCGGTCGGGCGCCGATTGTGGAAGACGGAGCCGACTGGTGCGTTGTCACCGATTTTCTTTTCGACTGCCAGATAACCGAGAGGTGTTGTCATTCGGCCCCAACTATCGCCCAGACCGAACATGGAGGTGGAGACCGGGTACATAGCCACTTTTCCGCCGTTCTGAACGAGCATCAGCTTCTGATCACGCACGCTAACGATAACCTGACTGGTGGTATCTACGGGTGCGACGGCGAAGGCGGAGGTAGCCGAAATCACACCGAAAATTACTGCCACGGGACGAAGCATGCGCACCTTTTTACACGACAATTTCAATTTGTCACGCAGGAATTGCAGCAGCCGCACGTGAGCTCTCAAGATTTATTTTGGACCAGCGACTGCCGAAAGAAGAAATGCAAACATAAAGGAAGCCCCCTTGGAACATCAACAGAAATGGCACCGAAAGGAACTGGCCGTGCACAATGGCGAACACCACGAAGTAGCTGAAATAAATCGCAAAGGCCAATTCAACGAGAGGAACTGTTGACTTCAACGGCCGGTATTTGCAGCTCCGCCACTTTTGCGATTTGCGTTCAATCCCGTACTTCGGCGTCCGTGTAAAATCGGATTTGTGATTGACCAGCGCTTCCAGCACCGCGCGTGCATTGTTTAGCGACAGACCAATTCCCAAGGCGAGCAGACATGGCAGAAAAAGAATCTCCCGCATCCAAGTCCGTGGATGCAGTTCGCGCTGGGCGCAAACATAGAAAACGGCCACCGAGACAGATGCTGCAAGAAAAACTGGAATGTCCACGAGGAATGTGCGCATCCAGCCTCCCTGAGGCGCTCCGGCGGATGGATGCAAAAGAACGCACAGAAGTGCAAGGAGTAAGTACGCGAAGTTCGACATCAAATGCCCGGTCGCTTCGAGCTTGATCGGAAACGGAAGCTGGCTGCGCCAGATCGTGGGCAACAACTTCTTGCAGGTTTGAATCGAACCTTTCGTCCAGCGATGCTGCTGAGACTTGAAGCCGTTCATGTCCACCGGCAGCTCGGCTGGAGTGACAACATCTGCAAGATAAACAAACTTCCAGCCCACGAGCTGGGCGCGATAACTAAGGTCGAGATCCTCGCACAACGTATCAGCCTGCCACCCTCCACTTTGCTCGATACAAGAACGTCGCCAAAGACCGGCGGTCCCATTGAAGTTGAAAAAACGGCCGCTGCGGCTGCGGGCCGTTTGCTCAAGCAAGAGGTGTCCATCCAAAAAGATCGCCTGCATACGCGTGAGCAAGGAATACCCCCGATTCAGATGGCCCCAACGAGTCTGGATCATTCCTACTTTTGGGTCAGTGAAGAAATGGATGGTGCGTTTTAGCAAATCCTTCTCCGGGACGAAATCAGCGTCGAGGATACAAAGGAATTCTCCTTCTGCAGCGTGGAGCCCTACGGACAGCGCGCCAGCCTTGAATCCGGTGCGATCAACCCGATGAATGAGCTGAACATTGTAGCCCCGTTGACGCAGTTCTTGAGCGCACGAGGCGGTGATCTCCCGAGTCTCATCGGTTGAATCGTCGAGCACCTGAATTTCCAAAAGCTCCCGCGGATAATCCAGCTCGCTCACAGAACGAAGCAACCGCTCCGCGACGTAGACCTCGTTGAAAATGGGCAACTGCATCGTCACTTTCGGCAGTTGTTCAAAATAGCGACTCGGCACCGGCGGACGCTTGCGATTTTTTAGGTACAGATAAATGATGAAATAGCGATGGATCCCGTAGGCTGAGAGGCCCATAAGCACGCTCAGGTAACAAACCGTCCAGATAATATGACCGACACTTCCTTCCATGAGAGTACCTATGACTGCGAATCGTTGACGCAGTAAGGGCGACATGATGCCGTTTCCAGCGGTTGCGTCAATCCAAAAATCGCATGTTCGCCTGTGAAGACCGCGCTCACATTGTGTTGATACACAGGAACCTCCTATCGATGTTCGCAATTGCTTGAGCAAGCAGTTTTGTAGTCTCTGTGCTTGCCCAGCAGCGGACCGCCCGTCCGGCATTTGCGTAGACCCAAGGGCAGATGAATATGCGCCGACTTTCGGCCTTGCCTGAGGCGGTCAGCAGGTTAACCGTGATACTTCAGTTTCTTTGCAAAAGGCAGGCATGCAGTCGGGAGACACAACAACGAAACGGAGGCGCGGCCGGTTTGATCGTTTCAAGATCATTTTTCCTATTCTTTTGGCGGGTTGGATCCCGTCGATACTGACGTTGCTTGTTTCCTATACGATTCTGCGCGACACGCTGGAATCAAGGATCCTGCGCGACCGGCAAACCTTGATACAATTAGTGGGCCATCTCGTCGGCCATGATCTCGGCCGCAGCAGTGCCATAATTAGCTACTATCAGACGCTCCCCGAAGTGGCGAAAATTTTCAACACACCCGATCCCTCGCCCATCGCCCAGCAATGGCTTAACTCCGCCTTTTACTCGCATCCAAATATTGACGGAATGTTCCTCGCCGGGCCGGATGGCGCCTTGATTGCATCGATTCCGACCGCCCCAGAGATGATCGGCAAGGATGCTGGTTCCACTCAGTGGCGCGAGCAAGCGACTGCGTCTGATGGGCCCATCGTATCGCCAGTTCATCCGCGGCTGCCAGACCAACGGCTCGCGACTGATATCGTGGCCGCAGTCCGCACGCCCGACGGGACAATTCTCGGTTACGTTGGCGACTCGGTCCTCGTCGAAAGAATTGGCAAGCGATTGTCCGCAATTGAATTTTCTGATCGCTTTCTTTTCGAGGTGCTCGATCAAAATGGCGCGGCGCTGTTTGCGAATGATTTTAAGCCGAATCCCCGGGTGACTTCATCCGAAGGCAGCGTCTTTATTAACGAGATTCGGCAAAACAAGATCGGACATTTCGAGGAGCATGGGAACCTCTATTCTTTCAGTCCTATCGAGGCCACCGGTTGGGTAGCGGTAGTGGGACAGCCGAAGAGCCTCGCTTACAAACCAGTTCATGATCTTTTGGGACGAATGACCGTTCTGGCAGCGTGGTTGGTCGTTCTCACGGCAGTCTTCGCGTGGCTGGGCAGCAGGTTTTATCAGCGCCAGATGGAGTGGACGCAGCGGCTGGAGCGCGAAGTCATCTTCAATGAGAAAATGTTGGCAAACATGCCGAGCGGAATCGCTTTTGTCGATCCCGCTTCTCGCCGTTTTCTCCACGCCAACGACGCATTCGCGCGCATGGCTGAACGTTTTGGAGACCTTCCGCCCGGCCGCGACATCACGGAGATCTCATGCGACGACGTAAAGATTGCGCCTCCGGGAGCGGTTGAGAGAGTGCTTACGTTTGGAACCCCATTTCAACTGGCTGAACACCCGCTAAAAGACAAAACGGGGATGACGCATTTTTTGGATATTAATCTGCTCCGGCTACAAGGCCCGCATGAAACCGTTCAGGGCGTGCTTTATCTCGCGGATGACAAGACGCGCGACGTCACATTGCGTCAGGAATTGATTGCCGCAAATGCTGCCAAGGACCAATTCCTGGCACTCTTGTCGCACGAGCTGCGCAGTCCTCTCGCACCGGTGATCGCCATGGTGGGCGAATTGGAAGCCGAGGTGCCGGATTCACCGCGTGTCAAAGAAGCGCTGGAGGTGGTCCGCCGCAACGTTGAGCTGGAAGCGCGATTGATTGACGATTTGCTCGACGTCACTCGTATATCAAAAGGCAAACTGCAATTGAGCTTCGAAACAATTTCCATACACCAAATTCTGCAGCGCGCTTACGAGATATGCCGAAAAGAAATCGACGCAAAGAATCTCGAAGTAAAATTTCAGCTACACGCCGTTCATACGTACGTGGAGGGGGACCCGGCGCGCTTGCAACAGGTCTTTTGGAATCTTATCAAGAACAGCGTCAAATTTACTCCCGAAAAAGGCCGAATCATTATCGAAACCCTTAACCCGACGCCCGATAAGATTGAAGCTCGTGTTATAGACACCGGCATCGGCGTCGAACAGGAGAAGATCGATAAAATCTTTAATGCATTCGAACAGGGACAAGCTGAGATCACCCGCCGTTTTGGAGGTCTCGGCCTTGGTCTCTCAATTTCGAAGGCGTTGATCGACGCGCATGGCGGCAGGATCCATGTGCAAAGTCCAGGCAAGGATCAGGGCGCGACCTTTTCAGTGGAGCTCACCACGGTGCTTACTCCGATTGTTGGTGACGGTGAGAAGCACGATCAGCCGGTAGATCGCGAACCAGAACTGGCCGTTTCAAGTCACCGCCGCGTCCTGCTGGTCGACGACCACCAGGATACTTGCATCGGAATGAAAAGAATGCTGGAGCGGCGCGGCTACGAAATTACTCTAGCTCATTCCGCGGAACAGGCAGTGGAGAAAGTCCGCACAGAGGAGTTCGATCTACTTATCAGCGATATTGGATTGCCGGACCGAAGCGGTTACGACCTGATGCGTGAAGTCCGCCTCAACAAGGATCTGCCTGGAATCGCGCTCAGCGGTTTCGGCAGCGAGCAGGACGTAAACCAAGCCAGAGAGGCAGGGTTCTCCGAGCATCTGACCAAGCCGATTAACTTTGAGCGTCTGGAAAAAACGATCCAGAATTTGCTCTCGTGAGAACAGACAACCTTGTTTGGGAGTCGTGGGTACAGACATAATTGTCTGCACCGCGCTCTCCTACTCGCCGTTTGGCCCGGCAGCTGCTGTTTTAGTCTTGTGCTCTGCGGCTTCTTTTAATTGCCGTGAGAGCTTTTCAACGCGCTGGCGCATAATCTTGCCAGCCTTGAATTTCACCGTCGCGCGCGGCGGAATCACAAAACTGCTGCCGGGTTGGTTCGGGTTTCGACCAACTCGCGGCTTTGTCAGGCGCGGCTGAAAAACGCCAAAATTGCGCAGTTCAACCGGGATATTATTAGCCAGGCTGTCGGTGATTTTGTCTAGCGTGCGCTGAACGACGTCAAAGACTTGATGTTGCACCATGCCGGTGTGGTTGCTGATAGACACGACGATGTCGCGCTTGGTTAACTTTGCCATACCTATTCTACTAATCGTTCCATCTGGCTCGGCTGGTGGCTAATTGAATCATAAAAAAACAATTTTTAAAATGGCTAACGTCTTCGAGCAGAACGCCAAAGCTGTTCGGGGCAGTGTGAAGGCAGTCCCTTTACTTTTCCCAATCCCGACGCGGTGGCGGGGCGGGATAGTCATTTGGCGCAATCTCGTGCGCCGTACGAAAATGAACCTTTGCCACGTTGCGCAACGCTTCTGGTCCATTCAGTTCCACAAGGTTTCTGGCGCTCTCTTTTACGCTCGGCGACACTCCTCGCTCTAATTTCAGACCGATCTCTGTGCTTTTGCGCTCCAGCCAGTTGATGAACGCTTCTCGCGCCAGGATCGACGACGACGCCACCGCAATGTCCGATTCCGCTCTTGGGCGCTGTTCGATAAGGATCGTGCGCCCATGTTTCAGCAAGGATGCATTGATTACCTGCGCATCGGCAAACTGGTCCGACAACGACCGGGGGCATGCGGGTTTCTTCGCCAGCAAATTCTCGATCACGCGCGCGTGGCCCCAGCCGAGCAGCCGGTTAAGATTGCCAAACTTCTCGTAAAGCTCGTTATATTTTGCAGGTCCGATCAGAACTGTTTCTACCATACCTAAGGACGTTTTCCGGATCGTATCGGCCAGCGCCCGAATTCGCGCATCGGAGCTGATCCGCTTGCTGTCCACGACGCCCGCATCGAGAAGTTTCCGCGCGATCCCACGATCGACAAAAACCCCGGCGATCACCAGCGGACCGAAGAAATCACCCTTGCCGCTCTCATCCACACCGAAATGGGGTTCGAACATCTCTGGCGAATGCACTTCTTCATACCCGAGCTTCGCTTCGCCCAGAATCTTCGGCTCCAGCTCAAATTGCACGAACTCCTCGACATCGCGCCCTTGCACAAGCACCTTTGGCCCCTTCTCGTAAACCGCCGCGCTTAACTTGTTCTTTTGCGCAAAAAACAGCGTGTAATCCTTCGGCGAAAATTCGAACCCGAGCTCTTCAAGGAGCGCGCGAAGCTTTGTTGCCTGCTCTTTCGTCAACGCGTGCGTGTAGGAGTTCACTTCAGCCACAGATTAACACGAGCAGAATGACGAAGCACGAATGCCAAAGCACAAACAAATCAGCGCAGGCTTTTGGCGTCATTTTTGGGTTCGTCATACTTCGTCATTGGTCATTCGTCACTTAAAGTTCATCTGTGGCCTTTCCAAAAGCTGAGTTCCGTCGCGCGCTCATCAGGTGGTATCGAAAAAATGGCCGCGATCTACCATGGCGTCACACGCGCGATCCGTACGCGATCCTCGTCTCCGAATTGATGCTCCAGCAAACTCAGGTCGTCACGGTGATGCCTTATTACAACGATTGGCTCCGCCGTTTCCCCAATTTTGCCTCACTCGCGTGCGCTTGCGAAAACGACGTGCTCCACGCGTGGCAAGGGCTTGGGTATTACGCGCGTGCACGAAATCTTCACGCCACCGCTATGGCCGTCGTAAAGCGGTACGGCGAACGCTTTCCGCGATCGGTCGAGGAAATGCAGCAACTTCCAGGAATTGGAAAATACACAGCCCATGCCGTCGCCAGTTTGGCGTTTGACCAGCCAGCGCCGATTGTCGAGGCCAATAGCGCACGTGTCCTGGCGCGTATTTTTGATTTTCGCCGTTCAATTGATCGCACAGCTGGACAAAAAGTGCTCTGGCAACACGCGGCGGCGCTTGTTCCAAAGCGCTCCGCGCGCATTTACAACTCCGCGCTCATCGATCTGGGCGCCCTCATTTGTCTCCGGCGCCGGCCGCGATGCGGAGCGTGTCCAGTTAAAAGATTTTGCCGAGCAGTGAATCCGCAAACCCTGCCGGTCCGGAAATCTCCTCCGCGCACAAAGTCGCTCACCGAGAAGCACGCATTTGTAGTTTATAAGGAGAAGATTCTGCTCCAACAATCGCGCGAACGCTGGCGCGGGATGTGGATCTTGCCGCCGCTGCAAACGACTCCTGTAAATCAACAAGCGATCTACAAATCGATTTTTCCCTTCACGAACCATCGCGTCGCTTTAAACGTTTACGCGGCGCGTCAGCACAACTTTGACAGATCCTCGCAACGCTGGATCGAATTCGATTCACTCCAGGCAATTCCCATTCCGTCGCCTCACCGAAAAGCATTACAAAGCCTTCTGAAACGAGATCGCATGTAATCGCGAGCCTTGAGCGTTGATCGCGGAGGGTTTCTCTGCGATAAACGCTTTGAATAGCAACAATATTATGCGGAGCATGACTGGATACGGTCGCGCCGAGACCGATCACGCCGGAACGAGGTTCAGCGTCGAGCTGAACTCGGTTAACCGAAAGCAGAGCGACATCGTGATCAATTTGCCGCGCGATCTGGCCGAGCTGGAACCGCGTATTCGGCAGACGATCAACGAAAATATTTCGCGCGGCCGGACCAACGCCGTCATAACTCTTCACGGCGACGCAAACGGCGCGCGTAATCTGGCGCTCAATACTGAACTCGCACGTTCGTACCACGAAGCGATGCGCACGCTTCAGAAGGAATTGAACGCGCCGGGCGAAATCACGATTAGCACAATACTGCAGGCGCCAGGCGTGATGCGGTTCCCGGAAGAAGCCCTGAACGCAGAAGAAGTATGGCCCGCCGTCGAACGGGCGCTGCACGCAGCGCTCGCCGATTTAATCAAAATGCGCGAACGCGAAGGCAAACATCTGGCCAAGGATTTGATTCATCGTCTCAAAGCGATCCGGAAAAAATTGAAAGAGGTTCGCGCGCTTCATCCCGACGTGGTGAAAAGATATCGCGCGTCGCTGCTCGAACGAATTCAAAAAGCCGGCCTGCCGATCGCCAGCGAGGACGAACGCATGCTCAAAGAAATTTCTTTTTTTGCCGATCGCGCTGATGTGTCGGAAGAGCTGACGCGGCTCGAGAGTCACCTTGCTCAATTCGCTCATCACTTACGCAGCAAAGAGCCGGTTGGGCGCACGTTGGAGTTCATCACGCAGGAAATTTTCCGCGAGCTCAACACGCTGGGCGCAAAAGCGAATGATGCCTCCATCTCACAACGCGTCATAGCGTGCAAAGCCGAACTGGAGAAGATTCGAGAGCAGGTTCAAAACCTTGAGTAAACAGTTCAGCCGACAAGGAATTCTCTTCATCATCTCCGCGCCATCGGGTGCGGGCAAGACCACGCTGGTGGAAGTGCTCCGACGAACTGCTAATCTCTTTTATTCTGTTTCCTGCACCACGCGAGCACCGCGCAGCGGCGAAATTGACCGCGAACATTATCGATTTCTGTCACATGCTGATTTTCTCTCGCGACTGGAGGCCGGCGATTTTCTGGAACACGCGCAGGTGCACGGAGATTTTTACGGCACATTGCGCAAGCCGGTGCTGACGAATTTGAATAACGGAGTCGATGTTCTGATCGACATTGATACTCAGGGCGCCGCCACCATCCGCAAATGCGACGATCCAGTAATTCGCCAGGCCCTCGCAGATGTTTTCATCATGCCGCCCGATCTCGAAGAATTGCGGCGACGTTTGCGTAAACGCGGCACCGAGACCGAGAAGCAGATCAAACGCCGGCTGGAGACCGCGGCGCGAGAGATGGAATTATGGCGCGATTACCGCTACACGATCATCAGCGGCTCGGTCGAAGAAGATCTGGAAAAATTCCGTCAAATCATGACTGCAGAGAGTTATTTGAGCCGACGTTTGATCCGCAGGAGACGGTGACAGTGTGCCGCTGACAGGAAGCTATCAGCTTCCCCTGGAGAAGATTCGCGACTAAGTTCTCCATCTTCAATGGAAAAAGACTCAAGAGGCAAACGCGATAAAACCAGCGCTCGAAAAGTGGTACGCATTGCGCCTGGAAAGAAATCGATCGTGCTTGGTGTCACAGGATCAATCGCTGCGTATAAATCGGCCGAACTGGCCAGTCTGCTCGTCAAACAGGGTCACGAAGTTTTTGTCGTCATGACACAGGATGCGACCGAGTTCATTTCACCGCTTACTCTGCAAACGCTTTCCAAAAATCCGGTGACGACGAGCTTCTATGACGAGAAAGAAAGTTGGCGACCCGGTCACATCGCGCTCGCGGATCGAGCCAATCTGCTCCTGATCGCTCCCGCCACCGCGCACATCATCGCTGAACTCGCGCACGGGTTTGCTGATCACCCGCTTGCGGCGATCGCGCTCGCCACGCGCGCGCCGCTTCTGCTCGCACCAGCAATGAACGGGAAAATGTGGCAGCACCCTGCGACGGTGGAGAATGTGGAGAAATTGCAAACGCGCGGCGTCGAATTTATCGGACCAGAAGAAGGAATGCTGGCGTGCGGGTACGAAGGAATTGGCCGGCTCTGGAAAGTGAATGATATCGCGTTCCGCGCGGAGTTTCTCCTTGCGCGGCAGGACAATTTGATCGCGTGAGGTTTCTCGTCACGGCCGGCCCTACGCGTGAGCCGATCGATCCGGTTCGTTACATTTCGAATCGTTCATCAGGCAAAATGGGCTATGCCATCGCGGACGCGGCGCTCGCAGGCGGGCACGACGTCACCTTGATTTCCGGTCCGGTTAACCTCGCGCCGCCGATCAACGCGAAATTCGTTTCTGTTTCTACCAGCGACGAAATGTTCGATGCGGCGCACCGGCATGCGGATAAATGCGACGCATGCGTCTTGTGCGCCGCCGTCGCGGATTACAAGCCAGCTGAAATCTCGCTAACAAAAATCAAAAAGCGTGGCGACAAATTTTCACTCGAGTTAATTCCTACGCGCGACATTCTCAATTCCTTGGGCCAACGGCACGATCGCCAATTTCTTCTCGTCGGTTTCGCCGCAGAGACAAATGAGGTGGAAGAAAACGCGGCGAACAAACTACACGAGAAAAATTGCGACATCATCATAGCGAACGACGTGAGCAGCAGAATTTCGGGAATGGAAAGCGAACTGAATGAAGTGACGATCCTCTTTCGAACTGGCGAACGACAGAAAATTTCTCGCGCGCCAAAAAAAATTATCGCGCGCGAACTCGTGAAAATTTTTGAAAATTCTGCAACAAAAATGTTTGACAAAAAAAATGTGACGATTAGTGAACGCAGTTAAGTGAAGTGAAATCATTCCCAACTCTTCACCAGGTTCCGCATGTTGCGGATTGAAAGGGGGGAATTAGTCGATGGCTAAAAAGAAAGCAGCAAAGAAAAAAGCAGCGAAGAAAAAGAGGCACTAAGCCCAACGCTGGATTAACAACTCCGAATTTCTTCGGAGTTACAACTCCTAACTTCAACCCGGGAGGAGAATTTATTTTCCTCCCGGTTTTTTATTGTGGCCTGTAGCCGTTTCCCCGTGGGAAGCGACACACTCATGCGTTTGCGCTGGTACGCCACGCCGTCCGCAGGGCGGCGGCTACAAGTAATCGTTTGGCAGAGCGTAGGCAAGATTCTATCTATCTTTGATGAAGCACTATCTCGACATCGCCGAGCAAGCCGCGCGAGAAGCGGGAAAGTTGCTTCGCGACAATTTCCAGCAGCGGCAGCAGGTCAATGCCAGCGCCGCGCACGATCTAAAACTGGAGATCGATGTTCAGACGCAGGAGTTAATTACCAACTTGCTTCTCAAAGAATTTCCCAGCCACGCCATTTACGGCGAAGAAGGAATCGCCGGCGATCAATCCACCGAGCATCAATGGGTGGTTGATCCACTTGATGGCACCGTCAATTACTTTTACGGCATACCTCATTTTTGCGTCTCAATTGGCCTCCGCCTGCGCAGCGAGATCATGGTTGGCGTGATTTACGATCCAATTCGCGATGAGATGTGGGCCGGGCAGAAGGGTGAGGCCCCGAACTTAAATGGCTGTCCGTTTCATGTGAGCGATCGCGCGGACCTGGCGGAAGCTGTTATCTCCATCGGCCTCGCAAAGACTGGAGAAACGATCGACGCGAATTTCCCTTTGCTTCAGGCAATGATTCATCGGGTGCGCAAATGCCGCGTGCTCGGCAGCGCAGCACTGGACATGGCTTACGTCGCATGTGGACGATTCGATGCGTACATTGAAACGGGAATTAGTTTGTGGGACGTCGCAGCGGGCTGGCTTCTGGTTGAAAATGCCGGTGGAACTGTCGATCTTCGTCCGCTCGAACACATGAAAGACAAATACAGCATCCTCGCATCGAACGGCGTTCTCGATTTGAAACTGTGATGTTAATGACGAAGCACGAAGGTTTTTATGCTGAAGTGTCCGCTGTCCTCAGCGGACTTCGACATTCGTCATTTGAAATTCCTTCGTCATTCGCCATTCGTCAGTCGTCATTCTCCTCATGATTCGTTGCGGAATCGGCTATGATGTGCATCGGCTCGCCGGAGGACGAAAACTTATTTTGGGCGGTGTTGAGATTGCGCACGCGCGCGGACTCGAAGGACACTCGGACGCGGACGTTTTGTCGCACGCTATCGCGGATGCGTTGCTCGGCGCGATTGGCGCAGGCGATATCGGCCAGCATTTTCCAAACACCGACGAATCACTTCGCGGCGTCAACAGCCTCAATATTTTGAGGCGGGTGATCGAACTGCTCGTGGAAAAAAGAGCACGTGTGGTGAACATCGATGCAACCGTTCTGGCCGAAGAGCCGCCAATTGCGCCACACGTGGCGGCGATGCGAAACGCCATTGCGGACGCGATCGGCACGTCCCCTTCGAACGTGAGTGTAAAAGCGACCACCAACGAAAAACTCGGCGCTGTTGGTCGCGGCGAAGGAATTGCCGCAATCGCAATTGCAACGGTCGAACTGGCAGGGCGCGATCGCCGGGCGCGCCGAAAAAGCTGATGCCGCTGCGCTTCTTTAACACGTATTCGCGCGAAATCGAAGAATTCGAGCCGCGCGATCCGACTTCCAGTACAATCCGCATGTACACTTGCGGGCCAACCGTCTACAGCCGCGCGCACATCGGAAATTTTCGGGCTTATATCTTCGAAGATTTGCTTCAACGCCATCTGGAGCTGCGCGGCTACAGTGTCCATCGCGTGATGAACATCACCGATGTCGACGACAAGACGATTCGCGGCGCGAGAGAGGCCCGGGTTCCGCTGCGAAAGTTCACCGAACAATTCAAACGAGCATTCTTCGTAGACGCGGACACGTTGCGGATTAAACGCGCTGATGAATTTCCTGCGGCCACCGACCAGAGTTACATCAACAGAATGATCGAGATGATCGGGGTTCTTATCTCGCGCGGACTCGCTTATCAGGCAGATGACAAATCCGTTTATTATCGCATCAACAAATTTCCTGATTACGGAAAGCTCGCGCATATCGATCTCACGCAGCTGCAATCCACCGGGCGAGTGAAACACGACGAATACGACAAGGAACACATCGGCGATTTTGCGCTGTGGAAAGCGTGGGATGAAGAAGATGGCGATGTGAAGTGGGATTCACCCTGGGGACCAGGCCGTCCCGGCTGGCACATCGAATGCAGCGCGATGTCCATGGCGTTGCTGGGCAATCAGATCGATATCCACTGCGGCGGCGTGGATAACATTTTTCCTCACCACGAAGCGGAGATCGCGCAGAGCGAAGGCGTCACAGAAAAGAAATTCGTCCGTTACTGGCTGCATTGTGCGCATCTGCTGGTGGACGGGCAGAAAATGGCGAAGTCCTTGGGCAATTTTTACACCGTGCCGGATGTTCTGGCGAAAGGTTACACCGGGCGCGAACTCCGTTACGCGCTGCTGCGTGTGCATTACCGCGTCCCGCTTAACTTCACCTGGGAGGGGATGAATGAGGCGCGCGAGTCGCTGGGCCGGATTGATGAATGGCTCGCACGACTGCGTGGAGTTGCGCAAAAAGAAAACGTCCAACGCCCAACGCCCAACGCCCAACCTCCAGTGGCAGAGGGCGCGCAATTCGAAGCTGCGCTCGGTGATGATCTGAATATTTCCGCGGCGCTCGGATTCTTGTTCGAAATGATTCGCGAAACGAACCGCGCCATGGATCAAAACAAACTGGACGCGACATCGGCAGGCGCGTGGCTGGAGTGGTGGAAAAGGATCAACACTGTTCTCGATGTCGAAGCTGAGACCGAAGCTGTAGTTCCACCGGATGTGGTGCAACTCGCTAACGAGCGCGAGAACGCAAGAGACGAAAAGAATTGGAAGCGAAGCGACGAACTCCGTGAGCAAATTTCGGCGCTCGGGTGGGAAGTCCGAGACACAAAAGACGGTTCAAAGCTCGCGCCACGGGTGGCGTCGTGATCTGGGGAGCGCGCGTCTCGCATGCTAACGTAAGTCCGGCTCGGACTTTCGGCGTCGCGCCGAAACGAACTTTCCTTTATTACGTTGCGTGTTCGACTGCCGCGCTAGAAAAAAGTTCGCGATCGCAGGGACGCGCCTCGCCAACACGCGAGACGCATGTGCTCCCCAGAAAAATGCGCTAGCAACTCTGAGAACGATTGATCATCTTGGAACCACACTCATGTTTGCGCCCGGCGACTTTCTCGACCTCGATCACACGGCCCATCCGAAGTTGTTCGAGAAGCAGAATTACGTCTGGGAGGCGCTGAAGCAGATTGCCAGTTACCTGCAATTTCGCTTAAAGCCCGCGATCTTGGGCGAGCTGATGGGCAAGCCCTTCATCAGTAACCATGTATTCATCGGCAGAGGAACCATCGTCGAGCAGGGCGCGGTGTTAAAAGGCCCCGCATGGATTGGTGAAAATTGCCGGATCCGCAGCGGTTGTTACGTTCGCGAGAACGTGATCGCCGGCAATGGCGTTGTCATGGGAAACTCGTGCGAGTTTAAGAACTGCATTCTCTTCGATGAAGTGCAGGTGCCGCATTTTAGTTACGTCGGAGATTCCATCCTCGGTCACCACGCGCATTTGGGCGCGGGCGTGATTCTCTCAAATGTGAAACTTGATCACAACGAAATCGTGGTCGCCACGCCCGATGGCAATATTCCGACCGGACTCAAAAAGTTCGGAGCGATTGTCGGCGATCGAACAGAGATTGGCTGCAACTCTGTCATCAATCCGGGCTCGGTAATCGGCCGCGACTGCATGATTTATCCCACCATAAACTTCCGCGGAGTCTTGCCACACGGAAACATGGTAAAATTACGACAAGAGCTGCAAGTGATCGAAAAGCGCTAACGAGCAGAAATAGGAGATGAGCAACGGATGGGGGGGGATTCGAACCCCCGGTGCCTTTCGGCACACACGCTTTCCAGGCGTGCACAATCAACCGCTCTGTCACCCATCCAAACGTTGGATCGATATCTTACAATATCGATACTCACTCCGCGAATCACCTGTAGTAGCAAAAGCGACGCGAGAACGCGGTCGCACCCCGAAAGCTGCGCAAAACGGAGCGGCGCCTCTTGAGCATTTCGCACGAAGTGGAGTGCTTTGGAGTGCGGGGCGTTTTCGCACCGCTTTTCGAGCGGACGTCAGAGTTGTAATCGACGGAACAATTCGTCGAGGGGCAATTGAATGCCGACGTAGAATTCGCCGAAATCCGCGTACTCGGCGCTCACCGGATCAAACCGCATTTTGTAAACGATCGCTTTGATCTGAAATGTGTCGCGGGCAAACAGCGTTACGCCCCATTCTGCGTCGTCGAGACCGGTCGAACCAGTGATGAGCTGTTTCACTTTGCCGGCGAACTCGCGTCCAACGTTCGCATGGCCTCTCATCAGTTTGCGACGCTCATCATAGGGAAGCGCATACCAGTTGCGCTGTTCGCCGCGACGTTTGCTCATGTTGTAGAAACAGACCAACGGCCAATCGGGCAGCGTGGGGTAAACGCGCTCCTGCCGATAATGCTTCATTCGATCGCGGAATGAGTTCATCGTTTCGGCGAATTTTGCAGGATCATTGCGGACACCAGGCTCGAGAGTTTGCGCGTATTCTTCCTCCGTCGTGATGTATTCACTTTCCTCGGTAAGCGACAAATAACTGTAAACTGGCGTCAACACATCTGCGCCTAACGACAGCGAAAGTCGCTTCTCGATTCTGTTGGCGTTGTGCAGATCTGGCGTGATCAACATGAAACCGAGGTCAGCTTTCGGTGTCACCATGGCTAGCGTGAGCAATTGCGTCGATTCCATCGCGCGCACTTCCTGCACAATTGACGACAAATTCGTCTTGGAAGCATTCTGTTCGTCGCGGCTTAGCAACTGCCATTGCCCGTACTCCACTCGGTAAAACAGGTGCAGACAATGCCAGCCTTCCTCGGGAAGGAGCGCAGAGTTCTTATCCGTCATCGCGCTAGTTTCATCCCCAAGAATACCTGGTCAAGCGGTGTAGCGGCGTTTGTGTCAAATGCCGAATTGCCGGGCGCTCGCTGCGGCGAGCGCTTCTATAACAAAATCTAAGGTGCGGGCGTTTGCGTTTTCGGCAGATGCGCCATGCAGTATTCTTCGCCGTCGCGCGCGACGCGAAAATCTAAGCTGGGATCGCTCAACTCGGTCGCACCACAGACCGCACAGCGATGCAGGGCGTCATCGGCACTGCGTGAATGTTCTTCAAAACGTTTTCGCCGTGTTGAAACTTCACGGCGATGTGTCGCCTGATGAATAATCTCCGGCCCGAAGAAGATGAAATAATTCGCGAAAGCAGCGACGAGAGCCATGCGATACGACATTGGCCCAATAAAAAACTTGGCGAGTAAGATTGCCGCCGCCGCCCAAGCGAGCCATTTGATTTTTACCGGCAAAATGAACAAGATGTAAATTATTTCCTCGGGATAGAATCGCGCGAAGGCGAAGAACAACGAGGCGATCAGCATGCCGTTGGAAAAATTGCTGCCGAAGAAAAATGCGGCAACCGTTGTGCCGATCATCCCGACGAAGAAATAAAGTGTAAGTCGGAAGGGGCCCCACGCGCGTTCGAGACCTTCGCCGATGAACCAGAGGAACCACAACGCGAGAATGACCCAGATGCTGAAAGTTTGCGGAACGAAGATATAAGTGACCAGCCGCCAGACCTCGCCGTGACGAATGCGGTCCGGATCGAGATCCAGGAAGGAAGCGAAACCGCGATTGAACCAGACCAACGCCCACACCAGCGCGGTGAAGCCAATCACAATTCGGATCAATCCCGGAACGCCAAGAAAACCAAAACGGCGTTCGAGTTTATCGAGCCACGTCATTGCTGGCGCACGGTAATGACACGCCGTTTTGCGCGCAAGGTGGATCGCGTTGTCCTCAACACAATGCTAGTGTCGACGGCAAAACCGGATGCTTGGAATCGTCTTCGGAGAAGCCGATCCACCTCTTTGCATACCATCACTGCGCCGCTTATTTTGCGCCCGTGGCTGAGATTACGCCGAGAAAGACGCCGCTTTACGACGAGCACGTGCGACTCGGTGCCAAAATGGTTCCATTCGCTGGCTGGCTCATGCCGGTTCAATACACCAGCATTGTCGAAGAACATCAAGCCGTGCGAAACGACCTCGGCATCTTCGACATTTCGCATATGGGACAATTTATCGTCGATGGAGCGGGCGCGCGCGAATGGCTGAACACCATGCTCACAAACAACATCGACAAACTCGATGCCGGCATGGGTCAATACACCTTTCTCCTAAACGAGCGCGGCGGCATCATCGATGACTTGATCGTTTATCGGATCGGCGAGCAAAAGTTTCTTCTTGTCGTGAATGCTGCGCGCACGGAAGAAGATTTCGCGTGGTTGCAAAAACATCTTGAAGAAGGGCTATCTGGAGATCGCCCCAGCGGCGGATTGGAGACCGCGGCTCCTTGTAATCTCCACAATCGCAGCAAAGACTTTGGTGGCGTGGCCATTCAAGGGCCACGGATCGCCGATCTGTTTCACACCTTGTTCGGCCCGGATGTCGATCTTCCGGCGCGAAATTCTATTGCCAATTTTCCATTCGACGGGACGACGGTCTCAGTCGCGCGCACCGGTTACACTGGCGAGGACGGCGTGGAAGTTTTCTTTCGCGCAATCGAGGCAGTGAAGCTTTGGAACGCCGTGCTCGAAAAGGGCAAACGGTTTGGAATTAAGCCGTGCGGTCTCGGAGCGCGCGACACGTTGCGCCTGGAAATGTGTTATCCGCTGAACGGTTCCGATCTGTCGCCGGAACGAAATCCAATCGAGGCTGGACTCGGGTTCTTTGTCGACCTAACAAAACAAAACTTCATCGGGCGCGATGCTTTGGTGAAGACAAAAGAAATCGGTACCCCCGAAAAGCTCGTTTCATTTCGGATGAAAGAAAAAGGGCCCCCGCCCCGGCCGCACTACGCGGTCTTCGAAAATGGCGAACGCATTGGCGAGGTGACCAGCGGCACTCTTTCTCCGAGCTTGAACTGGGGCGTCGGGATGGCATATGTCTCGGCCTCGCACGCGAAGATCGGCGCACCGATTGATATTGAGATTCGCGGGCAGAAATTTCCCGCGACCATCGAAAAGAAACCACTCTACAAAAAATCATGAACATCCCCGACGATCTGCTTTACACCGAGAGTCACGAATGGATTAAGCGCGAAGGTGACAACATCCGCGTGGGCATCACGGATCATGCGCAATCTGAATTGACCGATGTGGTCTATGTCGAGCTGCCGAAAATGGACCGGCAACCAAACGCGAAAGAAACAATTGCGGTTGTCGAATCGGTCAAAGCCGCCAGTGACATTTACGCGCCGGTGAAAGGAACAATTGTCGAGGTGAACGAATCGCTCGAAGCAGATCCGGGTCTCATCAACCGCGAACCTTACGGGCAGGGCTGGATTTTCATTCTCAAGATCGACAACGCTGACGATCTCAACCAATTGAAAGACGCGGAAGCGTACAAAAAGCAGATCGGTTAGGCCACGTTCGATAAAGGAGTGCTCAACGCTTTTGCTCGTGTAGCGGGCGCGAGTTCTTGTGATCCTGGTAGAGGATCTGCTGCGATGAAGATCAAATACTTCAAATCAGCAACCGATTTTCGCAGATGGCTGGAGAAGAATCATGCAACCACGCAAGAATTATGGGTCGGCTATTATAAGAAAGCCTCAGGACAACCGACCATCACTTGGCCAGAATCGGTGGACGAAGCGCTCTGTTTTGGCTGGATCGACGGAGTCCGCAAGAGCGTTGGTGATTGGCGCTACATGATTCGATTTACGCCACGGAGACGAGGAAGCATTTGGAGCGCGGTCAACATCAAGCGCGCACGAGAATTGAGCGAGAAAGGTTTGATGGAACCTCCGGGCATGGCTGCATTTAATGCGCGAAAAGAAAATAAGTCGGGCATTTATTCGTATGAACAAAGGAGCGTTATCCTCGATGCGCCTTACGAAAGAAGGCTTAAGAAAAACAAGATGGCATGGGATTTCTTTTATGCTCAGCCACCATCTTATCGAAAAGCAATTGGCTGGTGGATATTGAGTGCAAAACAGGAAGCGACGCGGCTCAAGCGCCTTGAAAAACTGATAAGTGAATCGGCGAGAAGAAAGCGACTGGTATAAGAAGAGCTGAAAAAAGTTATCAGCAGTCAGCCTTTCTTGATGGCAAAGCCGATGTAACCCCAGCGGCCCCATTCGTAATGCGATGTGCGCTGTGCGTCGCGGCGTCCGGTTTTTTTATCGTGGGTGTACGTCTTTGCTACGAATTCCGGAAACGCCGCGTTCATCTGCACGTCATGCGACACGAGCAATCCGCCATCGCGCAGACGCGGCCAAAATTGGCGGAACTCCCAGAGCATGTGGCGGTAGCTGTGGGAGCTGTCGTGCAAGAACATGTCGATGCATCGAGGCAGTTGATCGCGCTTGAGAAAATCTTCGACCTTGCCGCGCATTGGCACGAATCCGGACGAGGTAAATCGCAAATCGTCGGGGATTAAAGCGCCCTGGTCGCATTCTTCGCTCCACTCGATGCTGTAGAGTTTGGCGGTTGTGAGCTTTTCATCTGTAAGCGCTTTCAAGATGAAAGCTGAGGACATCCCAATAAATCCACCCGACTCGACCACTACCGCCGGCTGAAGCCACCGCGTCAATCCGTAAAGCGTTGCGCAATCGAGCGCTCCCATTGCTCCTTCGCTGCCGTACGCGTCGCGGCGCCGGATCATTTCCGCCATGAAATCGCTCGCTCGCATTTCACGTGCGAAACACGCCACGCTGTCCCACATCGCGTAAAACGACGTCGAACTGCCCTGAATCTGATTTGGATTGTTCGGCGGTGCTTGCCCGTGCCACTGAAATCCGCGCATTGTAATAAAGCTGGAACAATCGCTGCGCTTTCAGTCGGTGCGAATGTTAATTTCGCTTGTCCATTAAGGTGTTGAAGCACAATCCGAATCTCTCTGGGAAGTGCACGCTGGAACCGGACCGTCCGCTCTTGCAAGCCGCTTTTTTTCCTAGCCAAGCTGTGCTTAATTCCTCAGTTTTCTCCATGAGCGGCAAACCGAAGGCACGTGAGGCAGAGCTTAATTTCGAGGGTGCGATGGATCGGCTCGAAAAAATCGTCGAGCAGATGGAGTCCGGGAAATTGCCTCTCGAAGATTTGATCCTGCGCTACGAAGAAGGGATGAGCCTTGTAAAAGTTTGCCAGGAACGGCTTGCCAGGGCCGAGCAAAAGATCGAAATCATAGCCCGCAACAGCGCAGGCAAACCCGAAGTTAAAGAGTTCGAGCCAACGCCGGAGCCGGAGAAACCAGCAGGCGTGGCCGACGAATCCGAAAGCACGAATGACGAAATCAAACTCTTCTGAGAATTCTCAGAGCGCCGAGGCACCGGTCGCGCCCAAGCGTCTCCTCGACAGCGTCCGCTCGCCAGCCGATATCAAAACGCTGCGGGAACAGGATCTGCCGCAGCTCGCGCAGGACGTGCGCGATGAACTGATCAAAGTGCTTTCCCAAACCGGAGGACACCTCGGGCCGAATCTCGGCGTGGTTGAGCTGACCATTGCCTTGCACCGGGTGTTCGACACCCCGCGTGACCGCTTTGTGATGGATGTGAGCCACCAGGGTTACGTGCACAAAATGTTTACTGGGCGGCTCGACCGTTTTGACACGATGCGCCAATTCGGCGGACTCAATGGTTTTCTTTTGCGAACGGAAAGCGAACACGACTGTTATGGCGCCGGTCACGCCGGGACAGCGCTTTCCGCGGCGCTGGGTATGGCAGTCGGACGCGACCTGCGTGGCGGCGATGAGAACATCGTGGTGGTCGCGGGGGATGCCGCGTTCACGTGCGGAATCAGCTATGAAGCGCTCAACAACGTGAAGGCGCATACGAAGCGCTTCATCGTCGTGTTAAACGACAACGAATGGTCGATCGCCAAAAATGTAGGCGCGATCGCCAGCTACCTGAACACCATTGTTACCAGCCCAACATTCGCTCACCTGCATGAGAAAGCGCGCCGATTTGTGGAGAGTGTTGCCGGAAAATCAGTGGCAGAGTTTGCGCACAAGGTCGAGGAAAGCGTCAAAGGGTTGCTGGTGCCGAGCGTGATTTTTGAGGAGCTCGGGTTGCGTTACTACGGGCCGATCGACGGGCACGATATTCCTCTGCTCATCCGGACGTTTGAATTCTTGAAGACGCAGGAAGAGCCGGTCCTGCTGCACATTCTGACCCAAAAAGGCAAAGGATACGCGCCGGCGCTCAAGCAGCCCGATAAATTCCACGGCCTCGGCAAATACAAGATCGAGAGCGGCGAGACTGCGCCGACGTCAACGCCGACGTATTCTGAAATCATCGGCAAAACGCTCGCGAAATTTGCGGAGACAAATCAGAAAATCGTCGCCATCACTGCGGCGATGCCGAGCGGGACGGGGCTCTCGCATTTTCAGAAAGCGCATCCGACCCGGTATTTCGATGTGGGTATCGCGGAAGAACACGCCACGCTTTTCGCCTGCGGCCTGGCCACGCAAGGATTACAACCGTTCCTCGCGATTTACTCCACGTTTTTCCAGCGCGCCTACGACATGGCGATTCACGACATTGCCATTCAAAACTTGAAGGTGAAGCTCTGCATGGATCGTGCCGGATTAAGCGGTGACGATGGTCCGACGCACCATGGCTTGTTCGATATCGGTTACCTGCGCCACGTCCCGAACTGGGTGCACATGCAGCCGAAGAACGAAGATGAGTTTGTCGATATGCTCTGGACAATGGCACACTACAACTCGGGTCCGATCGCAGTCCGTTACCCACGAGGTCCAGGCACGGGCGCAAAAATCAAACCGGAACCCAAACTTCTGGAGATTGGCAAGGCTGAAGTCGTGCAACACGGACGCGACGTCGCGATTTTTGGTCTCGGTAACATGTTCGAAGTGGCCGAAGAAGCCGCTCGTAAGCTAGAAGAGAAAGGAATTTCCGTAGCGCTGATTAATCCACGCTGGATCAAACCGATGGACACCGGCACTCTCGAATTTTTCGCACGCAGCGTTGACGTCGTATGCACGATTGAAGATCACGTTTTGCACAACGGCTTTGGCTGCGCGGTGATGGAGCATCTGCACTCGCAAATGATCAATACGCCGGTCGTGCGCATCGGCTGGCCCGACCAATTCATCGAGCACGGCGCCGTTCCCATCCTGCGCAAGAAGCACGGCATCACAGCCGACGCGCTCGTGGAAAAAGTGCTGCCGCTCCTGAGCAAAAAAGCCAAGCTCAGACCGTCGGTAGCCTGAACTGTGGAAGAAAAGCGAAGGGCGCCTTCGTTTCCGAAAGCGCCCTTCATATTTCGATGGCGATAAGCCGAATTCTGTCGGCGTGATTGCTCACGCGGATGATCATTTATCTCTCCCGGATTTCTCCGAGAGCCCGACGAATTTTCGTTCGCCGTGATGCGACGATACCCGAGGATTTTTATCGGGCCGGCTGCCCTTCCTCTGTTTTGTCTTGCACCGCATGGGGTTTTTCCTGCCTCGCGGATTGCTTCGCGAGCGGTGAGCTCTTAACTCGCCTTTTCACCCTTACCTGCACTTTGTTGCCAAAGAACCGGCGGTATCTTTTCTGTGACACTCTCCGTCAACGTCTGCTTTCGCGAACGTCGCCCGCGTATTCTACGCGGCATGCCGCCGTATGGTGTTCGGACTTTCCTCCAGCAAACCGCAAACGGTTCACCAGCGATCATCTACCATCGGCGAACAACTTAGCATAATCTGGAACCCAGGAAACAAGGAAGAAGCCCGAAAAACGGAAAGGCGAATAAGATTTCCTGGGTTCCTGGTTTCCAGATTCCATCCTTTTTTGCTGCTTTCCTGACTCAGAATGGCGACGGCACTGTCACGAGAAAAATCGTGATCATCGCCAGCCCGATGATCAGTTTCGTAAGCATGCCACCGATGTTTCCGAGCAAACTTCCCCAGCCGGCACGGCCGGCGTCGATCACCCGTTTGCCAGCGATGAACTCACCTGCAATCGCGCCGACAACAGGACCCACGAACAGGCCGACGATGCCGAAGAACACTCCGATTAACGCGCCGGCAATCGCGCCGACCGTTCCCCATTTGGTCGCGCCAAAATATTTCGTGCCGAAATAGCCCGCGAGAACGTCGATAGCGTACGTCACGAGCGTCAGCAGCACGAGCACGATGATGGTGCGCCAGCCAATACTCTTCTCCGGCCCAAGCATAATCCGGTGAATCACAGCAGCGGCGAGAATAATTGTCGTGCCGGGCAAGACCGGCGCGATCGTGCCAATCAGACCGACAGCGAACAGCACAATCGTGATAAGCCACCAAAACAGTTCCATTGAGGGTGTAAATCGTGATTCGAGAATAGAGATTCGTCCAGGAGACCGTTTGACGGTGTTACGTCTTAACGCTTCCCGAATCTCGATCTTTCTTTGACCGGGCAGATGTCGATCTTATACTGAGTTTCCCTCACTTAAACTCAAACCACAGGATTGTTTATGTCACTTGCTATTGGAACCAAAGCGCCAGATTTCACGTTATCGACCAAAACCGCTGACGGACCGAAGCAAATCAAGCTGAGCGACAATTTCGGGAAGAGAAACACGTTGCTGCTTTTCTTCCCAATGGCGTTCACGGGCACGTGCACGACGGAAATGTGCGAAGTGAGCGCGGGCCTGAACGGCTACACCGATTTGAAGGCCGACGTGTACGGAATCAGCGGCGATAATCCGTTTGCGCAGGAAGCGTGGGCACAAAAGGAAAAGATCACGGTGCCGCTGTTGAGCGACTACGAACACATGGTCGCGAAGGATTATGGCGTGATGTACGACTCGTTCCTGCCGCAAATGAATCTCGGCATGAGCGGCGTACCGAAACGTTCTGCATTTATCATCGATAAAAATGGCGTGATCCAATACTCCGAGAGCAACGATGATGCCCGGCAGTTGCCGAATTTCCAGAAGATCAAAGCGAAACTGGAAGAATTGAAGTGATGCGCAACGAATGAAATTCTCGCTTCCGTCGTTCGCGCGGTGGCGTTCGGGAGCGTTGGCGGCTTTCACTCGGTTTCCTTGGAACATTCTTTGTGGCGCGACCGGCGCTGCGTGTTTGATCACGCTGATTCACACCGAGCACAATGAGTGGCTCGAAGGACAGTGTGTGCGATTGGCAATGGCTGCGGCCATTGGCATGCCGCTGTTTTTTTCCCTGCGCATCGTGCGCGAACGAATTCCGAAATTCACTCCGTGGCCCATCGAAATTGTCGGCCTGTTTGTTCCCGCGGGATGGTTCTTTGCTCAACCAGCCTCGCCGCTGCGTTTACCGGGAATCATCTGGATTCAATGGCTGCTTCTTTTGGCGGCACTGCATTGTGTCGCTGCTGTCTCCGCGCATTTCTCGCGAACGGAGAGCTTGAGCTTTTGGCAATTTAACCGGCGCCTATTTGTCTGGTTTTGTCTCGCGACCCTTTACACCGTTGTCCTGACCGCCGGCTTGGAATTGGCAATGCTCAGCGCGGACAAACTTTTTCAGCTCAAGCTCGGCAAAGAGTACGGCGATTTATTTTTTCTGATGGTCGGTCTGTTTCATCCGACATTTTTTCTCGCCGGTGTGCCGCGCGATTTTGCTGCGCTCGATGTCGAGTCTGATTATCCGCGTGGACTAAAGGCGTTCACTCAATTCGCGCTCGCGCCACTGGTCGCAGTCTACATTGCGATTCTTTACGCCTATGCAATCAAAATCATCGTTATCCGAAGCTGGCCGCACGGTTGGGTAGCGTTGCCGGTACTGCTCTTATCGGGAATTGGCATTCTTGCTTTCCTCCTGCTTTCGCCGCTCCGCAGTCGGCCGGAAGAAAAGTGGGCGCGCTGGTTCACAACAAATTTTCCACGCGCGCTCGCGCCGCTCTCTGTACTTCTACCGATCTCCGTGCTTATCCGCGCTCGCGAATATGGGATCACCGAGGCGCGTTATATCGGAATCGTGGCGGCGCTTTGGATTTTGGCTTGGGCGATTGTGTTTATTCTGCGCCGACACGCCAGTATTCGGTGGATTCCATCAAGTCTCGCGATCATTGCGGTGTTGTGCGCGTTCGGGCCGTGGAGCGCAGGAGAGATTTCACAAATGAGCCAGGTAAAACGGCTCAAGCACATGCTGCAGGTGCACGGAATGTGGAAAGACGATCATGCAAAGGCGCTTGGCGAAACGGTCGAACTTTCAAAAGCCGAAGAAACCAACCTGCGAAGCACACTCAATTATATCATCGGCACGCATGGCGGACCTACGATCAAGCGCATCTTCGAGCCGTCGCTGCTTTATCGCGATTGGGAGAAGTTGATCGCATGGGAGGCCGCAGGCGATATCATCACAGCGCTCAACATCGCCGCTCAGGAGGAATCCCCCCGGCTTATTTTGGTCCGCCGTAAACCGGACAGTTTTCTCGACGTGCAGAATTTCCGTCGATTCTGGAGGGTCAATCTCTACGCATCGAATCCGACCTGGAATCCCAAACGCTCGGAAGGTGTGGCAATTGGAATAGAACAAGGAGCATTGAAGCTGACAACTGGCAGTGATAACGCCCGAGAGGAAATATCGCTCCAACGGATCTTCGATCGGGTTCAGTCGAGCAGAGGTCAACAGTTACCCAATGAGGATCTGACGATCGATTTTCAAAATGGGACTGGTACGTTTCGGATCGTCTTCGAATCACTGACGGTTCGGCGCGAAACGAATGGCCTGAGTCTCAACTCGACCGAGCTTTATTTGCTCCAGAAGTGATGTCTCGCTGCGAATTTACGAGGGTTGCGTTGTCTTCGCGCGTGCGGAACTTGTCTATTCCTATAAACCAAGATGAACGACGAATTCAAAGCGCTCAAAAAATTCGATGCCGGTAAGGGGCGCGAAGGATTCTTCTTTTCACTCCCGGCGCTGGAAGAACAGGGCATTGGCAAAATTTCGCGGTTGCCGGTGAGCATCCGGATTGTCCTCGAATCGGTGTTGCGCAACTGCGACGGAAAAAAAGTCCGGCGCAAAGATGTTGAAGCGCTTGCGAAATGGAACGCGAAATCACCCGCGAACGAGGAGATCCCATTCGTCGTTGCGCGCATTGTTTTGCAGGACTTCACCGGAGTTCCGCTGATTGTCGATCTCGCGGCGATGCGCAGCGCTGTGCAACGGCTCGGAGGCGATCCGAAGATCATCGAGCCGCTCGTGCCCGTTGACCTAGTTGTCGATCACTCGGTACAAGTCGATTTCTTCGGTTCGCCGCGCGCGCTCGAACTCAATTTGGACATGGAGTTCAAGCGCAATCGCGAGCGTTACCAGTTTCTCAAGTGGGGTCAACAGGCTTTCAAGACTTTCCAGCTCATTCCGCCAGGAATTGGGATCGTGCACCAGGTCAATCTCGAATACCTGGCCAAAGGCGTACTGAGCACGTCTGTAGCCGGGGGCGCTGACCCCGGCACCGCGATCAGCGATCGCGGCTACAACATTTTCTTCCCCGACACGTTGGTCGGGACGGACTCGCATACGACCATGATCAACGGCCTGGGCGTAGTTGGCTGGGGCGTCGGCGGAATTGAGGCGGAAGCCGGGATGCTCGGGCAGCCGGTTTACTTTTTGACGCCGGAAGTGGTGGGCGTGCACATGACCGGACAATTGCGCGAAGGGGTGACAGCAACCGATCTCGTCTTGCACATCACGCAGTTGCTGCGGGCGCAAAAGGTCGTTGGCAAATTCGTTGAGTTCTACGGTGAGGGCGCCGCATCGCTGCCGGTGCCTGACCGCGCAACCATCGGCAACATGTCGCCCGAGTACGGTGCGACGATGGGTTTTTTCCCGGTTGACCACGAGTCAGTGAATTATTTGCGGGCTACGGGACGCAGCGAGGAGGTATGCCTTGCTTTCGAAAATTATTTTCGCGCCCAGAACATGTTTGGCATGCCGCGAAAAGGCGAAATTGATTACAGCGTTGATATCGATTTGGATCTGGCGGACGTGCAGCCGAGCGTCGCCGGACCGAAGAGGCCTCAGGACCGGATTGATTTGCCAGAGCTCGGGAGAAAGTTTCGCGAACTTCTTGAAAAACCGGTGCACGACGGCGGCTACGGAAAGAAACAAGTCGACCTTCGCGAAAAGCATGCCGTCGAATTGAATGGCAGCGCGCCGCGCAACGGCGCGATGTTTTCTACCGATACCAAGGAGGACCAGGGAATCAGCCCCGGTGAAGCACGTAACGTGCTCGAGATGGTTGCAAATCGACCAACACCCGATCAGGGCAAAGAAATTGAAGCCGAATCGAGCCAGGTGTTCCGACATGGGCGTACTCACATTGGCCACGGCAGCGTCCTGATCGCCGCGATAACGAGCTGCACAAACACAAGCAACCCGAGCGTGATGATTGCGGCTGGATTGTTGGCGAAAAAAGCAGTCGAGCGCGGTCTGCGTGTCGATCCTGGCGTAAAAACGTCGCTCGCACCTGGGTCGCGCGTTGTTTCCGATTACTTGGAAAAGACCGGACTCCAAACATATCTCGACCAGCTCGGATTCAATCTCGTCGGCTACGGTTGCACCACTTGCATCGGCAACTCGGGGCCGCTGCATCCAAACATCGAGAAGACGATCCACAAATACGATCTGGTTGCAGCTTCGGTTCTTTCGGGAAATCGGAATTTTGAAGCCCGCGTGCATCAGCATATCAAAGCGAATTTTCTGATGTCGCCCCCGCTGGTTGTCGCCTTTGCCCTCGCCGGCCGAGTTCACATCGATCTTTCCCGCGATCCACTTGGCAAGGACAAGGACGGCAAAGAAAC
>Ga0137403_10000549_pt1 | contig 48623 bp, 34 predicted proteins | sample CZOMad2_1_16fung_FD_122057 | JGI IMG/M metagenome (GOLD analysis project Ga0137403, IMG submission 122057) | Vadose zone soil fungal communities from Angelo Coast Range Reserve, California, USA - CZOMad2_1_16fungal (Hybrid Assembly) | ecosystem: Environmental > Terrestrial > Soil > Vadose zone... | reverse complement strand
ACCCGCGTGTCCGGACGGCCTCGAAGGAAAAGGGCGAAGCGCTGCGGCAGAGATTCAAAGAGAAAGGTCTCGCCTATCCGCCACGTGCCATCTTATTGCGCGCTTTCAAACAAGAAGCCGTGCTGGAGCTTTGGGCAACGGAGGCAAGTGATAAGCCATATGTGCTCGTGCACGAATATCGAATTTGCACTTCGTCGGGAACTCTCGGACCCAAAAGAAGGTTTGGTGACGTGCAGGTCCCAGAGGGGTTCTACGAATTGGACTGGTTCAATCCGCAGAGCAATTTCTATCTGAGCCTGCACATCAATTATCCGAACGCTTCCGACCGCATCCTGGGTTCACACCAGAATCCCGGCGGGGACATTTTTCTTCACGGCAACTGTGCTTCGATCGGCTGCATTCCAATTACAGATGACGGAATCAAAGAGGTCTATTGGCTCGCCGTCCTGGTCCACAACCAAAATGACCAGCACCTGCCGATTGAGATTTTCCCCGCCCGGCTTACGGACCACGGGCTGAAGGCATTGGCGGCGGCTCATCCCAATCAGCCGGGGTTGATCGCATTCTGGAGCAATCTCAAAGAAGGCTACGATTACTTTGAGCAGAAACATCGCCTCCCGCGCATCAAAACGCGCGCCGATGGCGCTTATTCGTTCTCAGCGATGTAGGCGCCCCTTACAAGCAGGTCAATAACTGGTGCACGTGAAAATCGCGTTCGAGTCAATGGAGTCTTGCGGATCCTCATTTGAAGAGACATACTCGCCAGATAAACTTCTTATTTGGAGGCGGCTATGCGTGAAACGAGGCGCGTGTTTTTCATGACTATGGCCGGAGTAGCCGGCGTTCTGGCGGCCGAGGAAGCGTGGCCGTCCACACAGAACCCGCCAACTCCACCGCCTCCTCCGCAACCAGCGGGAAGGCCGAACCCGGCGGAGATTCATACGAATCCGCAGGCCGTCGCCGCGGCTAAACGAGCCCAGCTACAACAAAACGAAAAGGAATTCCGCCAAGGGGTCGATCGGCTTTTCCAACTCACCAGCGAATTACGCGAAGAAGTCCAGAAGACCACCACCACCGACGTGCTCTCGATGCGCATGGTCAAGAAAACCGAGGAAATTGAAAAACTCGCCAAAGTTCTTAAAGCCAAAGCCAAGGGCGGATGAAGCCGTTCGGAGGTCTCCTAGATTACTCATTGGCATCTCGGATTAGGATACCCGGCGGGGAACTCCTGCCTCTTGCATTTGCATTTCTGTTACGATTTTGGCATGAGAAAAACAGCTGTCATCACCATGGTTGTGGCGATCTTCGCTCTTGCCTTTGTCAGCGGGGCGCGGGCACAAAGCGATTCAGGCACACTCGAAATCGCCGCACGCATCACGCCAACGGGAGCGCGCCCGGAGCCCGTACGTCAATTCACGTTTTACATCCTCACGAAAAGCTACTCGGACATCGTAAAGGAAGTAGAAGAGAAAGATCCCATCCCGCCACGCGATCAGTTTATTGAGGGCCTCAAGGTTTCCCCCGAGCTGCGTACCTGGCTGAAGGGCCATGAAGTTCTCGACCTATCCCAACCGGACCTGGACAAGCTGATCACCACCGACGACGTTCTTAATGTTCCGGAATTCATGTCGGCCTACCAGCGCTCGAACAGCGGCGGTGTAACTCAAGGCATGCCGCAGCCAAAGTATACGCAAATCGATCAGACAGCGCAGCCGGAGAAATACGAGAAACAAAAACAGGAATACCTGGTTGCTCTGAAGAAATTCGTTCGTCAGCACCCCACCACCATTTCCGGCATCGAGACTGAGCTGGAGGGCGTCAATCCACAACACAAGTGGGCCACGCTGCAAAACGACCGCCGGAAGCGCGTGGCACGCATGGCCCCGGAAATTGCGCAAGTCAAATTTCTAGCCGGCAAAGTGGACACGGATCTCGAAGGACGCGCCTTGGTTTCAGGCCTTGCTCCAGGTGACTATTGGATCAGCTCGCTCAATCTCGATGCCGATTCGGGAGATATGCGCGTGCGCTGGGATGTCCCGGTCAGAATTGAGCGCGGGAAAACCATTCGTCTCGATTTGTCGAACCTGAACTCCATCGACGTGCGCAGCTCCGCTCCCTAGCGCGTTCGAGCGCCTCCATGGGCACGCCGCTAAATTGGATTGCGTTCAACCTGTTCATCGTCATAGCGATTGCGCTAGACCTGCGCGTTTTTCACCGCCGCCCGCACAAAATCGAAATCCGTGAAGCGGCGCTCGCCAGTTTCGGCTGGATTTCGGTTTCCGTCCTCTTCGGAATCGGAATGCTTTATTTCCGAGGGCCACAGCCGGCGCTCGAATTCTTTACCGGCTATCTGATTGAAAAAGCTCTCAGCGTCGACAATCTGTTTCTATTCCTGGTGATCTTCCGGGCCTTTGCCGTGGATGAGCGCATGCAGCATCGCCTTCTGGAATGGGGCGTGGTCGGCGCTCTGGTCATGCGCGGTGTGATGATCGCTCTGGGCGCCGAATTGATCGAACATTTTTCCTGGGTGATGTATCTGCTGGGAGCGTTCATCGTCTACGCGGGCATTCGCATGCTCTTCTATCACAAAGGAGATATTCATCCGGAGCAGAGCAGGATTTTCCGCTTTGCCAGCAAGCATCTTCGTGTAAGTCATGACTACCACGGCGAGCATTTTTTCGTGCGCCATGCGGGCAAGCTGTTCGCTACGCCGTTGTTTCTCGTTCTTCTCGTCGTCGAGATCACCGACGTGACACTGGCTGTCGACTCCATCCCCGCGGTGTTTGGCATTACCGAGGATCCTTTTATTGTCTACACTTCGAACGTGCTCGCGATTCTGGGGCTGCGAGCGCTCTATTTCCTGCTGGCGGGGGTCATCGACCGTTTGCGTTTCCTGGATGAGGGGTTGGCAGTCGTTCTCGTTTTTATCGGCGGGAAAATGATCGGCGAACGGTGGCTGCACATCCCGGTGGCAGTATCGCTCGGCGTTGTGGGAGGCGTACTGCTGATCGCTCTGCTGGCCTCGATCTTGTTTCCACCAAAGAAACCAGCGTAGCGCTCAGTCTTCTTCAAACATCAGTTCATCCACGTAACACCACATCCAATTCTCGCCGGGTTCGAGTGAACGTACGATGGGGTGCTTCACGGCATGAAAATGCTTGGTGGCGTGTTTGTTCTTGGAAGAATCGCAGCAGCCGACGTGGCCGCAGCTCAGACACAGGCGCAGGTGCACCCAGCTATCCCCCATTTTCAGGCATTCTTCGCATCCCTTCGTCTTTGGTTTTACCTTCTTGATCTGATCGAGATGCGTGCATTCATCAGCCATAGGTTGCCTCGGTTCTAATTGGGTGTTTGGACCGGCACTTGAACGGGGATGCGAACCTGGAAGCGAGTGTCCCCGGGAACGGAGGTCACGCTGATCTGGCCGCGGACATTTTTGATAATGCGGTTGACGACATCGAGGCCAAGGCCGGTGCCCTCCCCAACACCCTTGGTAGTGAAAAAAGGATCGAAGATGCGGGATTTGACTTCAGCTGGGATACCCGGCCCGCTGTCCGCAATTTCGACAAGAATAAAATCGTTCTCGAGGGCCACACGAATGCCCAGTTTGCCGGCGCCGTTCATGGCGTCGGCGGCGTTGTCAATCAAGTTCGTCCACACTTGATTCAACTCGCTGCCGCTGGCCATAACCTTGGGGAGGCCGGGAGCATAATCCCGAGTGACGGTGATCCCGCGTTTCAGCTTGTGATGCATGATCGTGAGCGTGTTTTCGATACTGTGCTGGATATCTACTTCCTGCATGGAGCCTTGATCCATGTAGGAATATTCTTTGATCGCGCGAATGAGATCGGAAATGCGCGCGGAGCTGTTTTCAAGTTCTTCGGCGATGCGATCCATTTCCAGAAGCGTGGCGAAGCGAATGAGTTCGGAGCCGACGGACGCACCAGCGGCTTCGGCAAACCGAGCCAGATGGGAGTCATCGACATTGGCATCAGCAAGGTGAGGGGCGAGCTTCCAGGCTTCCGGGACGTTGTGAGCTTCCAGCCAGGACTGAATGGCTTCTTCTCGCTCAACGCGCGCGAACTCGTCCTTGAATTGCGCGGGCGTTAACGAGGAGCGGATTTCCTCTTCTGTTTGCGCGAGTTTGGCACAATCGTCGGGGCCAATCTTTGTGCTACGAGCGGCACCGCGAAGGCGGGCAAGGCAATCGCGCAGCGCGGCAGCGGAACGTCGCGCGGCAGCGGAAGGATTGTTGAGTTCGTGCGCGAGGCCGGCGGAAAGTTTGCCGAGCGAAGCAAGCTTTTCGCGTTGTTGTTCGGTTCGCGTGACTTCGCGAATGCGGTCAGCCAGCAGACCAACCAGCCGGCGGGTGAGCTCCGGCATTCGGTGGAACAGTTCCGGGAAATTGGAAGCGGGAAACACCAGGTAATGAGTAGGCAGAACGGCGCGGCCGGTAACGGTCACAATTTTCAGCCGGGAGAAAGGAAGCATACCAGTAACGTCTCCGCCGCGCGCGGTAAACACTGGCCCGTCCGGGGCACCGTGTTCACTGCGGGCTCGCATTTCACCTTCGAGCATTATGACCATACTGTCGGCGGGCACGCCTTCGCGAACGATGATGTCGCCGACGGCCGCTTGATGTTCGTTGCATTGGGCGACAAACCAGAGTAGATCGTCATGCGGCAGGTCTGTGAAGACCTGCATTGCACGCAGCTTTCTCACCAGTTCTTCGGCGGGGGATTTCGCGGAAATCTCGGTCATGCGCGTTTTGCTCCCTGGGTGCAGTCCATCATTGAACCTTCGCCAGATACTGATGCATGAATTGCACTACTACGGCTCCCTCGCCCACACCGGAAGCCACGCGCTTCACGGAGCCGTGGCGCACATCGCCGACCACAAAGATACCCGGCACATTGGTCTCCAGCAAACCCGGGTCGCGGTCCAGCGTCCAGGACGCTGGCCTCTTCCCGGCATGCAACAGGTCCGGACCGGAAAGAATGAAGCCGCGCTCGTCGCGCTCGATCGCGCCGCCAAGCCACTCTGTCCTCGGTTGCGCTCCGATGAAAATGAACAAGCTCGTGGCCGGGAGTTTCTTTCTTTCCCCAGAGGGAGAGCACTCCACAGTAATTCCCGTGAGCCGCGTTTCTCCCTTTACTTCAACCACGCTCGTCCTCGGCCAGACTTCGATGTTCGGCGTTTTTTCGATTTGCTCGATCAAGTAGTGCGACATCGTGGCGGCCAGTGATACTCCGCGGACCAGCATGATTACCTTCTCGGCAAACTTGGAAAAGTGCATGGCGGCCTGCCCGGCGGAATTCGCGCCGCCAATGATGTACACCGTTTCGCCCTTGCAGGCCAGTGCTTCGGAAGTTCCGCCGCCATAATACACGCCGGCTCCCTGCAAATGATCGATCCCCGGCACATCCAGGGTCCGCCACTGAACGCCCATGGCCAAAAGAAGCGCATGACAGGAAATCTCTGAACCATCTGCAAGCTTCAAATACCGGTAGGGGCCCTCGACTCGAATGCTCACGGCCTCTTGCGGCGAAAGAATCTCCACGCCAAAGCGCCGCGCCTGCGCCACGGCCCGCCGTGCCAGGTCCATGCCACTCAGTCCGGAAGGAAATCCAAGATAGTTCTCAATGCGAGAACTTAGCCCGGCTTGGCCGCCGGGCGCTTCGCGTTCGATGATCACCGTGCGCAAGCCTTCGCTCGCCCCGTACACCGCGGCGGCAAGCCCTGCCGGACCTCCGCCAACGATCGCAAGATCGTAAAAATTGGTCAGCGCATGCGTGCGCAGGCCGATTTTGTCCGCGACGGCGGGCAGGGGCGGCTCCGGAAGTCGCGTGCCGTCAGGAAACAAAATTAATGGAAGTTTATCCGCTTCGGGCCCCAGCGAGTTAATCAAGCCACGCACTTCGGCGTCGCTCTGCGCCAGCTCCACGTCAATCCATTGATAAGGCACCTGGTTGCGCGCCAGAAATTCACGCAGCTCATAGGAACGATTCGACCAGCGTGTGCCAAGAACGCGAATCCCCTCGTAAGGCGGGCGAAACGTCGCCGTCCAGTCATGCAACAGATCGTCCAGAGCCGGGAAAAGTTTTTCTTCCGGAGGATCCCAGGGTTTCATCAAGTAGTAGTGCACGCGAGCTTCGTTGATGGCGTCGATCGCGGCGTTGGTGTCCGCATAAGCTGTTAGCAGCGCGCGCTTGGCAAGCGGGTGCATCTCCATGGCTTCGGCAAGGAAATTCACACCGTCCATTTGGGGCATGCGCTGGTCGGCAAGCAGCAAAGCCACGGGATTATTGCGCGCCTTCAATTCCTTGAGGGTAGCTAGCCCGGCGCTGCCGGAGCTGGCGCGCATCACGCGATAGCGATCCGCATAGCGGCTGCGCAAGTCGCGCTCAATGGCCCGCAATACTTCGGGGTCGTCATCCACCGTTAATAATACTGGCTTTGGCATATCCCTCAGATGCAGCGACCGCGGTTTTCGATGCGTCTTAGGTGCACGGCCGCGTGGCTGCCGCTTCTTTTCAGGCCGCCCTCAAGCTACAATTCTTGGAGCTTCCATGTCCAGCCCACTCGCCCAATCGATCGCGGACCTCTCGTCCGCTGATGAACCCAAAAAGCTCGCAGCCGCGGGTGAAGTGTACCGCCTCGGCCGCGCGGCGGCGGGATCTGCCATTGCCGCCTGGTGGGCGGAGAGCGAACTCTCCGCGTTACTCCTCGCTCCCAACCCTGTCATAACCGTTGGAGTCGCGGTTCAGAGGGACACTTTCAGCCGGATTCGAATTGCCAATGGGACGCCACGACTCGCGGATGTGCCACCAGACCAGGACGCGGAAGAATTCGACCTGGATTTCAAGGAAGAGATTTCGCTGGACATTCTCACCACGCGCGAGCCGGGCGGCTCAGGCGCCATTGCGAAATACCTGGCTAAATTGGGAGAGGGCATCCAACAGGTAGAGTATCGCTGTACCAATGTCGACCGCGCTTCGCAAATTCTAAAGGAAAAATTCAAGGTAACTTCCGTCTATCCGGAAACTCGAGCTGGGGCGGACGGGACGCGAGTGAATTTCTTTTTCGTCAAGTCTCCGGATGGGGGCAATGTGCTCATCGAATTGTACGAATTACCGTCCCGCGGATAACGATTCACACTCAGCTGTGTCAACTGCTTCCCGCTGAAACTGGTTTTTCTGCGTTCATTATTTCCGTCCAGGCCCGCAATACTTCCGCGACCGTCCAGGCTTGGGCGATACAGCCGCGCGGCGTAAAGGGAGCATCGCCGTCGAAGATTTCGCTCAGCGTGCCGAGTCCGCTCGAATAAATCTGGCGGCCCAGCGGCTCGAGATAATGAAGCGCTGACTCTCGGTCGTGATAGACGCGATAGTGTGCGAGCGCGAATGGTCCCAGCAACCAGCCCCAGACCGTGCCTTGGTGATATGCAGCGTCGCGATCACGCGGGCTGCCACCGTAATGACCCGTATATCCCGGCTCGCCTGGCGCAAGACTGCGCAACCCATGCGAGGTCAAGAGTCGCCGCGCGCAAACATCGACGACAGCCTTTTGCTGCTCCGGCGATAGCGGGCTTACTGGCAAGGACACGGCAAAAATCTGATTTGGCCGGAGTGCGGCGTCATTTCCGATTCCCGGCGAATCGATGACGTCGAAACAGCAATTGCGGTCTGCATTCCAAAACTTCTGAAAGTTTGCCCGCGCTTTGGCAGCCAGTTTTTCATACATCTCGCCCGGTTTTGCGAGCAACTTTGCGAATCCCGCCATTGTTTGTAGCGCGTTGATCCACAGAGCATTAATCTCCACGGGCTTTCCCGTGCGCGGCGTCACTACCCAATCGCCGACTTTTGCATCCATCCAGGTAAGTTGCACACCGGGACCACCGGCGTACAGCAGCCCATCCGCTGGGTCGACATGGATGTTAAATCGGGTTCCTGCAACGTGTGCGTCGATCATGCCGTCGAGAATCGGGAAAAGTTTTTGCAGCGTCGCGGTATCCTGCGTCGCGGCAAAATACTGTCGGACGGCTTCGAAATACCAGAGCGCGGCATCGACCGTGTTGTATTCCGGCTTACCGCCTGCGTCTGGGAAATTGTTCGGCAGCATTCCCCCGTCCACGTATCGCGAAAAGGCAAGAAGGATTTGCCTGGCCACGCTCGCGCGTCCGGTCGCGAGCGTCAATCCCGGCAGCGCAATCATGGTGTCGCGGCCCCAGTCCCCGAACCAGTGATAGCCGGCGATGATGCTCCGCCCATCAGGCTCTTCCGGAAGGCTGCGCTTTACGAGGAATTGATCGGCAGCGAGGATGAGTTGCCAAATCCAGGAAGGCGACTCTTCCGCTATCGCTTCGTTCTTTGCTTGCCAGTCTTGGAACAACTTCACATCGTGATTGGCATGCTCCGCCCGAAGGGTTTCGCCATCAAGCGAAGCCGCCATTTCCGTAGTGGCGACGAACGTGACGCTGGCGCCGACTTCGAGCCTGGTGCGAAACAGCGCGGCAAACAGGCGATCTTCGCGGTCGCTCAGACCACGCGCGGTTTCTTCGGAGTAATTGCAGCCGCTATACCACTCGTGGCGCGGCTCGCAGGTCGCTGCACTGCATTTCAAATAAAATGGCGCCGCACCCTCAAATGCCAGCACCTTCACGCCTTGCTCCACGAGCGCGATATTCATGTGCCAGTCGCCTGCCTGAGTCAAGGAATGGAAGTCACGATAATTTGCGAGCGCTTTCAGGTCCATTTCGAGGGCGCTGCTTCCCCGCAGCAGCGTGTATCGAATACAGGTCGTGTTTTCTCCCTGGTGCATCCAGACGCGTTTCTCCAGCAGCGCATCCGCGAAAGCATAAGTCCACACCGGCGTCGCGCCTTCCAAATGAAAATCCTCGAGGAGTAGAAAGCCTTTCGGATCGACCGCCCCGCTGGCCCAGCGATGAGTGGCAAGCGAGAAATCCGTTCCGGCATAGTGAACGATTTCGTCGATCGCCGAAACCAGCAGTGTGCGGCCCACGGGCGGCTGTAACGCCGCAATAAGCAATCCGTGGTAACGACGCGTCTGACTTCCCGCAACTGTTCCGGACGCATACCCGCCAATTCCGTTGGTGACCAGCCACTCGCGCGACTCGGCAGCCGCAAGATCGCCACAGGTCTCGCGGCCAAACTGTATTTCGGCTTGTTCCGGCACCTGCCGCTCCTTGAAGGCTGAGGTTTCCACTCGGCCCCCGCTATCCAGCGCTCCTAGTTCAGACTCGTTTGTTCTTAGAAAATTTCAGCTATCACCGTAGACAGGTATCGCCGCGCCGTGAATGACTTTGGCGTCTTCACTGCATAAAAAGAGGATCACTCGCGCGATATCCTCGGGCTTCGGCCATTTCGAGAAGTCTGCTGTGGGCATGGCTTTGCGGTTTGTCTCCGTATCGATGATGCTGGGGAGAATCGAGTTCACGCGGACGCCGCTGCCTTTCAAATCCGCGGCTAGAGAGTCCACCATCGCCACCGCAGCGGACTTTGAAGCTGCATAAGCGGCTGCCCCACCGGCATGATCGAACGCCGCCTTTGCGGCTACGTTTACGATGGCTCCGTGGCCTTCTTTCAACATCGCGCGCGCCACCGCGCGCGATAGCGCGTAGCCCGCGCGAAGATTCAGCGCCAGCATTTGATCGAAGACTTTCGTTTCCAGGTCCCACAACTTCGTGCCGCCGGCGTAACCACCCACCGTGTTGACCACGGCGTCCAACCGGCGGTATTTCCCTACAATTTTCTCGATGAGTTGGCGCACCGCAATTTCATCCGTGACATCGACTGCGTGCCCTTCCAGACTCGCCGCGTTTTTTTCCGCTGCATTCTTCAGGGCATCGAAACCTTCTTTCACGCGATAGGTAACGACGACTTGAGCGCCTTCAGCTAGGAATGCCAGCGCAACCGCGCGCCCCAATCCTCCGGTGCCGCCTGCTACCAGGACTACTTTCCCGCCGAATTTCACACTCATGAGGGTATCTCCAAACTAGTCTAAATTAGACTAGTTCAAACTAGTCTAATTTAGACTAGTGGTGCTTCAGCCATTTGGTCATCAAGAATCGGTCCTGATCCTGGTAGCCGATTCGCCGGTAAAGTTCAAACGCCGGGCCGTTTCCGCGGTCCACTTCAAGATGGATGGCCTTCACCCCCATCTCGCGCGCTTTTTCTTCGAGGAATGCAACTGCTCGTTTGCCGTAACCGCGGCGCCGAAAGTTGGAGTCGATGTACAACTCATCGATAAAAGCGTCATGACCGTGAAACTCAAAGCTGAACCCCAATGTCAGCACAATGTAGCCTACCAGCAAGTCCGTTTCGGAGAGGAGCCAGACCCGCCCAAAGGCAGGGAGGGACAAGAAGCGCCGGAACGTCGCACGAGCGGCAAACTCGTCAAACTGAATTTTTCCTGGCTCCTGCTCAGCAAGAAGCCGCATCATGCGCAGAAGATCCGCTTCATCCTGGAGCGTGGCTTCCCGGATCGTGAGCTCAGGCACGTTACTCACCGCTTTGTTCAATTAGCTTTGCAACGAGACCGGTCCAGCCGGTTTGATGGCTGGCGCCGATGCCGGCACCATTATCGCCGTGAAAGTATTCGTAGAAAAGGATGAGGTCGCGCCAGTGCGGATCGCTTTGAAAAAGTTCGCTGCCGCCAGCTACCGCCCTGCGCCCTTTCGAATCGCGCAGAAAAATGTGAATGAGCCGCCGAGAGATTTCAGCAGCCACCTGCCAGAGATCGGATTCAGAGCGAGAGTGCGTGGGACACTCGACTTTGAAATCTTCGCCGTAATAGTGGTGAAATTTTTGAAGCGATTCCACGAGCAAATAGTTGACCGGAAACCAGATGGGCCCGCGCCAATTTGAATTGCCGCCGAATAAGCCTGTAGAGGATTCCGCCGGCTCGTAGTCCACACGGTTAGAATTTCCATTCACCTGTACTTCGTAGGGATGATCCTTGTGAAAGCGCGAAAGAGCGCGCACGCCGAAGGGCGAGAGAAATTCCGTCTCGTCCAGCATGCGGCAAAGCACGCGTTTTAGTTGCTTGCGGTTGACGAGAGAGAGCAGGCGGCGCACGCCGCGGGCAGACCGCTGGGTCATTTCGATATGTTCGGGCACGTCCGGATGATTGTCGATGAACCATTGCATGCGCCGCTTGAAACCGGGAAGGCGGTCGACGATCTCCGGCTCGAGAGTCTCCACGGCGAAAAGCGGAATCAGTCCGACCATCGAACGGATTTTCAGGAAATGTTCTTCGCCGTTGGGAAGCTTCAAGACGTCATAGAAGAAGCCATCTGCGTCGTCCCAGAGCGACCGCCCGCCCGCGCCGAAATCGTTCATGGCGCGGGCGATGTACACGAAATGCTCGAAGAACTTGCTGGCGACATCTTCGTAAGCAGGGTCTTCTTTCGCGAGCTCGAGAGCGATCGCCAGCATGTTCAGGCAATACATGCCCATCCAACTCGTGCCGTCGGACTGTTCGAGGTGGCCTCCCGTGGGCAGAGGCGCGGAGCGGTCGAACACTCCGATGTTGTCGAGTCCGAGGAATCCGCCTTGAAAAATATTCGCCCCGTCCGGATCTTTGCGGTTTACCCACCAGGTGAAATTCAAGAGCAACTTGTGAAAAACTTTCTCGAGGAACCCGCGGTCCGCGACGCCGCGCACGCGCCGCTCGATCTTGTACACGCGCCAGGCTGCCCAGGCATGCACGGGCGGATTCACGTCGCCGAAAGCCCATTCGTATGCCGGCAACTGCCCGTTGGGATGCATATACCACTCGCGCAAAAGAAGAATGAGCTGTTCCTTGGCAAAATCGGGATCGACGAGTGCAAGTGGAATGCAGTGAAACGCCAGGTCCCATGCGGCGTACCACGGATACTCCCATTTGTCCGGCATGGAAATGATGTCGTCGTTGTAGAGATGGGTCCAATCTTTGTTGCGGCCGCTCCACCTCTCATCCGGAGGCTTGGGGCCGGCTGGATCGCCCTCCAGCCAGGTACGCACATCGTAGTGATAAAACTGCTTGGACCAGAGCATGCCTGAAAAGGATTGCCTCATGACGGCCTTGGCATCGTCGGAAAGTTCGTTCGGAATTCGGGAGGCGTAAAACTCTTCAGCCTCTTTTTGCCGCGTGGCGAACAAGCCATCGAAGCCGGCGCTAAAATCGTTCGTGCCCGGAACTCCCTCGGGACGGTCTTGCATGCCGGGAGAGACGAATCCCCCCACCGTGCCCGCGCCAGTATCGATCCCACCCAGAGGCTCGAGGTCTGTGAGCCGCAGCTTAAGCGTGACGGACTGGCCAGAATCAAGCTGCAACGGATAGTACGCCGCTACTTTCGTTCCCATCTGATCCGGATTGACAGCGGACTTGTTGCCATAAATCAAATATTCGTGGAATGCGTCTTTTACATAGGGGGAGCGATTTTTCCCGCCGAAGAGCCGCGCGGTGTTGGTCTCGTTCTCTGTGAACATCAACTCGGGCTGACCCGCGCATAGCAGCCATCGTTTGCCGTACTGCCAATGCTGCAACTCGACACAGGAGCTTCCCGGCACACTCGTCCCTTTGCGGGCCACTGGTCGCCGCAGATCTTTGCCCCAGGACCACGTGTTGCGAAACCAGAACTGAGGCAGCACATGGAGCGTGGCGCCTTCCGGCCCGCGATTCACGGCAGTGATTCGGATGAGAACGTCTTCGACATCGGCCTTCGCGTACTCGACAAAAATGTCAAAATAACGGTTCCCCGAAAAAACCCCGGTATCGAGCAACTCGAATTCCGGCTGGCCACGCCCGCGGCGCTGGCTCTCTTGCACCAGCGTTTCATACGGAAATGCGGCTTGCGGATACTTGTACAGCATTCGCATATAACTGTGCGTCGGTGTCGAATCGAGGTAGAAGTAATACTCTTTCACGTCTTCGCCGTGATTGCCCTGATTTCCGGTCAGGCCGAATATCCTCTCCTTAAGGATGGAATCGTGTCCGTTCCATAACGCCAGCCCGAAACACATCATCTGGTGACGGTCGCTGATCCCGCCGATGCCGTCTTCTCCCCAACGGTAGGCCCGCGAACGGGCGTGGTCGTGCGGAAAAAATTCCCAGGCCGTGCCGCCGGGACTGTAATCCTCACGCACGGTTCCCCACTGACGCTCAGAGAGGTAGGGCCCCCAGCGCTTCCAATGTTTTTTCCGGGTACGGGCTTCTTCGAGCCGGCGGTCTTCGGTGGTCTGGATTCGTGGCATGTTTGGATGGCCCTCTGGCAAAAGATTCAGGCTATGGTCGCACTTTCCCCGGATTTCAGCAGCGTAGACGTAGGCGGGCGTGCTTGTTCCGGCAAGTCCCGCGCCGCCTTCTCCCTAACATGGGATGCGACTTACTCTAAGTTTGGAGCATATTCATTACGGAAAGATTTCAGTCTACAAGATGATTGCTCTTGCAGACTCGGTGGCAAGAGTGCGGGAAGAAACCATTCCTGCCACAAGAGGACTCTGGCCAAGAGATTTGGAAATGAAGTGTCTACTGGGCCTGGGTAGCGGCGGGGACTGCTGGAGCGGCGGCCGCCTGTGCGGGCGGTTTGGCGGAATACCGAAGCAGAGTGATCTTGGTCCCTGTCTGGTCGATGGTGAGGGCAACAACGCGAACTTGCTCGCCACGTTCGCCGACGAACGCGATGTCGTCATTGGAAATGGGCGAGTCGCGTAGCGCCTCGGGCAAGTTCTTGGGGCCGCTGTCCTGACGTGCGAATTCCGGGCTCAAGTGCTCGACATACCAGATGGCAACGTACTCGCGGGAAGAGATTGTGTGGTAGGTGCTGGAGAGGACCTGCGGCTGTTCGTCACTGGCGGGAACGTTCCCTGAGCGGTCTCCGGGAAGCACTAAACTCGCACCGGGATAAACAGGGAGGCCGGGGCCAACTTCCTTGGCCTTTTCGTACCGAAACTCGCCGAGCGGTGTGCGCACGGTCTTCTTGTCACTGCTGGAGCGGAGCCCGAGGACACTGATCACCCGGGAGGCCATCAACATGCCGCCGCCAAGAAGAATGCAGAACCCAACAGTCATGGCGATCATCATGAAGAGAAGTGATTTAGAAGACGGAGACCCCGCGGAAGCTGAACTCTTTGCCATGACGTGCTTTCCCCCCTCAGTACAGGATTGTTCGTGGCTCCTGATTATTCCACTGTGTCCGTCCGGGACACGCGGACCGCCCCAAGCGGCATTCCGGCGCAGCTTACTGGTTCGGCAGCAAAAGTTGCGTAAACCCTGTGGTGTTGACGTCGCGGAACATCGGCGTCCGCGGCGGCAGCAGCGTAGGATTCAGAAAGTTCACGTCGAACTGGTATCCGCGGGTCGGCGGGCTGTAGTTGTTTCCACCGGAATTGAATAGCCCGGTCGCCTGGCGGCTAAAGAACAAGCTAACGATGGAGCCCTCATAGAATAGGGTTCCATTCCATCTTTCAAGGAAGCGCAGGAAATTGTGGACACCGCCGTCCGTACCAAAGTCCTGGCTGCCATCGATCACAGTGTTATCCCAAGGCGGGATCTGGAAAGAGACCTGCTTGCCGGCAATAACACCTGTCCGGACATAGGTCGTTGCGCCAGTGCGGTTGAAAGGAGTATTGAACGGGGAGGCGAAGGAATTGACGTCGTTCCAATTCGCCGAAAGAACGGTAATGGCGTCGCCCACCACGGACGTAGCGACGCTGGCATCGGCAAAGCCACCGCCCGCGGAATTGGCATTGAAGTCGCCCTGAATGTACACCGGGTTTTCCGTCGAAATGCTCAGACCGCAGGGGACGCCGCCCACGCACGTGGGCAAGTTAATAAGGCTGCCATTCACCAGTTTTACGGACCGACGGAAGAGGGCATTGGGATTCTCGCGTCCTTCATTGGCATTGTTCAAGAAGGCTCTTTGCCATGGGAAGTTGCCTGTTGATCCGGTGGCGCAAAGCGGGTCGGGCGTAAGCACGGTGGTAGGGACGGCAAAGATTGTTGAGGCTGTGGAAACGCCGGTGCTGTCGATTAGGCCATTTGGAAATGTGGTTTCACCATAGGTAGCCAAAACACCAGAGCCAGCGGGATCCTCAGCGGAGGGTCCCCCCGTAGCGGGCGCGGGCTCCATCCTGTTATCCGGGCAGCCCTTGGGGTCCGCGGAATTGACAAGGTCAAAGTAGCCATACTCTCCGGTTTCGTTTCCGGAGGGTGAAAGTGGGGGCCAAGAGCCGACTGCCGTCCCTGGAGGGAGATAGTTGCCGCGGCGGTCGGAGACGTAAACGACGAAGTTGTTGGGAGCAACGTTGGGATCTTGCGTGCTTGGACCGGAAGCGCCGATGGTTCCATTGAACCATTTGGCAAGGTTGGCAACATCGATTTCGACGTAGTTCATGATGCCGCCCAGCGTGACTTGTTTATTGAGAAGCGGCTGCGGCTCCCGGTTGTACCCTTCGCGTGTGTCAAAAAGTGCGTTCGGCCAATAGTCTGATGGCAACTGCGGAGCGATCGTGGCGTTGACGCCGCAGGGCCCGGCAGCGGTGGCAAAAGTCGACGGATTATCGCGAACGCGCTCGAGCCGAATTACAGCTTTGGGATGAGGGTCGGGACAGGCCGACGGAGCGACCTGTGCGACCGGGAGTCCCGGCAAAGTAGGAGGAGCAAGCGCGAAGGGGTTCAGATTGCGCCCCGCATAGCCCAGACTCAAGATTTCCTTGGTTACGTCGACGTATGTGCCACAAGGGCTGCCGTAGGAGGTCTGAGCGTCAATTTTAATGTAACCGGTGATGATTGCGGTGGCTGGCTTGGCGGCAATGATGCCGGGCTGCCAGTAACCGTCGGTGGGGTTGTAAGCCGCAGCGTTGGTGGCCGCGCCGGAGGCCGCCAAGGGCACTGGGACTGTACCGGCAGCAGTCATAAGCGCTTGCAGGGCTGTCGCATTCGCTGTCGACCAGTTCGCGACGGGCAACGCCAGATCCGCCAGGTTAAATGGCGGGCCGCCGCTGACGCAGTCCAAACCAGTGATATCAGCCGCATTGTCCGAAAGCAGGACCCTCAAGCTAGCCTGTGAAAAATAACGCGCACCGAGGACACCGGGATTCGCGGCCTTTTCGCCAGCCACGGGGCGGCGGATCATGTCAATGGGCTTGGAATTGCCGTTGCCGAGGAGCACGATGGTGAGGTTCAGTGGTCTCACGCCGCTGCGGAGATTGCCGTTATAAGAAGCGCTAATCGACGGCCAATTGGGATTGTTTCCAGAACCCAAGCATGACCGCAGGCTCCCTTGGCCGAATCCCAGCGCCTGCAAGGAACCACCGGTAGTGATCTCGACGCTGCCGGGATGCCTGCCGTTGACGGATTCGGGGTTTGAATTCGAGAGACAATCGCGAAGGATGTCTTTAGTGGCCGTAACAGGGCTTCTTAGCCAGAGTTGGGCTGATCCTGTTTGCGCGGGCGTCGCGCCTGCGGGTCCGCCACTGTCGAGAAAGAGATTCCCGTTGGTGTGAACACGGCCGCCAAAGTCAAAATTGGGGCCCGGGAAGAAACTCAGGTCGGTATCAGAGTAAATGCCGAACTGGAAGAGCGGGATGCCGACCGTCTGGGTGGTCCGCAACAGTTTGGCTTCTCCACCTGTGTTGGTGCGAGCAGCAACAGTCAGCGTATAAGAGGTTTCCAACGCGCTCATTCCTTGAAACGCACTGGAGCCCGACCTGATCTGAGCGAACTGCGCCAGGGGATTGCCGTTGTTGTCCTTGGAGTAGGAAATAGAATAGGTGCTGTTCCCTAACACGTCCAGGTAGGAAACGCCGGTGCTTGAGGGAAGGACCGGAGGATTCAGGGCAATGCCATCCACCTGCACCCCAGTGGGAGCGTAAGTGGTGCCGAAGAGCGTGCCGAGGTCGGCAGTGAGCTTTTCCATGCCCGACTCCGCGCCATAGAAGGCGCGCAGTTGATCGCGGTCCATGCCGGACAGCCGTTGACCTTCAGTGACTAGGAGCATGAAACCGACCACCATGGCGGACATCAGCAGCAACAGTAGGAGCGTGGTGATGAGCGCAATGCCCGATTGTTTTCGCATGGTTGTTTCCCCCGATCTCATCGTTCAAGCCCTCGCTATTTATAAGTATTGAAATACGCCATGCTGCGGAGAGCGACTTGGGTGGCCAAGTTGCTGCGTATATATTGGCCGGTGGTTGCCGCGGTAGTGGAGGAACGCGCACCCAGGTAAATATTGACGGAGCGAATTTGGTTTTCGTTGTCCCCGGTGGGGGCTGGAACAGCGGGCACTGAGGATTGGTTCACCGGATTCTTGCTGCCATCGTTAAAGTTGTAGGCAAACTGGAGGTTTTCGAAGGTCTCCGCGACCGTTTGCGGGGTGTTGAAGTTGACGACACGCATGAGGCGCGGGTGCTTGGGATCGGTGGTGCTATCCAGATAATAGGTGATCATCCAGATGCGCGTGCAATTCGTAGGAGGGTAGGTTCCGGTGAAAGGCGCATTCTGAAGTTGTTTAATGGTTCCGGAGGCTTCGGAAGCGGTGCGGCCGTTCAAGTTGAAAGGATCGCCTGCGGCGAAATTCAAAGTCTGGCCAGAAACGCTGGTGACGGTTTGCAAAACGCCATTGGAATTGTTGGCGTTGTAAATCATGAGCAGGTCGCCCGGATTGACAGGGATTCCGGCCGCGCCGATGGTGACGCATGTGGAATCAAAAGTGATGGAAGATCCATCGGCGGCAATGGATCCACCAGGACAACCGCTGCCGTTGATCTGCTTGGAGTCCATGGCGAGGGTGTTGTCGGCATACATCATGGTGACGATGTCCGTTTTAGGACCAGAAGTCCCATCCGGGCTGGTGACCGTGGGACCCAAATTCTCGCCAGGTTCGATGGCCGGCAGAATGACGTTGCAGCCCGGGTTTGCGGAATTGGGACCGTTGAAAGTCAAATTCAGTATCGTGGGGGGACGATTGACCTTAGCGCCGATGTTGCAACCGGCCGCGTTCGTGGTGTTGGGGATGGAAATGCCGCCAGTCGGTATTCCCGTGCCCGTCTGGATGAGATCCTGAACGATCAGGTTGAGCCCGGCGCGCATGTTGTCGCTCATGTCCGAAGTCTGCGTGACGTTGGTGTTGGCCTTGGTGGAATCGCGGAACAACAGCACCGCGGCAGCCAGCGCAACCATGGTTATGGCCATTCCTATGATTAATTCCACCATCGTGAAACCGGACTTTCTGTTCATAAGCTCCTCAATCCACGATCACGAGAATTGCGCCACATAGCTGACCAGCGTGTACTGCCGCGTCATCGACCCCGCCGTATACGTTAGGGTGATGGTGATCTGCCGTAGGCCCGATTCGCCCGCAACGTCCGCGATGTCGATCGTGCGCGACATGTTCCTCAGTGACATCACGATGTCATCGGCAGTCCCCAGAATCTTGTCGGGACCCGGCCCCAGGATCACCGTGTCGGGGTTGGCCGTGTCGTCATCGGCAGTGCCATAGAGGCCGTCGGGACCCGCGGCGAGGAGCGGTTGCGGTCCAACCACAAAGACACCGTCATTCACTCCGCCCGATCCCGTTACGTTACGAATGTTGGTCCACGCCAGCAATTTGGCGTCGCGCGCCGCGAAAATCGTCTCCACGGCTTCTTCGGCCTTCTTTTCGGCGATGTAATCCAGCTGCGTCATGTTCGCTACCTGGATGCCTTGGGCGTAGACCGCGGCCAGGGACAAAATACCGAAGGATAGAATCACGATGGCGATCATCGCTTCCAGTAGCGTGAAGCCCGACTGTACATTGCTGTTGCGCTTGTTTCGCGGCATGCCGACCCTCCCTATTCCTGCCATTGGGTGCCGTCCCAATGGTATTCACGCACGCGGCCCGTGGAGCCGAGTACGGTGATGGCGCGAGCCGTCGAAGCTCGGCCGGGGATTCCCATGAATACCGTCCCATTGACCAGAGTATTTCCGCCATCGATCAAAGCCCCGTTCGTGGTGAACTTCATGAGCGGTGGCCCACCGGAAAGCCCTTCAAAGTAGATGGGCGCGCCATTTCCGAAAGCCATTGGTGTATCGGGAATTCCGGGGAATGTGACGTATTGCGCGCCACCTTCAAAGGTGAAGGTAGTGGAGGGCGGCGGAGTGCCTGTAAGCCAAAGTTCGGTGATCCTGATTTGGTTGTTCCCTACGAATTCCACTTGGACCTGCCGGCGATGCGCAATGGCCTGCTCGCGCGCGGAGCGTAACCGATAAAGCAGCTGGTCCATGGCCGAATTGGCCTTATAGTTTGGCAAAATGCTGCCGTAGTTCAGGATCGCCATCGCCAAGATGATTGAAATGATGCCGAGCGCGGTGAGGATCTCCAGCAAGGAGAATCCCTTTTGAGAGCAGTACAAGTACTGTTTCATTCGTGCACCCCAAGTAGCAGCCCAGCGAGAGGCCCACCCCGGGCAGTACTAGAGCAGCACGTTCGCACCCAACGGTTTATTGGACGTAAGTTAATCAAATTAAACAGGTTAATAAAACTGCCAGTGGGGAAGGCCTGAGGACCAACTGTAACAAAAAGTTACAAACCACGTCCTAAAATGGCTCTGAGGCTTGCGTCAGACGCAGAAGCCTACGAGTGTAAGGGAGCGCCGTCGGAACACAATCCCGACAATTCTGTTATGCAGTCCGCCGGCCCCTGCACGACAAACCGGCGATGGTAAAGCAGCAGGGCTCGCAAGCCCGCGAGTTCCTCTCCGCCTCCCGCTCTTCCTGGCCCGCCATGTAAACAACTCGGCACCACATTGCCGTGGCCGGTGTGCTGGGCCCCCACTGCGGAATTAACTGCCAGCACTCTTCCATGGAGATCGCCTATTCCGAGAATTGTTTCGCGCAGGAAGCTTGCGTCATTGGAAAAGACCGAGGCTACCAGTGAACCTAATCCCCGGCGCGTGACTGCGATTAGTTCCTCCAGCCCGTCGTAAGCTACTAGCGTCGCCACGGGACCAAAGACCTCGACGTCATTCACGTATTTTGCATCGAGTCCATTCTCGCAGCTGAGAAGTGTCGGCTGAACGAAGGTAGATTTTTGCGAATCGGCATCGAGCGGCTGAAAATTCTTGTCACCGCCGAACAGCACCTCGCAGTCTTCCTTTAGCTTAGCCAACCCTGCAAGACAGGAGGACTGCTGGGCTTTGTTAACGACCGGCCCCATCTTTGAATCGGGGTTCCTGGGATTCCCGACTTTAACGGCGCTCAAGCGCTCCATGACCGCATCACCAAAAACTTTCAGCTGTTGGCGAGGAACCAGCACACGCCGGATGGCCGTGCACTTCTGTCCGGCTTTGAGGGTCATTTCGCGCACTACTTCTTTTACGAGGAGGTCAAACAGATCCGTCCCGGGAGCGCAATCAGGGCCTAGAATTGCGGAATTTATGCTGTCGGCTTCGATGTTTACGCGAACCGAGCGTTGCAAAACGTTCGAATTAGAGCGAATGCGCGCGGCGGTTTCTGCCGATCCCGTGAATGAAACGATGTCCTCCTCTTGGACGTGGTTTAGCAATTCGCGAGCCGAGCCGCAGATGATCGAAATCGCGCCAGGCGGCAAGAGATTCGCCTTTATGACATCTTCCACCATTCGATGTGTCAGCCAAGCTGTGGGAGAAGCAGGCTTAACCACCACCGGGACACCCGAGAGCAGCGCCGGCGCAGCTTTTTCGCAGAAACCCCAAGCGGGGAAATTGAAAGCATTGATGAACACAGCGGCGCCTTTCGACGGCATCAGAAAATGCTGCCCCAGAAACACGCCGGTCTTTGAGAGCGGAATCTGGGCGCCTTCCTTCAACATTTTCCCTTCCGCCAGCGTCTTTCCAATTTTGGCGTAGTACTTCATGGTGTATATCGCGCCGTCCACATCGAAAGAAGCATCGGCTTGGTTTGCTCCTAAGTTCAGGAGTGAAATTCGAAAATACTCATCGCGATTGGCAGCCAGCACATCTGCAATCTTGGCCAAAAGTTCCGCGCGCTGGGCATAGCTGAGTTGCCGGAGCGCAGGCCCTCCCTGAATGCGTGCAAAGCTAAGGGCGCCTTGGAGGTCAACACCTTGTGAAGAGATGTTTGCCAGTTCATCTCCGGTGACTGGATCGATGAGCATTTCACCTGACCCGGCACCTTCGCGCCACTGACCTCGCACGTAGTTCGGCAATTTCATGGGTGAGCCTCCATTGATATCCACAATATTAGACCGAAACCAACTTTAGAGAGCGAAAAGTGAGCGATGATAAACCCTTGGGTTGAGAATAATACTGCATACCACAGGAGATTGAAACCGCCTCCCGTCAACTTCACAAGCCCAGGAAGCTTCGTTGTAACACATAGAATAGAAGCAAGTTAATTGAAATACCTCCGCGGCAATGCGATTTCAGGGATGCCGAAAGCCACGAGCCGTCATCCACCCTTGACCATGAAGGGCTAAAATGTATTATAATGCATGCTCGTTCTGGGGACGCATGAGCACACCCACCGGCACCAATTCCAAGATCGCATCTCTACCGCGCTCCGCGTCAATTCCGGACGGGGATTTCCTGCTTTTTCTCGGCAAACGCGTTCGGCACATTCGCAACCTCCGGGGTATGACTCGCAAGGCCGTGGCACGCGAATCGGACGTGTCGGAACGTCACCTTGCGCAGCTTGAAGCCGGCGAAGGAAACGTCTCGATCGTTCTGCTCCGCAGGATTGCTGCCGCACTTCACGTTTCGCTCGTCGAATTATTTGCCCCCGAAGTCGATGAGCCCTCCGAAAGGCAGATGATCCAGCGATTCCTCGAGCGTCTCCCCAACCACCGCCTCGAAGATGTGGTCTTCCGTTTGATGCGAGACTTCAGCCCGGGAGAGAAGGTCCGACGCAAGCGCATTGCGCTCATTGGGCTGCGTGGAGCCGGCAAATCTACCCTGGGATCTAGGCTGGCGTTGGAGCTGCGCGTGCCCTTCATCGAACTGGACGGAGAAATCGAGAAGGATACGGGAATGCCGCTCGGAGAAATTTTCTCGCTGTACGGTCAATCCGGCTATCGAGCGATTGAGCGCCGCACTCTCACCAGAGTGCTCTCGGAGCAGGAGTGCGCGGTGGTGTCCGTCGGCGGTGGCGTGGTATCTGAAAAGGACACTTTTGATTACCTGCTGTCCCACTGCTACACCATCTGGATCAAGGCGCAGCCGGAAGAGCACATGTCCCGCGTGCTGGAGCAAGGAGACTTTCGCGCCATGGCCGGGAATGACCAGGCAATGGAAGATCTGCGCCGCATCCTCGAGGCTCGCGAACCGCTATACCGGCAAGCAGATCTGGAGTTAGATACGTCGGGCAGTTCGGTGGAAGAGAGCTTTTCCAGATTAAAAACTGTATTAGAGGCGAATCTGCAGTAGGAGGAACTCGTGGACGTAGTCGCAACTCAAGAATCCAAACCGCAATTGGAGGCGGTCGATTTCCAGACCCATCCTTCGCGATACAAGCATTGGCGTCTCACGTTTGAGGCCCCGGTAGCGACCTTGACCATGGATGTTGCAGAAGACGGTGGCCTCCGCCCAGGCTATAAACTCAAATTGAATTCCTACGACCTCGGCGTGGATATCGAACTGCACGATGCCCTGCAACGCATTCGATTCGAACACCCGGAAATTCGTTCCGTGATTATCACCAGCGCGAAGAATCGCATCTTTTGTTCCGGCGCCAATATTTACATGCTCGGCCTCTCTTCGCACGCGTGGAAAGTTAATTTCTGCAAATTCACGAATGAAACCCGCAATGGCATTGAGGACGCGAGCGCTCATTCCGGATTGAAGTTTCTTGCCGCCTGCAATGGAACGACAGCCGGAGGCGGTTACGAACTTGCACTCGCCTGCGATGAAATCATACTCGTCGACGATCGTTCCTCCGCGGTCAGCCTGCCGGAGCTGCCGTTATTGGGCGTTTTGCCGGGAACCGGCGGACTCACTCGCGTGACGGATAAACGTAAAGTGCGCCGCGATCATGCCGACATGTTCTGCACGAATCCAGATGGGGTTCGCGGCCAAAGAGCAAAGGAGTGGCGCCTGGTCGATGACGTCGTCAAGACCCAGCAGTTTGCGGAGCACATCAAACAACGCGCGCTGAAACTTGCGGAGGGCAGCGATCGCCCGGCCGGGGCACAAGGCGTCAATTTGACTAGTCTAAATAAGACTAGTGATGAAGCTGGCTTGCACTACGGGTTTGTCGATGTGCAATGCGATCGCGAGGCTCGTACGGCAACTATCACCGTCCGTGCGCCAGAGTCCGTTTCCCAGGACAACTTGGAAAAGGCCTTGGCTTCAGGCGCGAATTGGTGGCCGCTGCAAATGGCGCGGGAGCTGGATGATGCCATCCTGAGTTTGCGCGCCAGCGAACTGGAATTGGGCTTGTGGATTTTCAAAACCGCTGGAAACCCCGAGGCCGTCCTCAACACCGACAAGTTTATTCTGGAGAATCAGGGCAATTGGTTTGTTCGCGAAGTGCTGGGAATGATGCGGCGGACATTTGCTCGCATTGATGTCACCTCCCGTTCGATCTATGCAATTGTCGAGCCGGGGTCCTGCTTTGTCGGCACGTTTCTCGAGTTGGCGCTTGCCGCCGACCGCATCTACATGCGCGATACGCAAGAAGCGGGGAGTATCGCGAGCATGACACTCTCGAAAATGAACTTTGGCCCGCTGCCGATGGTGAACAAACTTTCTCGGCTGGCGGCACGCTTTTACGACGATGAGACGCAAATAAACCGTGTGCGCGAGGCAATTGGAAAAGGGCTTTCGGCGCGCGAGGCGCTTGCCGCCGGGCTGGTTACCGCCGCGCCCGATGATCTCGATTGGGAAGACGAAATCCGCCAGGCCATCGAGTCGCGTGCGGCGCAATCGCCGGATGCCCTGACAGGGCTTGAAGCAAACTTGCGATTTGGTCCGGGGGAAACTCTGGAGACGCGCATCTTCGGTCGCCTGTCCGCCTGGCAAAACTGGATCTTCGTCCGCCCCAACGCCGTCGGCACAAGCGGAGCGCTGAAAGTTTACGGAACTGGCGCGCCCGTGAAATTCAACTGGGAAAGAGTTTAGTGGGCGGAATCGAGCCCGGAGTTCTGAGGAGATTGCCATGATTAACTACACGGAAAAAATCCCCAACAACGTCGATTTGGGTAGAGACCGGGTTTTGCAGCGCGCCCTGGAACATTGGCAGCCCGCCTACATGGGCTGGTGGTATGACATGGGGCCGAACGAGAGCCACAACTATGAAGTTTATCTGCGCACGGCTATCAGCGTGGAGGCCGACGGCTGGGCGCAGTTCGGCTACGTGAAGATGCCGGATTACCGCTGGGGCATTTTCCTGCAGCCGCGCGACGAGAAACGCGAAGTGAATTTTGGCATTCACAAAGGACAACCGGCTTGGCAAGAAGTTCCCGGCGAGTACCGCTCCACTTTGCGCCGTGTGATCGTCACCCAGGGCGATACCGAACCCGCATCCGTAGAGCAACAACGGATGCTGGGATCCTCCTGTCCTTCGATGTACGATCTGCGAAACATTTTTCAGGTCAATGTCGAAGAAGGGCGCCATCTCTGGGCCATGGTTTATTTGTTGCATCGCTACTTCGGTCGCGATGGCCGCGAGGAAGCTGAATCGCTTCTCGCACGGCGCTCCGGTGACGCCGATAATCCACGCATCCTTGGCGCTTTCAATGAGCCGACGCCCGACTGGCTGGCTTTTTATATGTTTACGTTTTTTACCGACCGTGATGGCAAATTCCAGCTCTGCGCTCTCGCGGAATCCGGTTTTGATCCGCTCGCGCGCACTTGCCGGTTTATGCTCACCGAAGAGGCTCATCATATGTTTGTCGGCGAGACCGGAGTTGGCCGAATCATTCAGCGGACTTGCGAAGTGATGAAGGAACACAAAGTCGAAGATCCATCGCACGTGCGCGCGCTCGGAGTGATCGATCTCCAAACAATTCAGAGATACTTGAATTTTCATTACAGCGTGACGCTCGACCTGTACGGCTCGGATGTTTCTTCGAACGCCGCGAATTATTACACCAGCGGACTGAAAGGACGCTTCCGCGAAACCAAGTTGGAGGACGATCACGTGCTGGCGGAAGCGGAATACCCGGTTTCCGAAGTCGTGGGTGACAAAATCCTCAAGAAGAATGTGCCGGCATTGACGGCGTTGAACGAACGTCTGCGTGATGACTACATCGAGGAGATCGCCGATGGAGTTGGCCGCTGGCAGCGGGTGATTGATAACGCGGGCATCCCCTTCCGGTTGACCTTGCCGCACAAGGGCTTTCATCGCGCGATCGGGAATTTCGCCGGCCACCTGATAAGTCCTGATGGAGAAGTCTTAAGCGAAGAGGCTTGGAAGAACCACGAATTCGAATGGCTCCCGAGTTCCAAGGATTATGTTTATGTTCAATCGCTGATGAGTGGACGAGTCGTGGAGCCGGGCAAGTTTGCGAATTGGATTGCACCGCCGGCGCGCGGCATCAACAATAATCCATTGAACTTTGAATACGTACGCTTCAACTAATGCGCCAGAGACAAGATGCGAACCCCTGCGAAGGGTGGTGAATTCTGCAGCCCATTATAGATATCCATGTGCACATCATGCCGTACCACATGGTGAAGCCGTCAGCGCTGGAATTGATCAAGCATGGCCGCAAAGATTACGCAGAGGTGGAAAGATATTGCAGTGATCCGAAGGCGTTTCTGGCATTTCTGGACTCCCTCGGAGTGGAGCGTGCGGGGCTGATTAACTACGTCGCTCCAAAGATTATTGGTTTCACTCCGGAAGTGAATGATTGGAGTGCAAAGTACTGCAGTACGGCACCGGATCGCCTCATCGCATTTGGCGGAGTGCTCCCCGGGACGGTTCCCGATCCGGGCGCGGAAGTCGATCGCCTTGCGAAGCTTGGAATTCGCGCCATCAAAATGCACCCCTCTCATCAAGTGCTTTCGCCAAATGATTACATGGACGGCAACCGCGGCCTGGCGGCGGTCTACGAACGAGCGCAAGCGAATGGCATGCCCATCATGATTCACACCGGGACTTCGATTTTTCCCGGGGCGCGCAATCTGCATGCACAACCGATGCTCTGCGACGATGTGAGCATCGACTATCCGAATCTGGTGGTCATTCTTGCGCATGGCGGCAGGCCGTTGTGGATGAACGAAGCTTTTTTCCTGGTCCGTCGCCACAAAAACATGTACATGGATATTTCCGGCATCCCGCCGCAGAAATTGATGGAATATTTTCCCCGAATCGAAGACGTGGCAGACAAAGTTTTGTGGGGCACGGACTGGCCCGGCCCCGGGGTACCGGAGATCAAAGGGAACATTGAAAAGTTCAACGCCCTGCCGATTGGGCCTGTGGCGAAGCGCAAGATTTTGTACGACAATGCGGCACGGCTGTTCCCGCGTTGAGCGATCGTTTCGGCTGGCAATTCAGCATGGAAAACATGATTTCCTGTGGTGAAATCCTAACGATCTTCGGTGACTGAAAACCGATGCCCTTTTTTGACCAGAGCAATGAAACTGCGCCACGCGAGCGATTGCGAACGCTGCAGGCCGAAAAGCTGCAAAAACTTCTGAATGAAATCTCCGGCCGCAATCGCTTCTACACAAGGAAATGGAACGACGCGGGGATCGTTCCTGGCGATATTCAGTCGCTCAACGATCTCCAGAAACTCCCTTTTACCTGTAAATCCGAACTCGTGCGCGCGCAAGAAGAAGAGCCGCCGTTCGGCACCAACGCGACTTTCTCCTTGGACGCTTACACACGCATGCACCAAACCTCGGGCACCACCGGCACTCCGCTGCGCGTGCTGGACACTCCCGAGAGTTGGGATTGGTGGGGCTATTGCTGGGGACACGTCTTGAAAGGTGCGGAGGTGACTGCCGCAGACCGCGTGTTCTTGCCATTCTCTTTTGGCCCTTTCATCGGGTTCTGGGCTGCGGTCGAAGGCGCAAATCGAGTCGGCGCGATGATGATCCCCGGCGGCGGATGGGATTCCATCCAACGCCTGCACATGATGCGCGATCTCGGAGCGACCGTGGTGTGCTGCACGCCTACCTATGCCCTGCGGTTGGCGGAAGTTGCGCGCGAGGAACATTTTGACATGCGATCGCTTTCGGTGCGTGCTCTCATACACGCAGGCGAGCCCGGCGCGAACGTGGCCCAGACAAAAGCGCGCATTGAAGCGGCGTGGAGCGCCAAATGCTTCGATCACGCTGGCGCTTCCGAAGTGGGCGCGCACAGTTTTGAATGCGAACTCCAGCCCGGCGGAATTCATCTCATCGAAAGTGAGTTCATCGGCGAGGTGATCGATCCGCAAACCGGTCAGGAAGTGGCCGTGGGGGAAACGGGCGAACTGGTGATTACCAATCTGGGCCGCGCGGGATTTCCAGTTATTCGTTATCGCACCGGCGATCTTGTAAGGCTGAATCTAACCCCGTGTGGCTGCGGTCGCACTTTTGCGCGTTTTGACGGTGGGCTGCTCGGCCGCAGCGATGACATGGTGACCATCCGCGGCGTAAACGTGTATCCGACGGCGATCGAGAATGTAATCCGCCAGTTCGGGAGCGTGGACGAGTTTCAGGTGACGGTGACAACCATCCACGAAATGCACCAGCTCGAAATCGAGATCGAAGTGCTATCCGGCAATGATAGCGAACATGTGCGCACGCATGTCGAGCAAGCCATTTACCACGCGCTTTCGCTGCGCCCGACAGTCAAAGTGGCAAAACCAGGCACGCTCGCCCATTTTGAGATGAAAGCCAGGCGCTTCCGCCGGCTCGACACCATTCCATAGAGCTAGCCAAGTTAGCCCCTCAGCCCGGTCTCACTGCTCTCTGCCTGCGAGAATTCGGGTGCTTTCCGGCAAAGCCCTGAACGAGTGTTCTCTTCCTGAACAACCGTTCAGAAATCATTGACAGTGGCTGTCTGTAGGCGGACACTAGGAGGCGAACCAATCCTGCAGCTTTACTGTTCTTTGGATGCTGGAGAAACGGGTTGTCAAACTGCAAGTGAACAATCGACGCAATGGCTGTGTCCGGCGGCGCTACCTTGCGCGGCGCTTGGAGATTTTGCGCGCCGCGGGAAGAGAGTTCCGTGTTCGCGGGTTCGCGGAGACCGGCATGCGCGACATTGCCGCCGCCGCAGCGCTTTCCCCGGCAAATCTCTACAACTATTTTCAAGGCAAGTACGACCTTCTCTTCTTTTGCCAGAATAACTCCCTAGACCGCATGCTCGCCGCGCTTGACAAGGCTCGTCGCATGAGGGCGAGCGCCGCGATTAGGCTGCGCACGGTCATCGTGTCGCACTTGCGATGCGTCCTCGACGAAGTCGAAGGTTCCGCCGCGCATCTGTTGACCACGGCGCTGCCGCCACGCCAGCAACGCTACCTGGTCACGAAGCGCGACAGGTATGAAGAAGGCGTGCGCCATCTAATTGCTGCAGGCGTACGTTCCGGAGAATTCGCACCCTGCGAACCGGCGCTCGCTGTCCGCGCCATCCTCGGCAGCCTGAACTGGAGCGTTCAATGGTTCAGCCCGGATGGCCCGCTGACCTCGGCGGAAATCGCGGAGAAATTTGCAGACTATCTGATCCGAGGATTGTTAGCCGTGCCGGAGGCTCTTCAGCAACTCGGGTTGGAACGCGAACCGCGTCGCGCCGTCCGTGTTCCCATTAAGCAGATCAAGAAAGTGCGCGCGTCGTCCCGATAATTTTTCAGCGAGGTGATCGATCGTGACCACACTTCCCATCGAATGCCAAAAAACAGCGAAGATTCGATTCACGCTGAACGGCGAAGAAACCGATGTCTCCTTCGTACCCTATAAGACGCTTCTTGAGGTCCTGCGCGAAGATCTCGGCCACACCGGCACAAAGCACGGCTGTGAACTCGGCGAGTGCGGGGCCTGCGCCGTACTTCTGGACGGCAAGCCTGTCCTTTCCTGCTTAGTCCTGGGACTCGAATGCGGTGGGAAACAAGTTCTAACTGTAGAAGGCATGGGAGAAGATGGAAAACTTCACCCCTTGCAGGACGCTTTTGCCGATCTCGGCGCGGCGCAGTGTGGCTATTGCACGCCGGCAATTCTGGTTACTGCGAAGGCGCTGCTCGATCAAAATCCTCACCCTACTCGCGATCAAATTCGGGAATCGATCTCTGGAAACTTGTGCCGCTGCACTGGCTATCTTCAGATTTTCGAAGCCGTCGAGGCCGCCATGCTGAAGATCGCGGACCAAAAGAGTTCCACAACGTAATTGGCTCGGCGAATCCACGGAAGACTACTCACGAGGAGGATGCATGCCGGTCGAAAAGGATTCGCGAAAGGCGCCAATAGACGCACCCAAAAACATCGGTGACGATCTTCGCGTCATTGGTGTCCCTCGGCGCAGAGTCGATGCCCGCGCCAAGGTGACCGGCCAAACGCGCTTCGCCGACGACATTTTTCTGCCGCGGATGGCGTACTGCAAGCTTCTTCGTTCTCCTCATCCCCATGCTCGCATAAAAGCAATCGACACTTCGCGCGCCGCCGCTCATCCCGGCGTCTACCTCGTGCTCACGGGAAAAGACGTCCCCATTCAGTACGGAATTCTTCCCGTGAGCCAGGACGAGCAAGCTCTTTGTGTCGATCGCGTGCGCCATGTCGGGGATCCCGTCGCCGCCGTCATCGCGCGCGAGGAACTCACGGCCTTCGAGGCGCTGGATTTGATTGGTGTCGACTACGAAATCCTTGCGACAATTTCAGATCCCGAAGAAGCTCTGGCGACCCCCGAGCCAAGGATTCACGAATACGGTGAAGAAGGCAATATTCATAAGTTCGTGGCGCTGGAGTTCGGCAACGTCGAAGACGGGTTTGCTCAAGCCGATGAAATCTTCGAAGACACTTTTTTCTTCCAAGGAAACACCCATCTTCCCATCGAGCAGCATGCCTCGGTGGCCATCAAGGATCCCGATGGCAAGTTGACCATCTGGTCCAGCACGCAAACTCCGCATTATCTCCATCGCGCGCTCGCCAAGGTATTGGAAATGCCTGCCGCACATATTCGCGTGATCGCCACGCCCAACGGCGGCGGTTTCGGTGGTAAAAGCGATCCGTTCCATCACGAAATCGTCGTCGCCAAGGCCGCTCTCATGCTCGACCGGCCCATCAAGATCTGCCTGACGCGCGAGGAAGTCTTTTATTGTCACCGTGGCCGTCATCCAGTTCTGATGAAATTCAAAACCGGTGTGAAGAAAGACGGCGCCATCACCGGAATGCATCTCCAGGCGTTGATCGATGGCGGTGCTTACGGATCGTATGGAGTGGCCAGCACTTTTTACGCCGGTGCTTTGCAGACCACCACTTATCACATTCCACGCTATCGCTACCAAGGCTGCCGCACTTTCACGAACAAGCCACCCTGCGGCCCCAAGCGCGGACATGGCACTCCCCAGCCGCGCTTCGGTCAGGAAGTTCAACTCGACAAAATCGCAGAGAAACTAAAGATCGACCCTGCTGAATTGCGCCTCCGCATCGTCGAATCATCAAATGCCGTCACGGCAAATTTCTTTCGCCTTGGCACCGTCAATCTCTCCGAGTGCATTCGCCGCCTCGTCAAAGTCTCCGGCTGGAACGAGAAATTCCGCAAACTTCCCCAGGGTCGTGGCGTGGGCCTCGCTTGCTCGGCCTATCTCACCGGCGCCGGCCTTCCTATCTACTGGAACAAGATGCCGCACTCCGGAGTTCAACTGAAATTCGACCGCAGCGGTGGGGTCAGCGTTTTCTGCGGTGCGACAGAGATCGGGCAGGGCTCTGACGATGTTCTTGCCGCTATCGTCGCCGAAGTTCTGGGCATCGACCCATTTGACATTCGGCTGTTCACCGGCGACACGGACCTCGGCCCTGTGGATCTCGGCTCCTATTCGAGCCGTGTCACGCTGATGGCCGGAAACGCCGCACTACAGGCCGCAGAGCGCGGGAAGTCAATCATTGCTGACGCCGTTTCAGAAAAACTGGAAGTGCCGAAAGAGCGGCTACGATTTGCTGGCAGACGAGTCTTCGATTCTGGCGTCCCAGAAAAGGGTCTCACCTTTCAGGAAGCCGTCTGCCTCGCGGAGGCTCGATTCGGCACCATCGGCACAGTAGGCTCTTACACGCCGCCGAAATCTCCCGCTCTTTACAAAGGCGGCGGTGTCGGTCCATCTCCGACGTACTCCTATTCCGCGGCCGTTGTCGAAGTCGAAGTAAATCCAGTAACGGGCTGGGTCATCGTCCCAAGAATTTGGATCGCGCATGACATCGGCCGGGCCTTGAATCCGACGCTCGCGCGCGGACAGGTCGAAGGCAGTGTCTATATGGGGCTCGGCGAAGCGCTCATGGAGGAGCAGGAATTCCGCCGCCTTCCAAAGAAACTTTCTCACGCCCTAGTGCACAAATTCCCTTCCATCCTCGAATACAAGAGCCCGACTTCGCTAGACATGCCCGAAATCATCACCGAGTTGATTGAAGAGCCCGATCCGCGCGGCCCGTTTGGAGCAAAAGAAGTCGGTCAAGGCCCGCTTCTACCGATCATGCCGGCGGTAGCCAATGCCGTTTACGATGCTGTCGGAGTTCGAATTGACGAAATCCCCGTCACTGCCGAGAAAATCATGAAAGCCCTTGCCGAAAAGAAAGCGGGGCGCGATCCCCGTTACGGTCCGACCCATTTTCCAGAAGTCCATTGGCCCGAGGCGTTGCGCATCCCACCGCCGTGGGAAGGTGGCGACGGCAACGCTGTGAACGACGTTCCCCGACGCGAAAAACGTCACCGCGAGAAAGAGAAGGTACTCGCGCCATGATGCGATTGCCGTTGTTCGAATTCCGCGCACCGCGCACTCTCGAAGAAGCCGCGCACATTCTGGATGGTGAAAGAGCCAATGCGATGCCGCTTGCCGGTGGCACAGATCTGCTCCCAAACATGAAGAGGCGGCAACAAGTTCCGCGGACACTAATAAGCCTGCGGCATATTGAAAGCTTAAACCGCGTTGTGTGGAGCCCCTCCGGTTCACAGCTGGGAGCTTGCCTCACGCTCTCCGATATCGCGGTGGATCCACGCTTCCGAAACGGCTTGACGGCATTGGCGCAAGCTGCTTCTCTGGTAGCGACTCCTCAAATCCGCAACATGGCCACGCTCGGCGGAAATATCTGCCTGGATACGCGATGCAACTACTACGACCAAAGCTACGAGTGGAGAAAGTCCATCAATTTTTGCCTGAAAAAAGACGGCACTACCTGTTGGGTCGCGCCGGGAAGCGCGAAGTGCATGGCAGTCTCCTCGACGGACACGGGCCCGGCTCTGATGGCGCTCGGGGCGCGAGTCCGGCTCGTGTCGCGCGCGGGGGAGCGCGAAGTCCTGCTCTCCGACCTGTACAACAACGATGGGATCGACTACATCAAGCGCAGACCCGATGAAATTCTGTCAGAAGTGCTCCTCGATTCTTTACACGGATGGAAGAGCACGTATTGGAAACTCCGCCGCCGCGGCTCGTTCGACTTCCCCGTGCTTTCTGTCGCGGCGGCGGCTCGGCTCTCCAAAGAAAATGTAGTCGAGGATGCTCGCATTGTCATAGGCTCCGCCGCCTGCCGTCCATTGGCGGCCATCGAAGCGGCAAAATCCATGCTTGGCCGCCCCTTGAATCAGCAGGCTATTAAAGAAGCCGCCGCGCTCGCGGCTCGCATTGCCAAGCCCCTAGACAACACGGACTTTGACATGACGTGGCGTAAACGAGTCACCGCCGAATTCGTGACCTATGCGCTGCGCGAATTGCGCGGCGATGATGTGCGAGCCGAACGCGAGAGCTTCACCCGCTACTCGTTCGAGTAATCGCCGGAGCGCTTCGCATCTGTGATTCCCCGGGTTTTCTGATTTCCCTGAACCTGATATCCTCCAAACTCTTTCCTATTTGCCATAGCATTCGAGCTTCGCGCTCAGATCGGGCCACGGAAAAAACAGAGATGACCTCGGAACGTGGGTTTTATGGCTGGAAACTGGTCTTCATTCTTTGGCTTCTGGATTTCCTAAACATGGGATTCCCGCTTTACGGCGGAGCGGTCATCAACACGTACATGCTTAAGGAAATTCCCATGAGCCGCAGCTCCTTCGGCATGGGATTTACACTCTTAAACCTTTTTGTAGGCATTCCTTCCATCCTCGTTGGCGCGTCGATTGTTCGCTGGGGAATCCGCATGACGTTCGGCATCGGTTCAGCCCTGATTTTGGTGGGCGCGCTATGGCTCTCGTTGATCGCTGCCAAGCCCTGGGACTATTGGCTGGGATTCGGCGTGCTTACCGCGGCGGGAATCAGTTTTGGGACCATCGTCCCGGCGGCCACGGCCATCACCCGGTGGTTCCGACGCTATCGCGGAAGGACCATGGCGGTGACGCTGTCGGCGTCGGGATTTGCTGGCTTTATCGTCGCTCCGCTAATCAACCGCATACTGACGGCGAATGGCGGGAATTGGCGGCAAGCGTGGGCGATTGTGGCAGGGATTTCTGTTCTGTCAGCGGTGGTCGCATTTCTCTTTGTAAGGGAACGTCCCGAAGACCTCGGCCAAGTGGTGGATGGCGGACCGGGCGCGTCCCCCTCGGCGAAGTCGGCGGCGGCCAGCGCACGTGTGACTAAGTTTCCGTGGGAGCCTCAACAAGCATACAGAACTCTTGCTTACTGGATGATTCTTGTCGGCGCCATTGCGTGCCAATTTCCGTTTTTCTTTTTCACGGCTCACTGGATTCTGCACCTGAAGGGTGTGGGCATTTCTCCTGCGGACGCCGCGTGGGCGATGGGCCTCTTCACGCTCGGAGCTGTTTTTGGCCGTTTGATTGGCGGCTGGTTGATGGACGCCATGGAAGGGCGCTTCGCGTTCATGCTGGGCTTCTGTTGTTATTTTTTGGGATCGTTCCTGGCGATTCGCGTATCTCCGGATGCGTTGTGGATCGCTTACAGCGCGGCGATTCTCTACGGCACGGGTTTCGGATGGACGTTCATTTGCCTAAACACCGTTACGGGACACTACTACGGGCCGGCCGCTTTTCCGAAAGTGAACGGAATGACGCTGGTGCTCGCGGCACTTTTTTGTTCGCCCGCTGGCTACCTGGGCGGAAGAGTTTTTGATTTGTACCAAAGCTATAAACTGGCTTTCGAAGTGAATTCCGTCCTTGCTGCCTTGGGAATCATCGCACTGTTTTTCGCAAAGATGCCTGAGCCGCGGGAAGCGGAAAGTCAGTTCAGTGACCGAAGGAATTGAAGAGGAAAGGGCCGCGGGCAAAATTTTGGCTGGGAGACTAGGATTCGAACCTAGATAGCCAGATCCAGAATCTGGAGTCCTACCGTTGGACGATCTCCCACCCGTCGCGAGAAAAAAACGAACCGCAGCGCATTCCTGACGATCGGGGCGGCCACGATTCTACCTATCTAATTTAATCAGGTTTTCCGCACTCGTCAACCTGGCGGCGCCACGCGTCCCGTGTGGCTGTTATCAGACTTTGGGAATCTTTCCATTCTGGGTCTTGGCCTTCCCGAATTGGAACAACGCACCGAAAGTGCGGGATCGATGTCGAGTGGCGCGCCCACTTACATTCCTGGGCTAATTGTCCGCATTCATTAGATTCTTCAAAGATTAGGCCAGGAAGTGCAATCGAGTAAATTCCCCACAGACGCCTTGGCACAGCGTGTGCTTTCAAACCGAGCGAAGCCGAACAGCTCGCTTCGTTAGGAGGGAAGTATGCGCAGGAGACTGCTGGTGCGAATGATTCTGCTCGCAGCGTTTGTTGGAGGACTGTGTTTAGAGTTGCAAAGGTTGTCGGCGGCGCAGGTGCACACAAACATGGCGCTCGATTCATCCAGTACTGCCGACAAAAAAAATGCGGTTGAAAATGAGCAAGCTCCCCCCACTCAATCCAAACTGGACGAGATGATCGATCGAATCATCAAGCGAGAACATGACGAGATTACAGCATTCGATCTGTACACCCCGATCATCGAAACCTACATTCAGGAAGTAAAAATCCGCCGGTTGACAGGCGCGGTGCCAAAGTCGGACTACTACTTTCTCGGCCAGCCGGATCTCCGAGGGCGTCTCAAAGTTCACTCGATGACTGTGAGCAGCAGGAAGGGCTCACTCATGTGGTCTTTCGACCCTGCTGGATTCTTGCAGATGATCTACGTCGATCGAGGGCATTTCGACAGGGCCCACTACAAGTTTGCCTATGCGAAGCGTGAATTCTTGGGAGAGGTGAGGTGCATCGCTTTTGATGTATTCCCTAAGCCGAACGCTCGGGGCGTCCGCTTTGTCGGGCGGATCTGGGTCGAGGATCAAGATTTTACGATCGTGCATATCAGCGGGACCTATACTCCGGCAATTCATTTCTCGTGGAAACGCTTTGAAGACGAATACTACGTGCACTTCGATTCCTGGCGCACCAACGTGAAATCCGGGCTGTGACTGCCAAGTTATGTTTACAGCCAGGAGCTCAACCGGTCCACGCTCTTTGCCAATCCCAGCTACAAGTCTTCGACACACCTCTGGGGCTACAAATTTAAGCCGGGTACGCGGGAGGAAGAATTGAACAGGCTGCTCGTGGAATCCGAGAGCCCAATCAAGGACGAAGCCGCACAACATGACCGCTCTCCGCTGGAAGCGCAGCGCGAATGGAGACATGAGGCGGAGAACTATGCGCTCGAACTCCTAGAGAAGAGCGGGTTGCTCGCTCCGGCGGGCGAAGCAGATAAGGTCTTTAACACCATAGTGAACAACCTGGAGATTACCAACAACTTCGATGAGCAAATTGATTTGCGGTGTCGGGTACTACTCACCGGCAATCTGGAAATGTTTTCGGTTGGCAACACCATCGTGCTGAGCCGCGGGCTAATCGACGTCGTGCCCAACGAAGAGACCCTGGCCGCCTTGCTGGCGCATGGGATGGCCGATGCTTTGCTCCCCAAGCCGTATCAAGATCAGTACGCATTCAGCGATATCTTGCGGCTGTCACCCACGGAGGTACTGAAACGGCTTTCTTTCGAGCTAGAGAAAATGGAAACCGCCGAGAACACCCGGAAGGCAATGGAGCTTCTGAAAGAGTCCCCCTGCGCATCCAATCTGGGTAACGCAGGACTTTTCCTGAAACAACTGCACTCGCAAGCAAAGGAACTGAAGCAATTGATCAGTCCTCAGCTTGGAAATGAGATCCCGTTCGCGTCGGAGTTACTCCAGGCGGCGCCGGTGCTGCAGCCCGGCAACAAGAGCCAGATCATCGCGCTACCCTTGGGGTCGAGACTCAAAATCGATCCTTGGAACGCCGGAGTTAGTTTGATGAAGTCCAAGCCGACGGCGCTAACGTCTGCGCGCGATAAAATGCCGTTCGAGGTGACGCCCTTGGTGCCCTACCTGACGAGGTACGTGGAAGTCACGGACGCTCAGGCCGAATCGAAACGGCGGTTGCTTTCAATCAATGAAGTCGAGCGGCGGGTAGCCTCGCAATGGCGCCGCGCCTTGGCCCTGTCGTATCAGCCAGATGCCCAAGAGTGTTAAAGGATGCGGCGACTATCTCCCGGAAGTAGAATCTGGGGCACTTGCGTGAACTTCCATTTTTTCGAACTTGGCTGCTGGTCGAACACCCAAACCAGATCAAATCGCGATCCGGGCCATCTCTGCGGAGAGCTTTTGCGATCACCCAGGATCAGATTCGCTAGGTCGATGATGGCATTGTGTTCCCAGGCGATGAGCACGTTGGATCCGGAGCGCAGGACCTCCTGCAACAGCTTGTTTTCTTCGCCCTTGGAATGGCTCTTATTGACGCGTTTTCCCAAGGACTGTGCGACCGCGAGAACGGTATGCTCGGAGCGCTTGCTCTTAACGTGGCCTGAGGGCGCGGAAGCGAAGATTGTGTCCGGCTTCGCCAAAGACGGATGAGCAAACTTGCCATTCAACGGATTGAAGAAACGCGCGAGCGCGCCGCAGCGTTGCCAGCCCCTCGGGGAGAGTTCGTTCTTGCTGGTCTTGCCTCTTGGGCTTACCCCGCGGATGGAATCGCGTTTGTCCGGCTTTTCCCCGTGGCGGATAACCATAATTTTCTTTGCCATGGCGTCTTCCCGGAACTCTACTTTGCGTCTCTTCACCAAAAAGGAGAACCACTCCAAGAATCTAGTTTGTCTTACAGTTTTGGGCGCCGCGGATTTCCTCAATCCGTTTGAGGAATGTGCTGGTCCATTCTTCAAGCGCCGCGCTTTCCGCATCCGCGGAGCCGCTCTCGCGCAATCTGCGCAACTGTTTCTGATCCATGATCTGAAATCTCGCCGTCCGGAAGATGGTCTTGACGGTCTGCGCATCCAGACGTGAAAGCCGTTGAATCAGCAAATCCTGTGCCTCTTTAAGGACGTGCTCGTCGCCTCCGAGCGTTGCCCGGAGTTGACACGTTGCCGTGTTAAGGAAAACGGCCTGAGCCTGCCAATCGCTGAAACTTCCACGAGGATTGGTGCCCAGGAAGTTGAGGGCCCCTTTCGCCTTGCCGAACGTCGAGCCGAGATCCTGGACGAAAATCATGGGCCGCTTGCAGGTCTTGGCATGGCCAGGCGTTTTGGGATCCCATTCGGCGCAAACCAGCCGATTCTGCACGTCAATCGCGTTGTGGTAGTGGAAGAGCCCGAGGGCAAGCCGGTAGGCATCGTATTCCACTCTTTGCTGGTGCGTCCATTCCCCGTCGGAATAGAACCTGGCCGCATCGGTCCACGACCAAGTCGAGTCATTCTCAGGATCGATCTCGTCCCAAGAAGTCTCTCGTTCAGCGCTCACTATTTTGAAAACGACTGGTGCGTCTTTCAGCGAGGCCTTATTGTCCTGCAGGTTACTGCCGAAGGGATCGGCCGTGCATCCGATACAAGCAGCCGACCCGACGGGGTACACGTGGTCGGCAGGAAGGCCTAGCACCCACATGATCCGGCTGGCCGCGACCTCCGTAAACACCTCGTTGTACCGGATGTTGTGATTTGGGTGCGGCGGCTTGAGATATTTCACCTTGAAATGGTCGGCCTTGATCTCATGTTCGTTGTTGGTGTCGTTCCTGGCAAAGAGAGAAGCAGATTTCTCGCGTCCATTGGTTTTGATCGCCACTCTGACGTCGTCAACGTGGATCGTTTCTCCCTTTCGGCTGAAAAATCCTCCGTCCTGCGTCATGTGCCAGCATTGAAACTTCATGCTTTCGCCCTTGATAGCTTTGAAGGCATAGTGCGGCCGGAAGTAGCAGGCGATATTGTCCGACTCAGTAAAATAGGCAAAGCGGCTCTTCTCCGGCTGACCAGCGTCGAAGTCGGGCCCATTGGCTAACTGCTCGGTGGACAAGGCAGGCTGGTCAAGCAGAATGCTCGCCGTTCGAACGCATGGGAGCTTCTGCCCCTTCTTCATGTTATCGGGCACTTCGCACACGCTGGTCTGCGCGCTGGCGTTCATGGCGGCAAAAAAGGAGAAAGACATAAGAATTAATGATCGGAGCATCGTATGCCTCCCTGCTTAACCTTTCCACGGATTCAGCCATGAAGGCCCACTCAGAAAGGCTTGGCCGAGCAATTGTTGGGCACAGCAGGCAAACCCATCGGATTATCGATTGTTGCCACGTCCGCCGGTTTGGTCTTCCAGCGGCACCGCCCGCTGGCGAGCTCTTCCCGCTTTTGTTTGAAGGCTTCGACCCACTGCTTCAGGATGGAAGCTTCATCCATCCCTTGTCTGAAGGTTCCATCGCCGTTGTGATATTCCGGCATCTCCGCAATCCGCGCGCTCCTGAACAGATCTTCAATCTGCCGATCGGTGAGCTGGCAGAGCAGCCCCGCGGTGAAGCGCCGACCCTCTTCGCTGATCGTCGGGTCAGAGAGGCCATCCTGCGCTGTCAGGCTCTTGCGCAGCTGGGCCTGGCAGACCGGACAATCGGCTTCGGCCATGCCTGGCTTTCCCGTCTTCCTCCAGAGTTTATTTCCGGACCATTGAGAGAGATTCACTTTCGCGGCGCTGTTGCTCGTAAACCAGCCGCCGCCTCCGAACGAGGCGCCCACGTCCTGCACGATCATGCGTGATTCGCCGCAAGTTGTGGTGGGGGGATGAGTGGTGTCATCTACCTTCACTTTCTTGCAGACCAGCCGCTGTTGCGGGGGTTTGTTGTCGCTGTGTTGGATAAACGCACCCATCAGTTTGAGGCCGTCTTTCTCGAAGCTGGGGCGGCCGTTGTACTCCTCGAATTCTTTCCAGCTCCAGCCTTGCTCGGGCTTTCCGACTTCGTACATCTTGTGCCCGTCGAACTTTCTCACGATGGTTGCGGCGTTAAACGTCCGCGTTTCCTTCGATCCGGAACCGGATTCGGGATCCTCTGGGCAGTTGTGACACTCCACCCGCACGGGGAACCAAGAGTCGGCGTAAAAACCCAGCGCCCAGAAAAGTCGCGTCGCAACAACCTCCGCGTATACCTCCTTATTGTTTGCTCCAAATTTCACTTTGACGGGCTCTTCGTCCATGTCCGCCGTAAGAACCTGCGCTTGTCCGTTTGCGCCTTCGACGCGCGTGATTTTGCAGGAAAACTTTGGAGTTTTTCCACCCATCTGGGAACCAGGCTTGTCGAAGTCGCAGGTCACCTTGTCGTTGAAATGAAATTGAAACTGTTTCTTGTTTTGCTCGGGCCCCTGCGTGATGTCAGCGTCTCTCACGACCTTCGGAGTGAAGATGAGTGCCGCCCGGATCGCTTCAATCCGGTCCTTCGGGGTGTAAAACTCCTTTTCCACTTTCTCGCTGGAGGTTTGCGGCTCGCCCGAATCCTGGGCTTGGCACTTTGGGCCAATAGCGGCGATCAGGACGAGCGTGATGATTGGGACGTGCCGGGTCACTGTACACCTCCCTGAGATAGCTAGGGTTGACCAAGCTTGGGAAGCACAACTCACCGTACCCTCCTTCGATTTTGCACCAAAATTTGGTGAAATTCCTGTTACTACATGGTGTCACTCCCGGGGAAATCGTTTCTCCTATAAGACTTGTATGACAAAGGAAAGCCGAAAATAATCGACCACGTCGCGCAAACCCGTTTGTCAGAGAAAAAGGTCGAACGAGAAGGCATCGGCGTACGCATGACGATAAACAAACCGGTGTGGCGCGCCCGGGGAGACTCGAACTCCCGACCCTCTGCTTAGAAGATAAATCCAGAAAGGCTATCTCGTTGCTTTTCCTTGGCTCTGCGTACTCTTTGCATCACGGTTTTGTATGGTCTTCGGGTGTTAATGGACCTAACTTGGACCCACGTGCTTGGATTAATTTTTCTGACAAACCCAAGAGACCAAAGTTAACAACCCACTGCGGCACTCTGCGGCCAGCCGCATCAGAGGAAACTCCTGAACCATCTTCAAGATCGCGATCTGGCCCTCTGGCACCAATTTCGGACCGGCTGACGGGAGTGACAGTGAGTTAGGCAGAACCTCATTTCTGTACCAGCCAACGACTCAGGTGCAGAAACAAGAGGTGTTGAACATTTCTGTCGTTCTTGCTATAGGTGGGCAACAAAGGACCTCTCGGCTACGTCCACGGGAAGCGCTCAGCCAGGACGGAGGATCAGATGAGTCAAAAGACTTTTCCAGCGTGGGTATTGGTGTGCGTGCTGGTGGCCGCCGGCAGTGCATCTGCGCAGGGCGTTGGCGCCTCCGGGGACATTACTGGGACAGTAAGTGATCCCTCGGGAAGGGGCATCCCGAAGGCGACGATCCTCGCAGTGGAGACTGACAAAGGCATACAGCACACCACCGAAACCGACACGAGCGGGGAGTATCGGCTCGTGGGACTGCCGCCCGCGACCTACGACGTCACTGTGAAGATTTCTGGCTTTCAGACGGCAGTCCAAAAGAGCGTGATTCTGACGGTCGGGGCGACGGTCGTTGCGGACTTTCAGCTGAAGCTTGCGCCAGCGTTGGAGATGATTGAGGTGAATGCAGAACCATCAGTCGTGGAAACCCAGAGGGGAAGCCAGTCAAATACCATTACCCAGCAATACATCACCGATCTTCCAATTGACCGGCGCGACTACGTTACGCTCACTTTGTTGATGCCGGGCGTCGCCGATTCCACACGGCTGGCGTCGGACCAGGATTATCGGGTCAAGCAGACGCCCCAAAGTGGGCTCTCGTTTTACGGCAGCAATGGAAGAGGCAACAGCATTACCGTGGACGGCGGTGAAGCGAACGAAGACGCCGGCGGCGTCCGGCTGACGGTCAGCCAGGATGCAGTGCAGGAATTTCAAATCAACCGGAGCAACTATTCAGCTGAGTTGGGCGGAGCGAGCGGCGCGGCGATCAACATCGTCACAAAGTCCGGCACAAACGAGACTCACGGAACTGTCTACGGGTTTTTCCGCAACGATGCCATGGATGCACGGAATCCATTCTCGTTCAGTCAGGCGTTGCAGCCGGGAGATGTGTTCGATCCCGCTGTCCCTGATTCTCAAGGACAGCCAGTCAAAGATTCACTCAGTCGCCAGCAATTCGGCGGAACCGGGGGCTTCCCCATTCACAAAGACAAGACTTTCCTGTTCGCTGCTTTCGAAGGTTTGCGGCAGGACGCCCAGAATGCGGTCCCCCTGCTGCTGAACACGAATATTTTCCGCCCGGATGACGGGAACAAGAATCCGCTCAACAATCAAATGGCGATCATCAACGGGCTGGCGGCCCAAGGGGCCACTCCCTTGCCCCCCAGTGTGTCTTGCGTTGGTCAGACGACTTTCTCCGCTTGTGCCGCCGCGTTGACCAGGGCTTTTACCATAGCCCCGACTACGGGTCTGAGTGCTGGTGCTGCTGCGCGGAATGTATTCCTTAGCAGCCAGTTTGAAACAAACGGAGGCCTGTTTAATTACAACACGCGGGAGTATTTTGTCTCCGGCCACTTTGATCACCATTTCAGCGAGGCCAATCAACTCTCGGTTAACTACCGTTTCGGGCATGACAGGGAAGAGAATCCCGACGTGCAATCCCTGACCGGCTTCTCGCGGGGCAGTTCCATTCACAACTACGACCACACGCTCCAAGCCGCATGGTTTCATCGATTCAGCCCTCGAACGCGGAACGAAGCGCGCGTGCAGTGGAACTACAACAGCTTTGACGTTATTCCCACTGAGCCAGGGGAGGTTGGACTCGATATACCAGGTTTTGCGAATTTGGGGACGAACATCTTCCTGCCCAGCTTGACCATTGTGCGTCGCTACGAGCTCGCGGACAACGTCACGATGGTACGCAGCCATCACACGATGAAATTCGGCGGTTACTTTCTCTACCGAGGTAATCACACCGAGTCGCACACGCTTTTCCCGGGCCGGTTTGTCTTTGGCAGCCTCCCCGGCAGCTTGCTCAGCCAGTGTTTGTCCAACCCCTCCGGCCCCGTAACTAGTAGCCCTGCAACTACCGGTTGTGGACTGCCTGGGACACTGAAGCCAGCCACCATCAACTCGATTCAGTCGGTTTCGTTGGGGCTGCCCCAGTTCTATCAGCAGGGATTCGACAATCCCGTCTACAACCTACCGCGGCCGTTTGGCGCCGGCTATTGGCAGGACTCCTGGAACATCTGGCCGAACTTCACGCTCAACTATGGCCTCCGGTACGAAATCGACGCCCAGTATGGACCGCTGAGTACGGACAAGAACAACTTTGCTCCCCGTGTGTCCTTTGCGTGGGACCCGTTCAAGAACCATAAGACCGTGATTCGCGGCGGATACGGGATTTTCTACTCTCAAGTCTACGGACAGATTGCCGATGTGGCGCAGACGCTCGGAGTATTAGATTCCGCTGGGAGGCCGGTGACAGACTTGACCACCTGTTTGGTTAGTCCGAACGCTTGCTCCCGGCAGATTGCACACATCTTCGCGCCCCTCACCGGCATTCCGGTTCCAACCGGAGGAGTGCTGAGGCTTTTCACGGGCGCTCCAAACCCTCCGGCGTTCTCGTCGGCGGTTATTTTCCAGACGCTGTTTGCACAGGGGAAGATCGCTTGTACGACGCCTTCGCCGGGGAATGATGCTTGCATCACTCCGGGTGACGTGACCCAGTTCCTGTGCATAGACCCAGCGAATCCATCGGGTCCGCCTATTCCTTGCATCAGCATTACCCATGCAGGTCCTGTTCCTCCGCTAAGCGTACTTTTCAGAGGCCAGCCGGACTACCGGAACCCGTACTCGCAACAGGCGGAGTTTGGAATCGAACGCGAGATTGCCAAGGGCCTTTCGATTTCCGGCAGCTACATCTACGTTCACACCATCGGACTCCCCGTGGCGATTGACATTAACCTGCTGCCGGCGCCGTTCGTGCCCACCGGGCCCGCGGGGATTCCGATTCGGCAGTGGAGTACGAGCGCGGGCCAGCCCTGTGCGGGGGCAAACATCTTCACTTGCTTTGTGAATCCGTTTCTTCTCCAAAACAACCAGTATTCGTCAGCGGGAGCAGCGCTTTACCACGGCGGCATTCTGGAAATCAAAAAGCGCTTCAGCGATCACTTCACATTGTTCGGAAGCTACACGTACAGCAAAGCCATCGACGAGGTAACCGATTTCAACAGCGACTTTGGTCCCATGGATCAGACGAATCTGGCCGGAGAGCGCGGCCGTTCTACGTTTGATCAGCGGCACAAAGTGGTGTTCGCGGCCGTGCTGGAGAGTCCCTTGAAAAACCGCGTTCTTTCTGGCTTTCAACTGGCTCCCATCGTCCGCTACAACAGTCAGCATCCTTTCAATTTGTTGGCGGGGACGAACGTCAACAACGACCGACATTCCACCAATGACCGTCCGCCGGGAGCGGGGCGCAACACGGGGATCGGTCCGGATTACGTCACCTTCGACATGCGCCTAAGCCGCGCGTTCAAGCTAACGGAGAAGACCAACGTGCAGTTGATGGCCGAAGGTTTCAACATCTTCAACCGGACGAACTTCGCGAGCGTCAACAACGTTGTGGGCGTCATCGCCCCGCCGTTTAGGCTAAGCGGGACGGAAGCAGCGTCGCCGAGCCAGCCGCTGGGATTTACTTCGACGTTTGCGAAACGCGAGATTCAGCTAGGCGTCCGATTCAATTTCTGAGGTTGGCTGGCGAGACAGAACGTTTGGAGTGTAGTGTGTAAACGCTCCCATACGAAAAGCACACGATTTTGGCTTCGTCGACTTACGGCGGGAAGTTCATGCGGCGCAGCAAGTCTTGGAAGCGCTGGTCAGGGCGCAAGTCATCGAACTGAGGTTCGGTTTTCAGGAAGACCATCCACGCATCGCGCGCACGGTAGCCAGTTTCCAGCCAACGAAGGGCTTCCTCTTTTTTGCCTAGGGCTGCGTAGATTCGGGCCACCACATACGGCGTCACATATCGGTGCTTTGAACGTTCCTTCAACTGCTCCAAGATCTTCTGCGCCTTGTCCTCACACCCAGCGGCCGCATAAGCCTCACCGAGAAAGGCAACGCCAACCGTCGCCTCCTGTGAAAGTACAAGGCCCTTTCGCAGTTCGGCGATCGCCGGCTCGTACATGCGGTTGTTGAGATAGGTAAGCCCAAGCCCCCAGTGGCCTTGCGGAGAGTTGGGATCGAGCTCGATTGCCTTCTCGAACTGCTCGGTAGCATGATCGTAGCGGCGTGCGCGGTTATAGACAACTCCCAAGCCGAAACGGAAAACGCTGGAGCACGGATCCAGTCGAATGGCCCGTTTGAGCTCGGTGCAGCCTTCCTCGTAACGTCCCATCGTAGCCAGACACCACCCGAAATTATGGTGCGCTATTGCATAGCGCGGGCTCAGTTCAAGGGAGCGTTCAAATTCCCTTTCAGCAGCTAGGAAATCGTAGTCATAGTGCACGGTGGCGAAGGCCAGTGAGGCGTGGGCTTCCGCCAAGCCAGGGTCCAATTGGAGCGCTTCCAGCGCCAGCCGCTTGGCTTTGCCACAACCCTCGTTCGGAGGAACAAGACTCCACAAGGCAAGTATGGAGAGGCAATCGGCCAAGCCTGCGTAGGCAGCGGCATAGGCCGGATCTCTGGCAATCGCTTGCTGGAAAAACTGGACAGCTTTTCCAAGTCCTTCTCCGCTGCGTCCGTTCCAGTGATAACGACCTTTAAGATAGGCCTCGTATGCTTCCGGGTCGACGGGATGGACTTGCTCGAAGTGAGCCCGCTCCTGCGGTGTCAGTTTGACCTGAACTTCCCGTGCAATGGCTTGGGCGAGTTCGGCTTGCAAGGCGAGCACATCTCGCAGATCGCGGTCGTAAGTTTCGGCCCACAGGTGCGTGTCGGTTGGCGCATGGAGAAGCTGTGCCGAGATGCGCAGCCGCTCGCCCGACCGCTGCACCGTTCCTTCTACTACCGCGTCGACGCCCAACTCCCGCGCGATCTCGGGCAGAGGTTTGCGAACTCCCTTGTATTGCATAGCCGTGGTCCGCGAAACCACGCGCAGCGCTCCGATCTTGGCCAGGGTCGTGATGAGCGCTTCCGTTAGTCCTTCAGCGAAATATTCCTGCTCCGGATCACGGGAGAGGTTTTCCAGCGGCAAGACGGCCAGTGATTCGATGCGTGATGCGCTGGCTTCAATGCTCCCGATAAAACGATAGCCTTTCCGCGGCAGGGTCTGGATGTACCGTGGCGTTTCGGGCGAATCGCCAAGTGCCTGGCGCAGACGCTTGATGGCGTTGTAAAGACCTTGCTCGAAATCAACAAACGTGTCGGTCGGCCAGATCCTCTTCTGCAACTCATCCCGGGTGACGACCTTTCCCGGGTGCTCCAGCAACATCTGCAGGATTTGAAAGGGTTGCTCCTGCAACGCCACCTTCACGTCCTGCTTACGCAGCTCTCCAGCCTGCCGATCCACCTCGAATACATCGAAGCGAACCGTCCCTCGAGACTGTTGGAAGGTTCCCATGGAGGCCAGCACCCTGCTTTGGCAGCAAAGTCTATCACTTCTTAGCGAAGGGAGCGGGTTGCCCCTGTACGTGCTGCCTGCTCAGCCAATTGGTATTCAGAGAGAAAACAGAATCAGGACAGACGCCCGTTATTGACCGGCGTGCGGATTCGCGCGAGCCTGCGCAGCATCGGTCCCACCGAGCAAAACACTAAAGGAGGTCAGACCATGAGTCGCAAATTGAGGAGAGTCAGCATTTTCGCATCGGCAGCTGCTCTGCTGCTGATGGGCTACGTGTTCAGCCCGGAGCTGAATCGAGTTAATCGGGCCCACGCCGTTGTGCGCGCCGACGACGGAGGGGCGTGTACGCTCGCCGATGCCGCCGGCCGCTGGGGGTACAGCTATTCCGGAACCATTGTCGGGTTCGGACCCGTTGCGTCGGTCGGGAGCTTTGTCCAGGACGTGGCGGGAAACGTCAACGGTGCACAGACCCGGAGTTTTGTCGGCAACATCGCTCAAGAAACGATCAAAGGAGTCATCATCGTACACGCGGATTGCACCACAACGGCCACAATCAACGCTTACCAGAATGGTGTGTTCCAGCGCACCGCAGAGCTGGATGGCGTTTTGGTCGATCACAGCAGGGGACTCCGCGCGATCTTCAAGACCGCCGGAACGGTCATCACCATTGATGGACGGAAGACCAGCGGCCAGGAGGACTGATTTCGCGATTCTCCGTGGGAGAGCGTTCCATCCCTGTTCAGAGAACGCTTTTCCCTTGGGGGACAAGAAACGAATTGCAGGAGGCACGGCCATGATCAAGATGCAGAGGACTTTTCAAATTGCTTTGCTAGGGCTGATCTCGATCGCCTTTCCGGCGACGAGCGCCGGAGTCGAGTTCGCAAGCCCAGTAAGCTATCCCGTTGGGACGTCGCCGGCGGGGGTCGTTGTCGCCGACTTCAACGGCGACGGCAAGCTGGACATTGCCGTGGCTAATTCCGGTAGCGCCAACGTCAGCATTCTGCTCGGAAACGGAGACGGCACGTTCCAGGCGGCGGTGAATTTCGACGCCGGCATGGCCAACCCCGCATCCCTGGCCATGGGCGATTTCAACCACGACGGAAAGTTAGACTTGGTTATTTTCCACCCGAGTCCAAACGTTTTTGGGGGCTTGGATGCCGCATCACTGAGTATTCTCCTTGGCAACGGCGACGGATCATTTCAGGTGCTAAAGACAACGACATTGGGTATGACGATTGATCTGGCAGTCGGAGATTTCAACCTGGATGGAAAGGCGGACGTGGCCGTCACCGACTATGATCAGGGCTCCTCTAGCACAAGGGTCCTCATTCTTATCGGGAATGGCGATGGTACTTTCCAGTCAGCGAAACAGAGCGCTGTGTTTCCCTTAGGGTTCGGATACCTTGCCGCAACTGACTTTAACAATGATGGGAAGCCTGACTTGGCCATCGGTGTGTTGGCAGGAGTCAGCATTTTGTTAGGCAACGGTGATGGAACTTTTCAGGTCGGCCCGGCTGCCACAGTTGGTGACGGTTTCGAGGTGAAAAGGGTCCAGGCCGGGGATATCAATGCCGATGGAAAGCTGGACCTCGTTGTACATGCTTTCTCATTTTCCAGCAGCGGGACGGATGGCCCGAGAAGTCGGATTGATCACATCAGTATTTTTCTGGGGAACGGTAACGGAACGCTTCAAGGAGAACGGATTGCCGCCAGCGCCAGCTGGAGTAAAGGCAGCGTCTTTGGTCCCGCGATTGGCGATTCTATCGACTCACCGGTTCTCGGGGATTATAACGGCGATGGAAAGCTAGATCTCGCGTTCTCGAGATCTACGCTTTCTGGTCCATTTCGAACCAGCGAGTCCCTTGAGATTCGATTGGGAAAAGGAGACGGAACGTTCTCATCTGCACTCAGATTCTCTCAGACGAGAATGGGCGCGACGGGATACTTCAATGGGGACAAGCTAAGCGATTTGATTTTCCTAGATGCCAGCAATAACGCGGCTAGCATCGCTCTGAACACTAGCCCTACGTCTGGAGCGGACCTCGGTATCTCGGACGCGGGCGCGGACAAGAATCCGGCGGGGGTTGGAATGGACCTGACCTACTTCGCGGACGTGCTTAACGAAGGCCCTCAGGACGCCACGGGCGTGACATTTACAGATACTTTGCCAAACGGCGTGAATTTCGTTTCCGTTGCAACCACGCGTGGCACATGTACACAGGCGCACGGCGTCGTCACCTGCAATCTTGGCTCTGTGCGTGACGCTGAATTCGCTGAGGTCAAAATTATCGTTACTCCAAATTCGACCGGCACGATCGCGAATTCAATGAACGTGACAGCTAATGAATCCGACCTGGCGCTTGCAAACAACTCCACCACTCAAACCACCACGGTTGTTCCCGTGTTCACACTGACTGTAGCCAAAGCTGGAAGTGGATCCGGAACCATCCAGTCTACTTTGCGGTTCAGCGGCGCCATCGATTGCGGCGCCACTTGTTCAGCAACGATTTTGGGCGGCAACACTGTTGCTCTTGTGGCGGTGCCGTCGTCCACATCCGTATTCGCGGGGTGGAGTGGCGGGTGCACGGGCACGGACCCAAACGTATGCAGCGTGACCATGAACTCCAATCAGTCGGTTACCGCTCAATTTGGTCCTGCGCCCGACTTCACGATGAACCCGGCAGCGACAAGT
>Ga0137403_10000548_pt1 | contig 48646 bp, 42 predicted proteins | sample CZOMad2_1_16fung_FD_122057 | JGI IMG/M metagenome (GOLD analysis project Ga0137403, IMG submission 122057) | Vadose zone soil fungal communities from Angelo Coast Range Reserve, California, USA - CZOMad2_1_16fungal (Hybrid Assembly) | ecosystem: Environmental > Terrestrial > Soil > Vadose zone... | reverse complement strand
TGACGGTGAACGCGAAGGGCGAAGTCGCTGCCCTGGCTGAGACCATCAATAATATGACGGACACGCTGGCGACCTTTGCGGATCAGGTAACGACTGTCGCTCGCGAAGTTGGTGTGGAAGGGCGGTTGGGCGGGCAGGCCAACGTGCCAGGCGCGGCTGGTACGTGGAAGGATTTGACGGGCAACGTCAACCTGCTGGCGGACAATTTGACGAACCAGGTGCGCGCCATCGCGGAAGTCGCTACGGCCGTGACCAAGGGCGATCTCACGCGCTCGATTCAGGTGGAAACCAGCGGCGAAGTGGCGGACTTGAAAGACAACCTGAATACGATGATCGGCAACCTGCGATTGACTACCGATCGCAATACGGAACAGGACTGGTTGAAAACGAATTTAGCGCGGTTTACTGGCATGCTGCAGGGCCAGAGAGACTTGTCGGCAGTAGGACGGATGATGCTCTCTGAGCTTGTTCCACTTGTGAACGCACAACAGGGCGTCATCTACCAGATGGAGACGGAAGATTCCGCGGGGATGGTGCTGCTATCGGCCTTTGCCGCGGATGGGCCGGATGGGCATTTGCGGCGCGTGCAATTGGGAGAAGGTTTGGTGGGGCAGTGCGCGGCTGAGAAGCGCAGCATGCTGATCAGCGACCTGCCACCGCATACGGTGCCGATTCGTTCTGGGTTGTTCGAAGCGGTTCCGCGGAACGTGATTGTGCTTCCGGTGCTGTTTGAGGATCGCGTTAAGGCGGTGATTGAACTGGCTTCGCTGACGTCGTTTACGCCATCCCACCTGGCTTTTCTTGAGCAGCTGACAGCCAGTATCGGCATCGTGCTGAACAGCATTGAAGCGACGATGCAAACGGAAGGGCTGCTGAAGCAGTCGCAGCAGTTGGCCACGGAACTGCAGACGCAGCAGAAGGAATTGCAGCAGACGAACGAGCAGTTGGCGCAGAAGGCGCAACAGTTGGCTGAGCAGAACGCCGAGGTGGAACGCAAGAATCAGGAAATTGAACAGGCGCGGCGCGCGCTGGAAGAGAAGGCCAAGGAGCTCGCGCTCACGTCGAAGTACAAGTCGGAATTCCTGGCCAATATGTCGCACGAGTTGCGGACGCCGCTCAACAGTATTCTGGTGCTCGGTCAGCAACTGGGCGACAACCCTGACCAGAACCTGACGGCCAAGCAGGTCGAGTTCGCGCGTACGATCCACGGCGCGGGAACGGATTTGCTGAACTTGATCAGCGACATCCTCGATCTTTCGAAGATCGAATCGGGAACAGTCTCGGTGGATGCGGAGGAGGTGTTCTTCGCGAGCCTGGTGGACATGGTGGTACGTCCGTTCCGGCACGAGGCCGACAACCGGCGGCTGGCCTTCGAAGTCCATATCGATTCGCATCTGGCCCGCAGCATGGTGACGGACTCCAAGCGACTGCAACAGGTGCTCAAGAATCTGTTGTCGAATGCGTTTAAGTTCACGGAGCACGGTGGTGTGAGCTTGTCCGTGAAAGGCTCCGCGACGGGTTGGAATCCCAGCCATCCAATCCTGAGCGGGGCAGCTTCCGTAGTGGCATTCGAAGTTTCGGACTCCGGCATTGGCATTCCGTCGGAGAAACAGAGGATTATCTTCGAGGCGTTCCAACAGGCCGATGCCGGGACCAGCCGGAAATACGGCGGCACGGGCCTTGGTCTGGCCATCAGCCGCGAACTGGCTTCGTTGCTGGGCGGCGAGATTCAGTTGCGCAGCGAGCCGGGCAAGGGCAGCACGTTCACGCTGTATCTGCCACAGACTTATGTGGGACCGGTCGCGACAATTGCTCCGGCGCGCGATAGTGGGTTTCTCTCGGCTGCCACGCCGGCGCACTTTGCCGCGAGCAAGCTTTCGGATTCGAAGGTGGAACGGGTTCCGGATGACAGGGAGATCCTGCAACTCGGCGATTTCGTGTTGCTGATTGTGGAGGACGATCCCCACTATGCCCGAGTCCTGTGCGATCTTTCGCATGACCTGGGATTCAAAGTGCTGGTGGCGATGCGAGGGGCTGAGGCGCTGGCGCTGGCTCGCGAGTTTCATCCCGCGGCGATTTCGCTCGACGTCTTTCTCCCCGACATGCTGGGCTGGACGGTGCTGAATCATTTGAAACAAGACCCATCAACCCGGCATATTCCGGTGCAGGTGCTGACGCTGGACGAAGACCGGCGCCATGGCCTGGCCCGCGGAGCCTTCAGCTTTGTGACCAAGCCAACGACCGCGGAAGAGGTAGAGGAGGCGCTTTCCCGCGTGAAAGATTACGCGATGCCGCGCAAACGGCGCCTCCTGGTCGTGGAAGACAATGCCGGCGAGCAATTGAGTATTCGCGAACTGCTGGGCTCGGACGACCTTGAGGTCACGATTGCGGCCTCCGGCGAGCAAGCGATCGCCTTGGTCACGGAGCAGCCCTTCGATTGCGTTGTGCTGGATTTGAGTCTGCCCGATATTTCTGGGTTCGAGGTTTTGGAGCGTTTCGCGGAGAATCCTGCCCTGCGCGACTTGCCGGTCGTGGTATTTACGGGGAAAGAGCTTTCTCCGGAAGAGGACGCGCGGCTACACGACTTAGCTCGCAGCGTGGTGGTGAAAGGCGTGGAATCCCCCGAACGACTGTTGGATGAGACGGCCCTGTTCTTGCATCGGGTTGTAGCAGATCTTCCGATGGAGAAGCAGAGAATGCTGGACCGTCTGCATCGATCCGATGACGCGCTGGTGGGAAAGAAAGTGCTGGTAGTGGACGACGATGTACGGAACATTTTCGCGTTGAGCAGCGTGCTGGAGCGGCGCGGAATGTCGGTGCTTACGGCGGGAACCGGACGGGAAGCGATTGCGATTCTAGATTCCACGCCAAGTGTGGCCATTGTGCTGATGGATATTATGATGCCGGAAATGGACGGTTACGAAACCATGCAGGTCATCCGCCAGAACCCGGCTCTGCGGCGTTTGCCGATTGTGGCGTTGACCGCGAAGGCGATGAAGGGGGATCGCGAGAAGTGTCTGGAAGCGGGGGCTTCCGAGTATCTGGCCAAGCCCGTGAACACGGACCAATTGCTCTCGGCGTTGCGTATGTGGCTGCATCGGTAAGTACTACCGGTTAGCATCCGAGACTTGCAATATCCGGACTCGAATGAGCGAAAAACACAAAACGGAGAGCAAGATTCAAGGAGCCAAAAACCGATACGACCAGGTCAACATTCTGATGGTCGACGACCAACCGGCCAAGCTCATGACCTACGAGGTCATGCTGGCGGACCTTGATGAGAATCTGATCCAGGCGCACTCCGGCAAGGAAGCCTTGGAATGCTTGCTTCGGACCGACGTTGCCGTGGTGCTGATGGATGTGAGCATGCCCGACCTGGACGGTTTTGAACTGGCGGAAATCATTCGCCAGCATCCGCGCTTCCAGAAAACGGCCATCATCTTTGTTTCAGCGGTACACCTCACGGATACGGATCGTCTGAAAGGGTATCAGCGCGGGGCGGTGGACTACCTTTCCGTGCCCGTGGTACCGGAGCTGCTTCGGGCGAAAGTGAGCGTCTTCGCGGAGCTGCATCGCAAGACCAAGCAAATGGAAGCTCTCAATTCGGAACTACGCCAGCTCTCCAATCGCTTGGTTCTGACGCAGGACCAGGAGCGGAGGCGTATTGCCAGAGATCTGCACGACGGACTGGGTCAAGAGCTGGCAGCCGCAAAAATGATTGTGGACGGAATCGTGATGCAGGACTCCTCTGACGCGAAAAATGCGAACGCGGTGGAGGCGGGGGCGTTGATTGAAGGCGCGATTCAACAGATCCGCACTCTGTCCCACCTGTTGCATCCGCCATTGCTGGATGAGGTTGGGCTACAGTCGGCGCTGCGGTGGTACCTGGACGGACTAACGGCACGGAGCCAGATTCAGACTTTTCTCGAGTTACAACCCTCGGAGTTTCCGCGGTTGGGGTCTGAAATTGAAACAGCCGTTTTCCGCATTGTGCAGGAAGCCCTGACGAACGTCTTTCGTCACTCCGGCGCGCGAAATAGCTGGGTGTCGGTTTTACAACGAGACAGCCGCGTGGAGATTGCCGTGCGGGACGACGGCAAGGGAGTGGACGAGCGCCTTGGAGAAATGCTGCCAGGACGCGCCGGGGTGGGCATTGTAGGGATGAAGGGGCGAGCGAAAGAACTGGGCGGTGAGTTCCGCGTTAAGAACCTGCATCCCGGGACGCTGGTCGAGGTCGTGATCCCCTATCACAAGCCTGTGACGCAGGAAGTTCCCACGCCAGTTTAACTTTTCCAGCTTTGCCTTCCAAGATTTGAATGCCGTCGGTGCCGATAGCGACGCGCGCTCGCTTCCCTACACAGCGCTGTGCTTACAAGATAATCCCAAGGGCGGGTACAAAGACCCCTGCAACGAGGCGGGATGTCCTGCCGTGGATTGGTTCTCTCGCCTCGGCCGGCATCTCTGGGCACGCCAGCCTGAAATTTGCGCCGCGCGATGATACAGCATGATCCCCGCCCCAAATAGGGCCCAGGCTGGATTGGCCGCGAATCTCTAACGGGTTTACATGTACTAGCTGAGAGTCGAGGCTCGAGTCCCTAGGCTCGCTCGCGGATACCTGGACTGCTGGATAGGAGAGACGAGAACAAAATCGCTTACTGACTACTGTAAGGAGGCACTATGAAGAAGGCAATGATTGTAGCGGCTCTGGCAACAGTTCTGGGCTTGGGGGTGGCTTGCACCAATAGGCAGGTGGATCAGGTTTCCTATTCCGACACCGTAAAGAAAGCTTTGGAACAGGCGGATTTGACGGATGTGCGCGTCAGCGAAGACAAGGACAAGAATACGGTGACGCTGGGCGGCACGGTTCACTCTGACGAAGCGAAGAGCAAGGCGGAGGACGTAGCCAAGGCTGCCGCTGGAAGCCGGATTGTAGTCAATGAGGTCAGCGTGCAGCCGGTCGGAGAAGAATCCCAGGCCAAGAGCGTTGCGTCGAATCAGGACTCGGCGATTGAGAAGAACTACAAAGCCGCGCTGATTTCGAAAGGCCTGGATAAACAGGGGATCGACTTCGACGCGAAGAACGGCGTCCTGATCTTGAAGGGCAAAGTGAAGACGGTTCGGCAACGCGAGGAAGCCCAAGAGGTGGCCTCCAATGTGCCGAACGTGCAGCAGGTGCTGAATCAGATTGACGTGGACCGTTAGGGACGTTGACTCGGGGCGGCCGACGTTCGGACGCGGAGATTCTACTTTTCCGCGGAGATTCTACTTTTCAAGGAGCAAAATTATGACGAATTTGTTTCGCAGAACAGCCTGCTTGTTGTTGGTCGGCGGCGTGGTCGGCGTAACTGCTGTGGTCGCGCAAGAACCTTCCGGCGGCCAAACGCCGCCGCCTGACAATACGAAGGTGAATCAGCGCGATAGGGACCAAGCTGCGACGACCGCGGACCAGCAGAGCAACGAGAAGACAGATCGCGAGATCACTCAGCAGGTTCGCAAGGCTTTGATCAACGACAAGTCGCTGTCGAGTTATGCCCACAACGTCAAGATCGTCACGCAAAACGGCGTGGTGACCGTGAAGGGGCCGGTTCGGTCGGAGGAGGAGAAGAACGCGATCGAAGCGAAAGCGGCGGAGGTCTCGGGTAAAGACGTGAAGAGCGAATTGAGCGTCGCGCCTAAGAATTAAATGCTTACATAACTGAAACAAGAGGAGAGGATCACTATGGCAGGGAAAAATACAGCAGTGTTCGGCATCTATCCCGCTTATGCGAGCGTGGAGTACGGCGTGGATGCTCTACGGACTGCGGGCTTCCGGAATTCGGATATCTCAGTTCTGTTTCCGGAGAATACAGGCACCAAAGACTTTGCCCACGAGAAGGGCACGAAGGCTCCGGAAGGAGCCACGACGGGCGCTGGTACTGGTGCGGTAGTGGGCGGAGCTTTAGGGTGGCTGGCCGGCATTGGCAGTCTTGCCATTCCTGGCCTGGGACCATTCATTGCCGCTGGTCCGATCATGGCGGCGCTTGCCGGAGCTGGCGTGGGAGGGGTTGTCGGCGGACTGACTGGAGCCTTGGTCGGCATCGGAATTCCGGAGTATGAGGCAAAGCGCTACGAAGGGCGGGTGAAGAGCGGCGGCATTCTCCTTTCGGTTCACTCGGATAGTTCGGACTGGACGAAGCGCGCGAAACAGATTCTGGAAGAGACGGGAGCGCAGGATATTTCCTCGACCGGCGAAGCCAGTGCGGATAAGAAAACTACGAACGTTCGCTCCGTTGCCTAAGGGTAAGACTGACTAGGGAAGCGCCGGGCCACATGGTCCGGCGCATTTTTTTATGAGCCCGTGGAAAACGTTGACGCTTGGGACGGCATGCGTACAGCAAAGACGGCGATGTTAAGGACGTGGTCTTCCCTTGCGGCTACACGATGAATTTGTAGTACGGAGATGTCGATTGTGAGATCGCGCTAGCCCGCACCAGCGTGGGTGCGCTGCTGGGTTGGCTGGACGCGAATGGGACGTTTGATCGCCGGCGAGAAGAGGGGCTGAGGGGACGCGCGCGTGTCCGATCCTCATGTCATATCGTTTTCAGGTCACATCGTTCTCATGTCACATCGTCGAACGGAGCCCCGCCGGGGAATGGAACGCTGTCGGGGTGGCGGGAATCTTCGTGGGTTCGCACGGGCCGCTCGGGATGGTCGGCCGCGTCTTCCACACCGGCCACTACATCGGCTTCGAGAGCCTGCCCTGAATCGGCGAGGTCCTCTACGCTCTCGGCGGCGGCATCGGCGTAGCGCGAGAGGCCTTGAGACCCACCAGATTGCCCGGCACTGGCCTGGCTCCAATCATCTCCATTTTCGTCAAAGCGGGCGTTGTCATGCCGATCCGATTTCGTTCGTTGCATTCCTACCTCCGGAATTGAACTGCTTCAGTTACAAAGAAGGCGGCGCTGTAGAGCGCTGCGGCCAACAACGCTCTTGGGCCCGCCTTCGATCCTTACCGACTTCTACCGCAATTCGCTACTGGACTCTCGTTTTGATGCTGACGCGCTGCAGGGTACCAGAGTGATGTGCTTTTGCCAGACGCTTCGCCCGAGCGGGGTGCGGTACAAGCCCGCCCGACCTATCATCCACTGCCGAAGGATCAAAAACCAGAACCAGAACGTTGGAAGTCGGGAAATACTCCACAGCGTGGTCGGTCATGAAGCTCACCGCAGTCGCGGTACCACCGAGATATTTTCCGTGCAAGTGGCGTCCGTCTCGAAGTTCGATGGAATCCGGGTGCGCGAGTGATGCGAGTAGCATTACGGAACAGAGTCCCGTGCTTACGGTTTTCAGAATTCTTGTTAGCATGGCGATACCTCACCACAATCCGATTGCCTCCAGCCTAGGGGCGGGGGAACCGGCTAGCCATCCAGCAAACCCTGTATGTTGCGGGAGGGTGGCTAGTAGCGGTTTTCGCACTTAGGCCTAGAGATGACAAGCCTTTTTAGGGTCCATTGGTCGGGATGACAAAATCTTCCCCGTAGCTTGTCCTACGGTGTGAATTCGAACCTATTTCTTCGCGGATGGTTGCGGTTGGCTTTCCACGTCAGCTGTGGAAGGGTGTGAAGAATGTTCCGCCGCTCAGTACGGTTTCCAGGCCGTCGAAGAGGTCGCCGACGTTGCCCTTTGCGAGGACGCCTTTGATTCCAGCGTCCTTTGCCGTCTGACAGAGCTCGGTGGAGAGGTACATCGTCCAGAGCAGAATCGGGATCTCGGGGCGTATGCCGGAGATTCTTTTGGCGGCCTCGATGCCGTTGAGTCCGGGCATGAGGAAATCGAGGACTACGACATCGGGAATTAGCTCGCGACTTTTCTCGACTGCTTCCTGGCCGTCTCGCGCTTCGCCACAGACTTCCCAGTCATCATGCGTCTGGAGGAGGCGGAGGAGGCCGCCCCGAATCAGCGCGTTGTCGTCGGCAATCAGGATCTTTGTCATCGCTCTCTCTTTCACAGTGCTCGTTCACAGAGTTCTCTTTCACGAAGACGCGCGCAATTGAGCTATTTGTATATTGTGCCAACCGTACCTATTCCTTCAGGGAAAAGCTATACGGACGACACTGTATGTTGTTGAGGCAAGATACTTTCCTTCGATTCTGGAATTGCTCCGGACTGGGACGAAAGTTCTATCCAAAGAACTACAGGCTCCGGACAAGAGACGTAGGTACTCGGCTGTATGGTCTGGGGGCTGAGCGGCGATTTACGCTTTTGACTAGTCTTCTTCGCGGCGCGTCTCCGGGCGGGGCCCGAGCATCGGGGTACTGGCATTTCAGGAGGTACGAAATGAAGACCAAGCAAATTGGAATGATGGCCGCAAGCATTCTTTTGGCGGCGACGACGATATTCGCCGGAATGACAGCCTTTGCCCAAAAACCGAATCATCCGTTGAATGGAACGCAAGATACGAAACCGATTCCGCAGACACCGGAATCGCAGAACCCTAGCGCGCCGACGCCTGCGGCGGATACGGCGAGCGAACAGATTCTGCAGGGATGCATCAGTTCCAGGGGCGGCAAGTATTTCCTCCGAGGCGGCGACGATGAAAGCGTGATGCTGGTGGGGAGCCAAAATTTTGGCCTGCATCTCGGCCACAATGTTGCCGTGCATGGCACCTTCACGAACTCAAATACTGAGGCGAGCAAACCCGTGGACTCCGCGAGTGGCAAGGCGGGAGAACCGGTGCATGAATTCACGGTGACGAGGCTGGAGATGGTTTCGGAAAATTGCAGCAGCGACCAGAGCCTGTTGGCGGCGCCGAAAAAGTAGGGCTCTGCGTCTGGGTTCGGATTCTGCGCTTGGTCCTTGCGGCGTTGAGGTTCGCACGGGCGGGGACGCCCGTGGCTCCATCGACTTAAACTTAAATCTTTCTAAACAAAAAAGGGCGCAGGTTGAAGCCTGCACCCTATTCCCTAGGTCTTCCTACATCCTAGTTCCTACGGGTTGCGAATTGGTTAGGCGGCCCTGCCACGCTTGGTTTTTCGCGGTTGCGTTGTGGTGCCGGCCTCAGCGTCGAGTTCTTCGGTTTCGATTTCCTCGCCTTCACCTTCCTCGGTGCTGGCGTTGATTTCGGAAGCCAGTTCGGTTAGCTTCTCATCGGTATCCTTTTCCTCTTGCAGGGTTTCGCGCAGAAGGGAGGCTTGCTCGGTCTCGCCGAGCACGTCCGCATAAGCCGCAACCGTGCCGTAGGCCGCGATTTCATAATGCTCAACTCGTTGCGCGGCGGCGATTAATGCGGAATCCTTGACATCGTCTTCGAAATCCTCACCAATCACCTCCGCCCCTTCCTTGATCAAGCCTTCCATGCCCAAACACTTTTTGCCGCCGGGCGACTCCTCGAGCATTTCGAACACCTGTTCGAGACGCTCGACGTGCACCTTTGTCTGCTCGAGGTGGTCTTCAAAGCCCTCACGCAGCTCCTCGGAGGAAGCGGCTTTGGCCATCTTGGGCAAAGCCTTGGTTAGCTGATTTTCAGCGCTGAATATGTCCTTGAGCTCCTCGACGTAGAGCTCTCTTAGCGTTTCCTTGGTCATAGCTTTCTCCTTGATATCTGATTCTTGGATATCTGATTTTTGTAGCCGATTGTTTTGGCCGTTCCGGATTACCGAAACAGAGGGTTTCTATGCGCCTTAGTTGCGATTCGGTACGAAGCGGATGCGCAGGACGCAGGTTTTATGCGGATTCGTGGCCGAAAATTTATTGAGGGTGTGACGTCGAACCGACCGGAGAGAATCTCAACTGCTAGAAAATCTCAACTGCTGAAGAGAAGGGTCCGAGTAGGACAAGAGGAACTCGTGCTACCCGAACTACTGGCAAACCGGTATGGGCTTTTTGATGCGCTACTTTTTCGCGGTTGCAGCCTTCTTGTTGCCGACGATCGGCACGTCGACTCCGAGTGCAGTAGCGAGATCAATCTGGTGATCCTGTTCGTTGACCAGGATCTTCCGGATTTGTTCAGCCATGGCAAATTCACCGAGTTCTTCACATTGCCGGACTCTGTCCCGATAGTTGCGGATGGTTTCACCCTCATTGTCGAGGTCGAACTGCAACATGTCTCTTGCATTTTCCGAAGTCCGCACGAGTTTTGGGGTGACAGTCGGCATCGCGCCAAGATAATCGATCTGCCTGGCGATGGCGAGAGCATGGTCCAGTTCCTGCTTGGCGTGAATCTGGAGCTGATCGGCGATATTCATGTACTCGGCGCCCTTGAGAACCTGGGAGTATACGACGTAACCGATGATGGCCTGATACTCGCGCGCCAGATCTTCGTTGAGAAGCTCAGCCAGACGTTCGCGGGAAATGCCTGATCCTGAGCCTTGGCCGTTCATGGCTTCCTTCGTTGATTCCTTCATGTTGCGCTCCAGTTACGCGAACTTTTTTGTCCCGATGTTATTTGGTCCCAATGTTAGATTTTAAGATGTTAGAAGGAGTGCTAAGAAATCAGCAGCGGCCTCGCTGGAGAGCCGCTGCTGTAAGGAAGAAGTTTCGCGCAAGGGTTGCTTGCAATGAGCACCATTCACGGATCACATTCCGCGGAACACGTTCCACGCATCACCTTCAACAACAATGCGGGTTACGCTATGCTGCGAGCCGCTTTGCCGGCGACTGAGGAAGCTGACTCGACGACGGTGTCCTTGAAATTGACGGCGGTACCGCGGATCGCCTTTCGAGTTTCACTGCCGCGAGCCGGGGCGAGTATGAGTCCGAGTCCGGCTCCCACGCCGATGCCCACAGCAAAGCTCATGGCGCGGTGTGGCCACGGATTCCGCCGATTCCGTCCCCGCAGAGCGTCGGAGGCGCCCCCTACACGATGGACAACGTCGTCATAGCGGTCGCCGAGACTGTCGGCAAGAGAGCCTAGGCGGTCTTTCAATGCCCCTTCCATCCGGGCGCGTACCTTGGGCTGGGAAAGCAAGACTCCCACACTAGCGGCAAAACGCGCCCAATCCTTGATTTTGTCGGTGGTACCTCGGTCTCGCATACTTCCTCCTTATAAGTAATTCATTCAATTAATTCATTCCCATTATTTTCCCTGGAAGTCCGGACCTGCAAAATGAGACTCTAGCGCCAAGACCATCAACCGGATATCCGTTGGATGGTGTAGGGAGGTGAAGGAATGTGTGTAGGACGGCGGCCGGTGCCGGATTGCGGGCAGTTCAGGGGCGGAGGGGTCGACCCGAATGTAAAGGTTTCGAGGAGGCAAAAAAGCCTAGCTGCCTGGGCTTTGCCGAGCAGCATCTAAGGATCGCCCTCCAACTGGGGCAGGATGGGGTTGAGCGGAAAAACATCGGGATCGGCTTTAGCAGTTAGGAGGAAGTATGGCTTTTCGAGTAGTCGTAGCCGACGATCACGAAGTGGTAAGAAGGGGCCTGTGCGAGTTGGTGGCGAACCATCCGGGCTGGGAAGTGTGCGGCGAAGCGAGAGATGGCCGTGAGGCCGTGGCACAGGTGGCATCCGTGAGACCGGACGCCATCATTCTGGATATCGCCATGCCCAACCTCAATGGCCTGGAAGCCGCTCGTCAGATTTTGAAAAACGATCCTAAGACGAAAGTCCTCATCCTTACACTGCACGGCAGTCCGCAGGTGATCCAGGATGTGGTCAGCGCCGGCGCTCGGGGATTTTTGCTGAAAAGCGATGCCGTGCGGGATTTGGTTTCGGCGCTCGAAGCGATCCAGGAGGGAAAGATTTACTTTACTTCCAAGGTGGCATCGACGGTGCTCGACGGATACTTGCACAAGGAGGGTCCGCCGGTAGGGGAAATGCCAGCGTCCCGACAGCTTACAGCACGGGAACGTGAGATTGTGCAGCTCCTGGCGGAAGGTAAAACCTGCCGGGGAGTGGCTGAAGCTTTAGGCTTGAGCGTGAAAACGGCGGAGACCCACCGGAGCAATATTATGCGGAAACTGGAACTGCATTCGGTGAGCGATCTTGTGCTTTTTGCCATCCGGAACAATATTGTGCATGTGTCGGAACCTCAGAAGTAGGTTCGGGCTCGCGGAGATCCCTTCTTTTCGCCCCGCTGGGGTTGGTTTGTTTGTGGCATTGTTCCTACGGCTTGCGCCGTCGGCTTAATTCTTCGGCCGCGTTGCGGCAGGGTGGTTCGCGGCTCAAATCCTTCCAGCACACATCTTGATCCGCACTGGACAGCTCTTTTCCACGATCGGGCGTACTTTCCTGGGACGTATTACTCCAAAAAGGCGAGGGGCAAGTGTCAAAACCCATCTCTTTCGAGATTGATGGCACTTGCCCGAGGGGAGGGTAACTGCGGAGCGTTTGACTTCTGCGATCAGGCTAGCCGCCGACTTTCAATCCCACCATCAGGGTGTTTCTGTAGTTTCCCCAAGCAGTTTCCGTAGGACTTCCGACCGGCCGTTTCAGACCTTTTTCGGTCGTTCTTTCCCTTTTTTCCCGTTTTTTCCGCTCGTTTTCTTGTTCATTTCTGTTCATGTTTTTCTGTCCGCGCCGCCTGAGTGAAAAGTTTTGCGGCAAATCGGCAAGGGACTGCAGACCCCGCGGCCTGTACGGGTTTTACAGCATGTATTCGAAACGGGTACGGATTAGACCTTATGGATGTGGGTGGGGAGGAAAAGCTACTGTGCAACCTGTGAAGGTCAGAATTCAAAGCGTTCTTTAGCTTCTTAAAAGGAGTTTTTCCCGTGACCAACTCAGCGAAGTCGACGAGCCAACGCGAATCGGATGCGGCACTGCTACGCCTAGCCCGCGAAGGTAACGAAGAGGCATTTGCCACTTTGTTCAATGCCAACAAAGCCAAAGTGTATTCCCTTTGCCTGCGGATGACGTCGAATACGGCGGAGGCAGAGGATCTTACGCAGGACGCCTTCTTTCAGGTGTTTCGAAAGCTGGGAAGTTTCCGCGGCGATTCGGCTCTGTCGACGTGGCTGTATCGGGTGGCGGTTAATACCGTGCTGATGCACTTTCGCAAGAAAGGTGTGCGGCATTTGTCTCTGGACGAGCCCGTAACCCGGGAACCCGGCGCTGCAAAGCGTGAGTATGGCACGGTGGATGAACGACTCACGAAATCCGTGGACCGGATCGCCTTGTCGCGGGCAATGCGAGAGTTGCCTGAGGGCTACCGGAAGATTTTCCTGATGCATGAGGTCAAGGGATACGATCATCGAGAGATCGCGAACCTGCTGAGCTGCTCGGTAGGCAATTCGAAATCTCAACTGCATCGCGCGAAAGCGAAGATGCGCGAGCTGATGCGGTCGAAGCGCAAAGAGGAAGCGATTCCTGCGGTGCCCGAAATGCCGATCCAGCAGTCTTGGGAGTCTACCCAAGCGGTGGCGTGAGGGCCGGCTCAACCGCCGGTAGGTACTAAGCGGACTTCGCGGATTTGGTGGAGTCGTTACCGGCGTCCGGCTTGTTCGAAGGCTGTGTGGCTTCGGGATCGGCTTCCACGGTTACGTCAACCTGGGCGCCTTTCTTGAGGCGCACAGATTCGCCATTTTCGCCGGTGAGCGTGTTTTCGATGCGAATTTCCTGGTAGAGCTCGTCGGCACCCTCGACGGAAATCTGCGCCTTTTCCGGTTCACTGGGATGAATCGGCTTGATAATTTTCTCGACCGTTCCCGGCAGAGTGACGCTTGGTTTTTCCGTCATGAGGGTTCCCCTTCGGCTGAACATACCTGCGCTCCCTATGTAACACAATCGCCACGAGTACGCCACATGCGCGTCGGGTAACCTACGGTGGCCCGATTGGAGATTTTTTCTTCAATGCCGCCAAAAGGTCGGCTGAGACTTCGCGGATCCGTTTCAGGCGCTGATCTTGCCGGACGGCCTCGTCATCGTGGAGGCCTCCAAACGCTTGCTGTGTAAGACTCTCGATTTGCTCTTCCATCAGCCGACGGAGTTCGTCGCGTATTTCCGAGAGGCTGCGGCCGTGCACGCTTACTTCCCCATGTTCGCCCGAGGCAAATTCGCTTCCGTTGGTCCAATCATAGGGATACGGCGTGGGAGTTAAAGTCGGGTGCTTTCTGTAGGTTTCCTTAGAAACGGAGGCGGAGGTGGGCGAATCCAGGCCATGCCCCCTAGCTCAGGTCGAGCGGATCGTTCAAGCGCTGCATGACTTCGTGGCATTCGCAGACACTCTCTTGGAGGCGCTGGCGATCCAGGATTTTTATGGAACCGCGGGAATAGGCGATGGCCTCCTTCCTTTGGAGAAGGCCGGCGGCGAGGCTGACGCTGGGCCGGTCCGTACCGAGCATACTGGCGAGGAAATCGTGGGTGACGCGAATCGAATCCTCCTCGGTGCGGTCATGCATGGTCAACAACCAGCGGGCCAGCCTTTGCTCAGCGTTGTGAAGCCGATTGCAGGCAGCCCATTGAGCCGACTGGAGGCTTTGCTGCACTACGTGCCGATTCAGCATGAATTGAAACTGGGGGAGCATGGGCAGAAGCGAGCGCAGGACGTCGATCCTGATACGGGCTCCGTCCCCGGCGTTGTAGAGGATGAGACGATGCGGGCTTGTTCCTAATCCCGCGATGCCCTCCGCCCCGATTAAGCCTTCGTCGCCAGTGACGCCGACCTCGACCGTTTTTCCATCCTTCATGGCGACCACCCGAGAAATTAGGCCCCGGTTCGGAAAATAGGCAAAATCCGGGCTGTCTCCGGGCTCATAGAGGCTGGACCGCTCGGGCAGCCGCAGCCATTCCAGGGCGGGACGCAGGGAATTGAACTCCGTCTGCGGCAGGCCGAGCAGAATCCGATTGCGAACCACCATGCCGTCATGGGTGGTTCGCTGGTTGGCGCTAACGAGATCGGCGCGGCGGCTCGTACCTGCTTGCATCGGAAGCGCAGTTAATTTCGTAGCCACGTTGCTCAGATGCACGACGCGAGCGAACCTTTAGCTTCGTACAGGAACAGGGCCAAGGGCCTATGGTCGGAAACGCGACGATTTACAGACTTTGGGGTACTGGGCTGCGACTGGGGCCACTGCCCTTCCCCGCCCCATGAGTTTTATTAAACCGCTTCAGCTACAGGCGAGGACGCGTTTATCTATAGAGAGAACCTGATTTCGGGCTCGATTGGATTGCCATTATGTTGGTGGGGTCATCGACGCAGGGGTGAAGGCGGCTCAGGTTTTGGCCGTTTCCCTGACTCAGACTCGTCTGAAGCGGAACGGCGTCAAGGCGAGTCACGCATCGCCCCTCGTCATGCGCCCTGTGTTTAGTTTTTGGGAACCTCGTATGGCGGTGGCGTGGCATTTCGGACTCGCGGCTGGACCGGCGGAGGGCCAGGCGTCGCCGCTTCCACGTTTACGATCAGGTTGCTGGCTTCCGTTGACACGGCGATTGCTCCTCCCATCGTCGCAAGGAACAATGCCGCAATCAGGCTAACTTTCATCAGACCCGCACCCGTGGGATTCATCTCCACGCTAGCGGGTCGCCCAAAGCATTACCATCCCGCGCAGCCCTGAGTTCTCGAGGAAGGATGAGGTAGGTCGCTCCTGCGCTATTTTTTGATTTCTCCGATGTCGTCCTTCGGAAGAGCTCTCTTTTCCGGATGTGCGTCAAAGCGATATCCCAGGCTCGTAAACCATTGGTTATAGCTCGCTTGCGCTCCCCGGACCACCGTGTATCCGCTCTGGAGGTAGGTGTGGCTGCTGAGATTCATGTCCAAAGAAGAATCGATGAAGAACGACTTCCGGTTTGCAGTATAGCCGGAGGTCAGGTTTTGGCTGCCGACTTGAGCGTCCCACATCATTCGGTCGCCGAGGTGTCGGGACAGGGTTAACACTTTGTAGTCGCCCTCGGCGAAACTGCTGTCGAATTTCGAATAACGGAAATCGGCGCGAAGTCCCGTTCGTCCTATCTCCTCCCACGTGATGCCTTCCATCGAGTTCAGAGTCCGTTTCTCGTCTCCGGTCTTATCGCTCTGCCCCAGCGTCCCATAGAGGAAGAGATGACGAACCGGTTCTACGCGAGCGCCGACGCTAAAACCTTGATACAGCAGTTTGTCGACCAGCCCGGTGCCGACGAGTTGCGTGGCAGCGGTGGGCACGTCGCGGAAATAGTTGTTGTAGAAGTCGAACGAGACCCGCCGGTAAGGCTGGTAGTGGACCGTAAGATAGCTTCGGCTGATGCCGGGACCGGGAGTGATGCCGTTGGTGGACAGGCCTTGAGGCGCGTCCGCAATCAGAGAATGGTAGACGGAGACCGTGTTTTTGTAATAAAGCCCGTTCTCGAAAAATACGAAGGGCTTATCTATGTTGAATTTCAGGCCGCTGAGGGCGATGCCAGCGGTGCTGGTGTAGCGGAAGGAATCGTAGCTGCCGCCTTCAAAATTCACGAAGGTGCCGCCAATTTGGCGGTCGGGATTGTAATGCCAAGAAGTTGGGTCGGGAGTGGAACCGGCGAAGGCTCCGACCGTAACGCCGCTGGCGACGCGGCGTCCGAAATAGCCACCGTCGATGGTGTCCAGGCTATTGGCCCAAGGCAGGTAGAGGCGGCCGACACCGGCCACCCATTTGGAATTCGGATTGTCGTAATCGAGCTCCATTGTGTAGGTCTTATTGAGCACGTCGCGAAGGGTCTCCTCGCCAGGACGGGTGCGATGCGTAATGCGCCCACGCCAGTAGCCCTGGAGGTTCCAATAGCTGCCACCAATCCTGGTGATGTCGGTGCGCACGGACAAGCCGAGCTGGGAGCCACTCCCGATGGTGCTGCCGTGACTGGAGACGCCGCTGTAGTCCAAGCCGACCCGGGCTCGGATGTGGCCGGTATCCGAGGGATCGGAACCGAGTGGCTGGATTCGGTACCCGGGAGGCGGCGCGGCTTGGAGATTGGAAACGGTGGAGAAGGTCCGTTTGGGGACGGTTCCTGGCGCGGTTCTGGCGAGTAAGGCTTCCGAATCGGCAACAGACAGGTAGGCCCAGTCGCCAGCTTGGATGGGACGCTTGGCGCCGTTCACTTCCGTGACGGCCGAGTTGGCTGCCACGGAAACGACGCAGAGTTCCGCTGCTATGGGAAAGTCATCATTTGCAGACACAAGGCGCGGACCGCCTTTGCCCGAGGCCTGCACCGACAAGTGCATTCCCTCTTGCAGGCCGCCCGAACTACCCCCTGCGAGGTAGACTGCGCCTTCGGCAATATACTTCACTCTGAAGCCCATTCGGGTGCGCTTTTTGACGGCGACCTGCACTACAGGGATTATGGGGACCGGGATGTTGGCCGCCGCAATTTCACTAGATTTGGAGAATCCGGGCGCAACAGAACTGTTGCCGCCGGCGCCGGCCGTTGCCGGCAAGACGGTCAGCGAAACCGTGTTTCCCACCTTGGCGAGCGCGTACGGCGCAGCAGCGGCGAGATCCACAACCAGCCGGGTGACCAGGGGCGCGGTACTGGTTAGCCCGATCCTTAGATCCTTCACATCGCCCTGATTGACGGCGATATGCTGCTGCTTCGCGGCGGCGCGAGTATTCGGAAGTTCCAAAACCAAGCGGTCGGGATTCGTGGCAACTAACACCCGCGGAAGGACGCTCCCGGTTAGCGCGACGTTGATCTTGAGAGTATCGCCAGTGGGCACGACGTCAACTTTCGAGATCTCCGCGGGGGGAATGGGGGCGGGCGAGGGGGCAGGCACCGCCGAATTTGGAAACACATAGAGCGAGAGCAGCAGAAGCTGCGCGAAGCGCCTCATGGCAATTGTCCTTTCGGGCGATGAGTTCCGCCCTGGATTGGGAACTTATTTTTTGCGCTGGATGGGCGGCATAACCGCGGTGATCCAGTTATCCATAATGCTGTGGCATTGGAGGCAGTCCGTGGAGAACCCCTGTGCCTGATGGTTCGGAGATTTCGTCTTACGAAAGTCGTCGAGGTGACAGCTCACACACTCGGTGGAAAGGCCCTGGCGGTTGAGCGGGCCTACCGTCCCTACCTTGTGACAGGAATAACAATCCACTGCCGCGTGCGCCCCGATCAGGGGAAAGCGGTCCTGGTGCTCATTGATGGAGTGGATGGAAACTTCCCAACCCGTATCCCGATGACAGAGTTCGCATTGCGCGCCGTTCTTGCGACGGTGAATGTCAGCGTGGCAGTCCTGACACTGCTTTCCGACATTGGCAAAGACGAGGTCGGTGTGGCAGTCCTGACAGGGGACTTTGGAATGCAGGCCCCGCAGCGCGAAACCGGTCTTACGGTGTTCAAATTCCGGCACAGCCCGAATGGGGGTCCAACCCTGGGCCGTGTGGCAGTTTTCACACCGGATGTCCAAGCGGCCGTGCGGGCTCTGCGTAGTCGCGGCCACAGCCCAGGCGCCACACCTTGGGGTGCATACCGATAAAAAGAGAAACGTATAGACGAGCGGCAGCGATAGACGCAAAACCACCTTCCCAACTCCGAGATGAGTGCTGATAATACGAACCGCACCGGACCGGCATTCTAGTGCGCGGTTGACGGCACGCTCTGGAACTCATGTTCCTTGGCCTTCCTGGGCCTTCCTGAACTGCTCTGAAGTCATTGGACCAGCATCTGGCAAATCGAGACAGGTCTGAGAGGTACGGTCTCGCCAGTACATTACTTAAGCCGGGTGTATGTTGGGTTACCTACTATTCTCCTTATGGAACATCACGCCCTTTGCGGAACGGAGCGCTGCAACGCCGTGAGGGCAGTAGTGACGCGGGTTGTGGCCTATAGCCCCCAGGGTTGTCCCCCGTCCCCCTCGAGCCAAGATTGGGGAGGATGCCCCACTGGTTCCGGAAGGCCCAGTCTTTTGCCAAGAATATGTAGGACATGCTTCGGAAGGGCGATGCATTTGTCGCATGCCGGAATAGGTAGGAGGACCTAAGCCCACTATTTCAACGAATTCGAGTCCTTACCCTAGAGACCGGGCGAATGCAAAGTCCTATTGTGATGACTTGAAGAGCCGCGCCTAACCGGGGCGGATTTGAGAAAGGAAAAACACTATGAGCATATGGACTGTGCTGTTCATCATCTTGCTGATTGCGTGGCTTGGAGGAGTTACAGTGTTCCATGTCGCGGGCGGCTTGATTCACCTGCTGCTCGTCCTTGCGCTGGTGTCGCTGGTCGTGCACTTTGTGGCGGGGGGGACACGAGCGGTTTGAAAGCGGTAACTCCACTGGCACGATTCAGTGATTTCCAGGGCGATTTTCTTAGCGGCACACGGAAGCTCAGCTAGCTAGGCGGCGGGTTGAGCTTCCGCAGTTTTCCTTCCGTCGCACTACTTTCTTTCTGTCGTAGCCTTTCCTTCCGTTGCACCAATGACGAGGTCAATACCTGGCAGCAGATCGGTAACGAGCAGGCTTTTGTCGACGCAGCCGTTCGCGCCAGCCTGAACGGCGCGCGGTAGCAATTGAACTGGGTCGTGTTGGCTCATTACCAGGATTTTCACCGAGGGCGACTGTTCGCGAAGGAGCCGCGCGACTTCCAATCCGTTGAGGCCAGGCATGCTGACGTCCAACAGGATGAGATGGGGATTCAGATTGGCGGCTTTCCGAATGGCTTCAGGGCCATCCTGGGCCTCTCCGCACGGTCGTAAATCGGCTCTGGATTCCAGAATGCCCGCAACTCCACGGCGAACCCGTTCATTGTCGTCCACGATAAGAATCCGCACGGGCGTTGGCGTTGTCGACTGATTCACTCTTCGAGCGTACCAAGTTTCTAGGGAGGCTTCCGTACGGTGGGCAAGATCCGGCGTTCTCTGGGAGTGCTTTGGTGGTTCGACAGCGGCCCGTTCACTGGCCAGAATTTGACGCTGGAGTTCGATTGGGATCTTGAGCCGCGTCGTACCCGCGCTTCGTTCGCACATTCAGGTTGCGGTAGCCCGGCGCGTGCGCCTCGACGCGAATCGCGCGATAGCCCCCTTCGCTTCTCGGTCTGGTGGGTTTATAGCCAATCGAGTATTGAGTACGGATATCGTGCGCGACGGTGCGGCTGATTTCGTCGACTTCATCGAGAGAGCGGGCGAAGAAGGCGATGCCGCCACTGCGCTCGGCCAAGGTTTGTAAAGCCTGCCGAGAGCGATCCTGCCTGGCATCGCCGAGAAGACCGATGGCATAGACGGCGGGCGCGCCTTCCTGGCGCAGGGATTGCAGAGCTCTCTCCAGCGTGTCGTGACTGGCATTATCCTCGCCGTCGGTGACGACAAAAATGACTTTCTTCTCGTGAGTGGAGCTGCCGATGAGGTGGATTGCGGCGCCATCGACGGCGTCATACAACGCCGTAGGGCCACGCGTTTCGTGCCTTGCCATGGCCAGTTTGAGCTTTCCAATATCGGAAGTGAAATCCTGATCGAGGATTCCCTCTTCATTGAAGTTGACGACCATGACTTCGTCGTCGGGATTGCTGGCGCGCACCAGGTTCAGAGCCGCCTGCTCCACCCGGGCGCGCTTCTCCCGCATGGAGCCTGAGTTGTCGATGAGGATGCCCATCGACACTGGAACGTCCTCCCGGCGAAACGACGTAATGGGTTGCGGGCGCCCATCCTCAAAGACGGTGAAAGCCGTGCGGGGCAAGTCCGTAACAATACGAGCGTTGTCGTCGATTACGCTGGCGTGAAGCGCGACTTCATCGACTCGTTTCCGCATTACGAACATGCCACCTTCGTCTTTTTGGGGCTGCTGCGAAGGAGGAGCGGCTGAGTCTTGAGTCGCTGCGTTGTCCGCGCCGGTGGGCGAGGCGGGCGGAGGAGCCTGAGCCGGACCTTGCGTCGCCGGAGTGGAGAGAGGAGGAGGCGCCTGGGTGGGTTCTTGTGGGGCGGGCGCGGAGACGGGGGGTGAACTCTGCGTTGGCGCTTGGGCTTGGGCTTGCACACGACCCGGCAAAGCCGTGCTGACGAGGACCACGGTGACAAGAAGGAAAAGGGCGAGTTGTACGGCGATGCCTCCAAGGCGCCGTGGATTAATTGCTACCTGCATGTCCACTCCCTCACGCTGCCGGATAGACTTCCTGGCGCTGCACTTTCCGCTCCGGAAGTTCCGCGGAGAAGTTCAACTCCTGCGCATTTGCATTGGAGCGGTAAACCTGTTGAATGATGGAAAGCGGCCGCTGCCTGACTTCGTCATACACTCGGCCGATATACTCTCCCAGAATTCCGACGCAGAAAAGCGGGAGACTTCCCATGAAAGCGACGGCTGCAAACAGGCCGTACGCCATGGAATTGGAGTGCGACCCTAACGCGATGGCAGCGAGCACGGCGGTGGCGAGGAACCCAATACCTGCGAGAACAAAACTCAGCCGCAGCGGTTTGTAGCTGAAGCTGGTGATGGCATCCATTGCGTACTTGATTCGGCTTACGAAGCTGAGCTTGCCTTCGCCGCCGATGCGGTCCTGACGATCGTAGTAAACGATGGCGGTGCGGTAGCCAACCCAGGCCCGGAGGCCGGGCAGGTAGCGATTGCCTTCGCGCAGGCTGCTGAGAGAATCGAGCACCTGGCGATCGAGCAATCCGAAAATGCCGGCGTTCAGCGGAATGGGATAGTCCGAGATTGCGCCCATGATGCGATAGAACAGCGGGAACAGCAGAGCGAGCGCTTTGCGGCTTTCCTTGCGACTCTTTCTGACGGCGGTGACTACCTGCGCGCCTTCGCGCCATGCGGTGATCATTTTTGGAACGACATCCGGAGGATCCTGCAGATCGCCATCCATCAAGACGATGGCGTCGCCGCGGGCCGTTTGCAGACCGGCATGCAGCGCTCCCATGTGGCCCCAATTGCGGGAGAGATCCACGACGACCACTTCGGGCTCGGTGCGCTGCAGTTGGCGGAGGAGTTCAAGAGAGGAATCCCTGGAGCCGTCGTTGATGTAGACGACCTCCCACGTTTCTCCAGTTTCGCGCATGGCGGTGCTGACCGCATCATGCAGCAGGGCGATAATTTGCTCTTCGTTATAGATGGGGATGACAACCGAAATCATGCCAGCGGCTCCTTAGCCCTTTTAGAGTCTTTTCGCATATTGAGAGGTTGCTAGTTCGCGGCGGATTCAGCCTCCCGAGGGGACTGGGCTCCGCTTTGAAAAATTCGAACTTTCCATTTTGATTCGGTGGGCGTTAACAGGACCACATAGTTCGTTCGAACGTGCTGGGTTCCTACAGTCTTTCCGTTATCGCGGACTTCGATTTCGAGATCGACGGTATCTATTAATTGAATCGACAGACCTTCCGGGGAATAGAACAGGACACGGATATCGTGTGATTGGTCGCGGTAGAGAGTCTGAATGCCGAGGGCCTGCTGCTCGCGGATGGTGTTCGATAACTGATCTCTGGCGATGCCGACGAAGTATGGCTGCAGAACGTCGGGACGGTTTTGGTCGAATGCGGTTCCCATGGTCTGCCATGCGTGGAGGTAGTCTTGAATTAGAGCGGACTTGGTCTGCTCTTCGACTGCGCGCGGGCCGACGGCGTCCATGGAGGCGACGTGGACGCTGGGAGTTTCTGCGGCGGGAGTTTCGGCGGGCGCTCCTCCGCACAACAGAATGGTAGCGAGAGCGACCGGAATGGCGAGTAGAGCGCGCGGGTTTCGAGTGGCCGAGATCATAATCCGCCGCTCCGTCCACCGCCCCAACGAATTTCATTCCCCATGACGACGCCGCTGGCTACCGAGATGACAGCGCCGGGGACAGCGGGCATTTCGGTGCGCGCAATTCCGCGCTTCAGCGGCACGTCGACAGTGGACTGGCCACCGGGATGGGACTCGGTGAAGGTCACGATGGTGCCGTCGGGTACGGGGTTGCCGCTGCAATCTCGAACGGGATCGGTTTCCAGAGCAACGCGCTGACCGTTGGCACGCGCGGACATGCGGATGGAGCAGGGGTCGCCGGGTACCTCCTGCACGACTCGCTTTTCCTTAATGGCTTCAGCGCCCGTTCCCGCAACCGCTTCAAACTGGGCGATGCCGGCCTTTGGGGCTGAATTCATTTTTGCCCAAGCCACGCCGTTGCGGGCGGTGGTGGAGCGGGATTCCGAGTGCCCGGAAGAATCGGTCATCTGAAAGGTGACCGGTTGGGGTTGAAGAATCCAGTTGTGAAACACATCGAATACATAAGCGACGCCGCTGATTCCGTTGGGAGCGCTTACGGACAGGCGAGATGGCTTCGCTAGAAAGCTGACCGTCGCGACGCGTTGAGCGGGGGTGACGTCAAACTGCGCACTTTCGGAGATTGGGGTTGGGGTGTTCGTATTCGCAACCACAAGAGCGACATAGTGTCCGGCGATTTGCAAATCGTTGGCGGCGAATGCGATCGACTCTCCGAGTTCGATCTTCCGTCGAAGGATGTAGCTTGGGCCGACGATATAGAGCGACGCCGGGCCCGATCCCGTGGTTGGGACGGAGAATGCGACTCCGACTTCGACGGACGGAGGGAATTGCAGGGGCGACTGTGCCTCCGCGATGGCGGCAGAGGCGACCATCAGGAATAGAAGCGCGAATCTCATCGCAGCCTGTCCGAGCTGTAGGTGCTGACGACCACGCGATAGTTCTTTACTTTATTCGCGATGTCTGCCGGGAGCGGGATGGTGAACGGCTGAGGCGTCTGCGGCAGGAGGGCGCTGCTGGGATACTGATCGGCCACCCATAGGATTTGGCCGGTATTGTCGTAGAACGTGCCGAGCACGTGAGCTACGTTTACGACCTGACCGCTCTGGTTGACCAGCGTTCCACTCAGAGAAGAGTCCGGAACCGGGTTGAGTTTTTGCGACTCAATTCCGATGACGGGATCTGCCGAAGCTCCGACCAGACTGCTTGTAGGCTGGATGCGAACGCTGTCTACTTGGGGCAACCTGATCTCGGGAAAGTCAATGCGAAATGGGGATACTTGTTTTGGTAAAAGAACATGCGAGATCTTGTCGAAACTGTCAGCGGTGGCGAGAGATGCGTCTTTGCCCAGCAGCGAGGCTCGGACAGTGACGAATGCCGGGACTACGTCTTCGTTCAGGAGTTCGCCGAGAACTACGACTCCTCCTCCGCGCTCGACGGGATGCATAGCGACGATGCGAACGTGGGGATCCTCGACATCCTGCCTTCCCCAATCCTCTCCCGGACCGCGGTCAATGACATCCCAACGCAGATAGTTGACGGGGATCACTTGCGGCGGAACGCGAACTTCTTTTGCGATGGGCCACGCGACCTGCCAGCGATCGCCGGTGCGCATGACGTTGAGATCGCGAGAATCCGTGAAAGAGCCGACCACGGAGGCCCAGCGTAGACTCGCTCGTATCGTGGCCTGATCCGAAGACGCATGCAGCGGTTGAATGTCGAAGCCATCGACATCGGCGAAGGTGCGGAGGCCACCATTGGAACCGTTCACGTCCCGAATGAACTCGGGCTCAGTGAACTCAGCTTTGTTGGCCAGGCTGGCATACGCGGATTCCCAGTCGCGGCGTCCGATCTGCACAAGCAGATTGTTCACGACCCCTTCGGGCGAACTGCCGGAGACCTCCATCCTCGCTCGGGCGTCGATGACTGATGCTCCGGACTGATTGGGCCAGACGGTGCCGACGACAATCAAGGCCAGCGTCGCGGCCATCAACGTAAAGCCCAGCAGGCGCCCGCCTGTCATGAGATCAACCTCCCGAACAGGACGCGTTCCCGATCGGACGCCGGCGCGGGGCGCTCGGGAACATCCTCAATCGCCCGTTTACGAACTGGGATGGCGACCAGCAAGATGGCTAAAATGCTGCTGCCCATGGGCAAGAGTCCCCAGAGCAACCCTTCCCAAGCCAACGGCCGTTGCGGCGAATCGATGGGCGCGGCCGGGGGAACGGACTCCTTGCTCCAGATGGTGATGGTTTTGTTTTCTAAGTCGTCTACTTTTCTCCAACCGGAAAAGACGAGCAAGGGCTCGTAGTAAGGATCTCTAACGAAGACCCATTTCAGACCGTAGCGGTCGCCGTGTTGCAGGATGGCCTTCAGGGAGTCGAGTCCGGCGCTGCCGAAGTATTTTGAACTGGTCAATGCGCCCGCGCCATGCGCCGTCAACTCCGGCAACATGCGTCCGGAATTCCATTCGCCATCAACGCTGCTGGCCTTGGTAAGAACCGCGAGACGCGAGATTTTATTACCGAAGCCGAGAGTGACGTATCGAAAACGATCGTGACCATCGCGATTCAGCCAGGCTGCGGAGGTATTGACGTTAAAGTCTTCGGCGTCCGCGGGGCGATATGTGGCCCACGCGACTGCAATGGCACAACTGAGGCCAGCCGCCGCGAGCAAGCCGGCTGCCGCGCGCCATCTGAATCGGTCAATCAATCCCTGCGCGAGCAGTCCGATGAATGGCAGAGCGAGCAGCGTCGCCCAATAGCTGAAGCGCTCCATGGTGAGGACTTGGAACGCGCGTCCCAGGAGAAGCCGGGCGACCGGCGTAGTTCCGCCGAGACCCAAGAGAAATGCTACCCAGAATCCCAGCAGCAACGGACGGAGCCTGGGGTTCGAGGAGCCTCGCAAGAATATGAAAGGCAGCGCTAGAAGTAGAGCTCCATAGGGGACCAGGAAATAGTTGAGACCCCACTGGGGGCTGAGAATGAAGTTCGAGCGGCTGGGATGGGGGATGGGAGTTTGCGTCACCTGATAGCGGAGAAGCTGAATCCAGAAAGGTAGAAGCACAGCAGCGATGAGAGCTCCGACGAGGATGGTGACGACAATCGTGCGCGCGATGACTCCGGCGGCGGAGCCACTGTCGCGGTCTTTGTGGGCATCTCGGCGGGCATCTTGCACGGCGAGAAGGAAAACCGGAATTGCGAATAGGAAAGCACCGAACAGCAGAGTGGCGTGGTGGGCTGCCGCTGCGGCAACGGACAGCACAGTGCCGAGAATCAGAGACCGCCAGTTCGTGCGGCGCAGCCAGTCATAGACATAGGGAAGCGCATTCAAATACAGCGGTGCGGCAAACGTGGTGGACAGCTGCCCGGCGGAATAAACCAGGAAAGCTTCCGAGCCTAGAAGAACGCTGGCGAGCGCGGCGAAAGAAGCTGCGCGTTCACCGACCCACAATCTGGAGAATCGATAAGCGCCGACGGCCAGCAAAAGAATCGCGGCAAATTGGACGAGCATGTAGGCGAAATCGAGGCCGACGAAGCTCGAGGCGAGAGCAACCCATTGCTGCGGGAGCGGGGGGTAGGTGGTCTGCGAAAATCCCGCGTACCACTTCGGATTCCAGGGATCAAACCAGTGGTGCGCGTATTGCGATGCGAAGAAGATGTGAAAATTCGCGTCGTAAGACTTGAGCGGCAGCTTCATCAACAGCAGCGGAGCGTGAACGAGGAGAGCGGTTAGGAGTATGAGGGGAAGCGGAATGGGCCGCGCATTCGGTTCCATGAATTCGAGCTTTTGCACAGTCTGCACAGTCGTCGTCGGCCTCCGCCGATTCTTGCAAGCGCTTCTTGCTCTAGGCGATTCTTGGATAGATACCTAACCGAAAAGGTTGCGTCTACAGGCTTTCAGGTACCCAGCGCAAACTTGCATCCGTCATCCAACATACGCAGCCAGTTTGGAATCGAAGAATCCGCAAACGGGCGCTCTCGTGTCGGCGCGCTGCGATTCCCCCAAGTGAAAGGTTGGAGCCGAGTTGAAGTCCTGGAATCACTTTTGGCGATTTGGAATTTGCTTTAGTGTTGCTGTTCTGGCGACGGCCATTTCGGCTGACGGTCAGGATGTGACGTACAAGGTGAACTCCGGCCCAGCGGCGCCGAAGGGGGATCAAGCGAAGAAGTCTAAGGCGAGACAGTCTAAGGCGGAATCATCCGAGTCAGAGCCATCCATGGCGGCGCCCGAAAAGCAGCTTGGTTGGGGTTCCAATATTCAAAATGCCCGGCTTGCGCGCGCGGCGGAGACTGCGTTGCGCAACCACAACTATCCTTTGGCCACGCAGTACGCACAACGGGCGGCAGACGCCTCGCCAAATGACGCTCAGCTCTGGTTTCTGCTGGGATATGCGGCGAGACTTTCGGGCAAGACGCAACTCTCGGTGGATGCGTACAACCACGGACTGAAAAATAATCCATCTTCGCTCGAAGGGCTGTCGGGACTGGCGCAAACCTTCAGCGTGCTGGGCAGGCGAAACGAGGCGCAGGATTTGCTCCATCGGATTCTGGCGGCCGATCCAAAGCGAGCGGGAGACTGGCTGCTGCAGGGCGAACTTTTCCTCCGAGAGGCGCAATACGATCAGGCTCTGGGCTCGCTGGAGAGGGCTGAGCGGCTGCAGCCTAGCGCGCGACCGGAGTTGTTATTGGCACTTGTGTACCAGAAGACTCAGCGGTTCGACGAGGCGAAACGGTTTCTGGATTTGGCGAAAAAACGGGCGCCGAATAATCCCGAGGTGTTGCGCTCTCTGGCCGGCTTCTACAGGGAAACCGGCGACTATGCGGCGGCGATTTCTGCGTTGCGCGGGATTCGATCTCCTGCGTCAGACGTAAAAGCAGAGCTGGCTTACACTTACCAGCTCGCCGGGAAGCCCGAGGAGGCTGCGAAACTTTACACGGAGGCCGCTGAGGCTGCTCCTCAAGATTTGAACTTGCAGCTTTCTGCGGCGCAGGCGCAGTTGGGCGCCGGGTCGCTGGGTACGGCTGAGAACTTTTTGAAGCGAGCTGAAGCGCTGGACGCCCATCACTACCGATTGCTGGCCATTCGAGGAGAATTGGCGAACGCAGAGGAGCGGCCGCAGGATGCGCTGCGGGACTACAACGCCGCGTTGGCTAACCTGCCCGGTGCAATTCCGGAAGGAGAACTTTACCCGATTCAGTTGCGCATGGACGTGGTGCAACTGGAGCAGAAGCTAGGAGATGAAGCTGCCTTCAAGAGCCAGCTTGCCATTGCGCAGCAGCAAATTGGCGCTCTCAATGTTACGGGCCACGGGAAAGAAGATTTCCTTCGGCTGCGCGCGATGATCAAACTGGCTGCTGGTGACACGGATGGGGCGTTGCAGGACGTGAATCAGGCGGTTGAGTTGAATGCCAAGGATCCGAATGCCTTGCAACTGAACGGCGACGTCCTGGCCAAGATGGGGCGGGGAGAAGATGCGATTGCCGTCTACAAAAAGATTCTGGTGATGGATTCGGCTAACCGTCTGGCGCTAACATCGCTGGGCTCGGTGTCGCGGGAATTGGGGCGCGATAAGGAGGCTGAAAAATATTTTCAGCGGTTGGAGGCTGCATATCCGAGGCTCTATGTTGCCCATCTGGCGTTGGGCGACCTTTACACGTCGCGACGGGATTTTGCCAAAGCACAGGCGGAGTATGAAAAGGGCCATGCCCTGGCGCCTACGAACAGCCTAATCGTTGCGGGAGGGGCGAACGCGGCGATTGAAGCTCACCAGTTCCCTCTTGCGGCGAAATGGTTGCACGGCGCGTCGCCGGAGATGCTCCGGGATCCGCAGGTGATGCGGGAGCGCGAGCGCTATCTATTGTGGACGGACAAATATCAGGAATCTTCCGATGTGGGGCACGAGGCGATTCAGAAATTGCCGCGGGACCGCGATGTTGTGGTGTATCTGGGCTATGACCTTCTCCATCTGGAGAAATACGACGAGCTTCTCCGGTTAACTTCGCAATATGAAACAACAATGCCGAAAGAGCCGGCTCTGCCGCTTTTGGCCGGGTACGTTCATAAGCACAATGGCGATCTCGATCAGGCGCAGGCAGCCTTCAGCCGGTCGCTGGATCGCGATCCCAACGTGGCGACCACGTATGTGAACCGCGGATTCATTCTGCACGATCAGCACAAGAGCGCACCCGCAGCGGCGGATTTCACAGCCGCTCTTCGGCTGGAGCCGAAGAATGGAGAGGCGCATCTTGGACTCTCGCAGGTGAGTTTGGATTTGCATCGGCCCGAGGCCGCGTTGCGGCATGCGCAACTGGCGGAAAAAGAGTTGGGCGATTCGATGGCGCTGCACTTGGTCCGAGGAACTGCTTATGGCCAGCAAGGGCTGCTGAAGCAGTCGGCGTCGGAGTATCGAATTGCACTGAAGAGTGCGCCCAACGATCCGATGCTTCACGTGGCACTAGGCAACACTCTGTATGACCTGCAGGAATATCGGGAGGCGATCGAGGAATTGCAGGCTTCGGAAAAACTTTCTCCCAACGGCTCTCCGAACGCCTCCGCGAACACCGGGCTGGTTAACGCGCAACTGGCGCGTGCGTATGCCCATGTTGGCGACCGCGAACATACGATGGCATCGATCAAAACGGCCGAAGCAGAGGGCCCCGCTACGGTCTACGTTTCTACGGGCGAAGCGCTGAGCGTTCTTGGTGAGGATGATGCGGCGATGAAGCGGTTCGAACGCGCGCTGAGTACGTCGCAGAGTGATCGAGTTGGGGTGCGGTTGGCTGTGGGCCACCTGATGCTGAACCAGGGCGATGTGGCTGGGGCAAAACGGCAGATTACGTTGGCGATGATGGAAGCTGGATCGGGTCGAGCGCAGCCGCCGACAGGGACGCAGTTGGCGCAAGCGGCGGACCTGTTCCTGGGAATGCATGAATACGAACTCGCGGAGACTTATTTTTCGCGCGCATTGGCTGCTGGCGCTCCGGAGACTGAGGTTCGACTGGGCATGGCCAACACTTACCTGGCGCTGGGCGACACGCCGCGGGCCGAGGCGCAGGTCGCCGTTGTTCGGCAGGATGGCGCCGACTCCGATCCCAGTTACCAGTATCTGTTGACGAAGGCGAATCTCTATCGCCAGCACCACCAGGGGGCGGCGGCGTTGACGGCGTTCGCGCAAGCCGCGCAGTCGGCGGGCGAAGATCCGACCGCACAACGAGAGATGCTGCGTGCGGCCGGGGATGAAGGCATGCGCATCAACAGCAAGTTAAGCCTGGCTTCCGACTTCTCAGTGGCGCCGATTTTTGAGGACACTACGGTTTATTCGCTGGATGCTCACTTGTTGAATGCGCCTCCGGGATTTTTGCCTACGCCGCGGTCGTCGTTGCAGACGCAGTGGACTACGGCGTATCACTTGCACGTCCCAGGAATGCCCGATGCTGGGGGGTTCTTCCAGATTCGGAATGCGCGAGGGGACATCTCCCTGCCCAGCACGAATACGATTGTGAATCGCAATACTACCGATTACTCGTTCAACTTTGCTGTGAATCCGGTGTTTCAGCTGGGCAGCAACGCGATCACGTTGAGCGCGGGCCTGCAAAGGACGATCCGTCGAGACTCGGAAGATCCGCTCGACATGAATCAGAATCTGTTTCGGCAATTTGTGTACCTGTCGACTAGTTCGATTTACAACTGGGTTTCCGTGCAGGGGTATGCGGTGCACGAGGCGGGGCCTTTTACGGAGAGCCACCTCCGGTCACGTGATGTTTCCGGGGCGTTGGAGTTTCGGGTTGGGCGACCGTGGGGCAAGACCGCGCTGGTCACGGGCTGGGGCGGCCGCGACGAACAATATTTTCCGGTAATTCGCGAGTACTACTACACGTCGACCTATGCGGGCATCGAGCGGCGATTCGGCGAGAACCTGCGTCTGCGCGCCGTGGGAGAGTACTTGCGATCATGGCGGGTGGAAGGCCAGCGGTTTGCAATAGCGCAGGCCTTTCGCCCTGCCGCCAGTATTGAGTATTCGTTCAAGAAGAACTGGGCAATTGAGGCTTCGTCGGCGTATTCGCGCAATATGGGGACGCACGACTACGACGCTGTGCACAGCGGATTTAACATCTCTTATTCGTTGCCCATCCGCCGCACTCTGGAGGAGCAGGGCAGGCCGTTGGCGGTGCGTTATCCGATTCGTTTTTCCGCGGGAGTGGAACAAGAGAGCTTTTACAACTTCAACAGCAGTAAAAATCAACAGTTTCGGCCGTTTATCCGCCTCAATCTGTTCTAAGACCCGAGTGCATCGTCTATGAAAATTTGCCTGGTTACAGCGTTCCCGCCGAGCGGCCGCCAGTTGAATGAATATGGATTTCACTTGGCGCGAGAACTGCAACGCAACCCGCTGGTCGACCTGACGATTCTGGGGGATGAACTGACGCGGTATGCATGGGCCACGGACAAAGACGGAAAGACTCTGGCTGGCGAACAGGAGGAGTTGCCCGGGTTTAACGTCGTGCGTAGCTGGGACTCCAATCATCTGTGGAATCCGATACGACTGGCTCGCACCGTGCGCCGGCTGAAGCCCGACATCGTCTGGTTCAACCTAGTCTATTCCACTTTCGGTACACCGGAGCATCCGGTCGCGGCATTTGCTGGACTGTGTTCCCCGGTCCTCACAAGGATGCTGGGTTTCTTTACACATGTGACATTGCATCACATTCTGGAGCACGTCGATTTTGCGGGTGCGGGCGTGAAGCGCGAAAGGCTTTTTCGTCTGGGCAGCGAGATGGCGACTCGGGCGTTGCTGGGAGCTAATTCGGTTTCGGTGTTGCTGTCTGGCTATCGGCGGATTCTTCTGGAGAAATACGCGGCGGAAAACGTTGTGCTAGGGACACATGGGACTTTCTCGATCTGTCCGAGCCCACCCGATTATTCGGTGAGGGACAATCCTGACCAACGCATGTTGGCGATTGGGCACTGGGGAACTTACAAGAGGCTGGAGACGTTGATGGAGGCGTTTCCTGCGATCCTTCGCAGCCGGCCGAATGCGCGCCTGATTGTGGCGGGCGCCAACCATCACACCACACCCGGTTACTGGGAGTCGATTCGGGACCGGTATGGAGCGAATCCGCGGATCGAGTTTCGAGGTTACGTTGCGGAGGAAGATGTGCCCGAACTTTTTCGTACGACCAGCGTTGTCGTGCTTCCGTATGATTCCGCGACCGGGTCGAGCGGGCCCGCGCATCAGGCCTGCGAATATGGGGTCCCACTGGTTTCGGCGGATTTGCCGGATTTCCGGGATATGGCGGCGGACGAAAATATGGCAATTTCTTTTTATAAGACCGGGGATGCGGGCGATCTGGCTCAGCAAGTGATTGGTCTGCTGGAATCGCCGCTTCGGCAACGTCAAGCGGCAGAACAGAACTATGCGGCGGCTTTGCGGATGACGATGCCGAATATCGTTCGCAATTATCTCCGGTGGTTCGAGCTTCAACGGCGTAGACAGAGCTTGGATATTTCGAGTCGACCGCGTTTTCGGAGTTATTGGCGGCCCTCGTCGGTTCGGTCGTCGCTTTCGGTGTTGCCGCCGCCGGCGGCGGCGGATCGGGCGCAACCGCCGGGGCTTGATTAGCTCTTTCGCGTAAGGCCGCACGGGCGGGACGCCCGTGCCTCCATTGGCACGTTCCTAGAACAACTGCAGGTCCCCTTCGGCAAGCTCAAGGCAGGCTCTCCCGTTGGCCGGGATGACAAGTCTTTTGTTTCTCTTGTTATGAGGCGCTCACCACGACGTTAGGGACTCGCCGCTGGAGTACTCTTCCAGAATTGCGCCGTTGACGGCGCTATCGAGCTGATGCTGGACTCCTACGACTGGCGACCAGGCTGGGTGAGGGATGGTTGACCAAGCTACTCCTCCCAAGTAGGTGGTGTGCCCATCCATGGTGAGCGTTACAAAGCGCAAGCTAGTGTTGCGGTCGGTGGACGCACTGAACGTCTTGGGAATTTCCTGATAGCCGGTTGGCGTCACTCGTTGTAAGTAGTAAGTGAGGTGGTGCCAGGTTCCGGTGGAAGTTTTGCAGGGGGATGTGCCCGCGTCTACCCAATCGAGGGTTATGCCGCGAGGCAGCCAGATCTGCCATCGATTGGTGGCGTAGTTGCACTGCGATCCAAACATAAATTCATGAACGCCATCGTGGAGGCGCAGAGCCTGGAACATATCGAACTCGAGCGCCTGAATCGAACTGATCTGAGTGCTGGTGGGAATGTAGAACCAGAAATCCCAGAGGAAGTTTGTGTGCGCCTCACCGCCTGAAGGGATGCTGTACTTCCTATAGAAGAGGCTGTCGTCGTAGGTGCAGCCGGCGGCTAGAAGAAAGTGCTGGCCCGTGGGATCGCTCACTCCCGGCAGGTTGGCAGTATTTGGATCGGCACTACTGGCGAACTGTCCTATGCGGCCGTGGTTGCAATTGCCGCCTACGGACGGATCGTTGTCCGTCGTCCATGCGCCTCCGTCGATGCCAATGGTACGGGAAGCATGCACGGGAGGAGCGGGCGGAGCGAACCCAACCACATTGATGTGATAGATGCGGGTAGCCAAACTGTGGTTTGCATCCCAAGCTTTTACGTACAGGGTGTGGGGGCCGGGCGGCAGGCTAATCCAGGCATCTACCGAGGGGCTGAAGTTCCGGAACACGTTGACGTTGTCCGCGTAGACTACATATCCGGTGATGGTGACGGTATCCTCGGCTGTTCCCTGCACGTGGATGGGAGAGGTCAGATTGGTTGTGCTGCTCGAAGAAAGGTTGGGCGATTGGAGAGAGATGGCGGTGACGGTCGCATACGCTACTGACTGAAATGCGAACATGAGGAGGAGAATGTTTCCTAACCAACGTGGACCTACAAGGAGCTTCGTGACTAGAGAGCGAGATACCGACAAAATACCTCCCGGCCCAGCCAATGGAGGAATTTACTTTCCTTCCGACAAGGCCAAGCACTCTGTTGAGATGAATGAATCTTGTCAGCAAATTACAGTGGACCCTGTATTGACACAATCCCTCGAAGGTCTACCAACCAATGACTTTGGGTTTGATATCCGACGGATGCGGTCAAGGGGCAAGCTTGCGAATGTCTAAATTAATCTCATCCGCTAGTTACAGGAGCTCTGATTTAACGAGCAAGTTCGTTAGGAGGTTTGCAGAAAAACGCCTAAAGAGGAACCGGGGAAACTGCATTAGGAGAGAGCTAGCAAGAATGAAGTCGGGACGAGGGAGCAGGGGTCTTTCGACTGCGCATTCCCGCGCTCGGGCGCGCGAATGCTGCGCTCAAGATGACAGCGAGAAACAATTTTCCCTAAGGACGAGTGGGTGGCGGGGTATCAGGCTTCGTAGGCGGTTCAATGACGGGTGAGCCGTCGCGATGTTTCAATAGCACTGGAGTTGCGGCTTGGCGTCGAACTGCGCTGGCGGCTTGCAGCGCACCATCGACGCTGATCTCGCTTACATTGGCTACCGAGTCCAGCCGTGCACCTTCGAGTCGAGGCCGGGTCGCGAGGCCGACTTTGCCGTTGGAACCTGGGGCCGACTGCGCTTCCCGGTAAAAATCCTGGGCCGTTTCGAGATCACCATTCATCTCGGAGAGGACGGCCTGGTTATTCAGGGAAAAGGCATCTTGAGGGCTGAGCTTGTAGGCGTGCGCAAAGTTCGCCTGGGCGCGTTGCCAATCGTTGCGGTTCATCGCCGCAACTCCGCGCAGGTTGAAGAGAGCGGTTTGGGCTTCGGGACTTTGCAGTTGATCCATGCGGGCCTGGAGGCGTTTCGCGCTCTCGGCCGCCATTTCGGTCACTGGCTTTCCGCGCCATGCGGGATTCAGGCTGACGACGACGGTGTCGGAAGTGTGAGAGCCCGCGGCAGCAGCATAGTACTTGAGGGCATCTCCGTACTCGCCCTGAGCTTCTTTGGCGACTCCCAGATTATTCAGAGTAAAACCGTTGTTGCGATCAAGGGTAAGGGTTCTCTGAAGAAGCTGTTCCGCCTCGAAAGCGCGGTCCTGCGATAGGAGACGCACGGCCTCGACATTGGCGCGATTGATTTGCAGTGCAGTGTCGTGCACCGTGCCTACGGCACTCTTCAACGACTGGCCGCGGAGACTGGCGACATTGGTCCGGTCCACGAGGGCATTCGTCGTTTGGGAGCCTGCTTGTGAGTAAAAGGCTTGCGCTCGATCCTGCTGACCTTCCAGTTCGGCGATGTAGCCGAGGTTGTTCAAGGTGAACGGGTCGCCCGGGTCCAGCAAATAGGCTTTGTAGAACAGAGCCTTGGCCTTGTCGTATTGATTCTTCTGGACCGCTTGCACTCCTTCACGGTTGAGCTGCTGGACGGGCGAGGTCAGGCTGCCTTTCGGCAGAGTAAGTTTCAGATCCCGGGCGTCGGCCGGCAGAGCTGACCCGAGAGTCAGCGCTATGCTGAGGATAGCCGGCTTCCAAAAATTCGCGAGGTTCGGATTCAAAATGCGATGCTCCCTACATGCAAGCAACTTCTGCAAACTGGCTTGTGTTCGAGCAAATTTAGGATGCCAGAAGTGCGGGGGAGGCTGCGTCGGGAGGGCGACAATTTTCCCCGTCTTGCGAGGACTTTGCACGCTACCCCCGGTGCCCTCCGGGCATCAGAATGTTGCGATGTGGAGGTCTGCCTTGATTCGTTACCTGCTGAGTGCACTGGCGTTGGGAGCGGCTTTTGCTGCCGCCCAAAACCCGTCCACTGCTGCAAAGGACCCGCCGACTCCCCCATTGGAAGCGAAGAGAGGGGTTCCCGAGACGATGGGATCGGACAGGAGCAGCTCCGCGGGCGTTGTTACGACCGATGCGATTGAGAGGAGCAGTGGAGCAACAGCGACGCAGGGTCTGCTTCCCGCGACGGGGCTTCCGCCTCTGCCTGGCGGAACGGTTTCCCTGTTCGGCGGAATGATTCAGAGCGTGGACCATGTAAGGGACAGGCTCGTGCTCCAGGTTTTTCAAGGGCATCGCGTGCCTCTGTTGTTTGACGAGCGAACGCAGGTGTTTCGAGATGGAAAAGCTGTGTCCCTGGATGATGTGCAAGCGGGACAGAGGGCTTATGTAGACAGCACTCTGGATGGAACCGACGTCTTCGCTCGCAGCATCCGTCTTGAGCTGCCCGCGACCACGGGGCAGAGCAGCGGGCAAGTCGTCGAATATCGCGCTGATAGCGGAGAGTTGGTATTGCGCGACGCCATTACTCCAACGACGGTGAAAATGCGACTCGGTTCGGGTGTGAAGATCAATCGGGGAGACCAGGTGACGAAGTCCTCCGAATTGACTGCGGGGACACTGGTGAGCGTGGCTTTCGCTCCCAGCAGCAAGGAACCGGTGGTGAGTCAAATCACGATTCTCGCGTCCCCGGGCGAAAGCTATACCTTTTCGGGGCAGGTTGCGGCTGTCGATGTGACTCGTGGCCTGCTTGTGCTGGAGGACGATACGCGACACAAGAGCTACGATTTGTATTTCGATCCAACAGCGCGGCAACTCGGGACACAGCTGAAACTGGGCGCGAACGTGACGGCGAAAACGCGATTTGACGGCAAGCAGTACTGTGTGGACGCGGTCACCTTAGCTCCCGTCAGTGCGCGGTAAGAAATCCCTCGAGTTAACACCGGCCTAGTTCTTTGTCCCTTCTGAGCGCTTGTTCTGGACGTTCGTCTGCCTACCGCCCGTCAGGTTTCGTCGCATTTCCTACCTTGAATAGTTTTCTTGCCGGTGTCCGTCGTGTTCCCTACACGATGACGATTGGTACATGTCCCTTCTGACTTTTGACACTCAATAAACACGGTATTACGCTCACATATCCGCCAAGTCTTCTGAGCTTCAAGTCGAAGTTTCAACCGAGTATTCAGCGGCAAGCAATCACTGTGCTACACAAAATTTCTGCTTTGGGGTTTGCTATGGAGGGTCGTGGTCCTTTTTTTGTTTTTTCGGGGGTTATTCTTCTCCTCGGAGCGTCTGCGTTCGCAGGTGTAACCGTGAAATCTCCTGGTAATGGAAGCGTGGTGGGGTCACCAGTCAGTTACTCTGCCACCGCGACCACCGGTTGTTCCAAGGGTGTTGCCACCATGGGCATCTACGTAGACAACAATTTGATTTACGTCGGCAACGGAACAACTTTGAATACCAAGGTGAGCATTGCGCCGGGCAGCCACCATACAGTCGTAGAAGAGTGGGACTACTGCGGAGGCGCCAGTTATACCCCAGTTGCGATTACCGTAAACAGTGGCGCCGGCGTCTGGGTCGCCTCCCCTGCCGACAATTCCAATGTGACTTCTCCGGTAAGCTACTCTGCGACGGCTACCACGAGCTGCTCCCGGGGCATCGCCTCCATGGGCATTTATGTCAACAACCAGCTAAATTTTGTGAGCGCCGGCGCAAAACTGAATACGAGCCTGACGCTAACCCCAGGAACCTACGACACCGTGGTGCAAGAGTGGGACTATTGCGGCGGAAGCACTTTTCAGCACAGAAAAGTGAATGTGGGCGGAAGCAGCTTCACCAATCTGCAGGCGAGTGGCGGGTGGACTGGATATGGGGAATTCGCTCCCAACTACGACATTTGCTCGAGTTGCGGGTCGGGTGTGACGTGGGCGATGAATCAAGGGGTGACGTCGCCGTCGCTGAGCGGGAAGGCGGCCAAGTTTTCCATTGGAGGGTCGACGCCGTATGCCGACGTCTTGTGGACGAACCCGCTGATCGGCGACTTCTCATCGCAGGGGATGCCGGATCACGCGCACACCATCATTCCCAATCTGCATAACTTTACGTACGACATTTATTTCTACAGCTCGTCGCTGGAACTTTCGCAGGTGCTCGAGTTCGACATCAATCAGTATTTCAATTCGATGGCCTTCACCTGGGGGCACCAGTGCCGGATCGCAGGGGGGCACGAGTTTGACATCTGGGACAATGCGAATCGGAAATGGATTTCCACAGGAGTTCCCTGCAATCCGGTGGACAATTCCTGGAACCATTTGACGCTGCAAGTGCAGCGGACCTGGGACAACAAACTTCAATACCACTCCATCACGTTGAACGGTGTGACGAGGGTGCTGGACTGGTACTTTCCGCCATTTTGGGTGAATAACTGGTATGGCGTTACTGCGAACTACCAGATGGATGGGAATTATAAGCAGGCGCCGTATTCGGTGGTGGTGGATAAGTTCAGTCTTATGTATTGGTGATGTCGCTGGCGAAGGAAGCTCCCAGCGATTCTCCAGATTAGTGGGCGCCAGGCGGCCTGCTGGGGCTTGCCTGGGATAGAGCCATTGTCGTTCCGATCGCAACGCCGGCACCTACGAGGGCGCCTGCTCGGATCAGGATGGTCCGCACGCGACGCTGCCCGGCTGGGGCGACGGCCGCACCCGCGGGTCTGGAAGCCGCGATCCCCGTGGTTTGCAGCGGTTGGGCCACCGCGGTTCCTACAGGCTGATTGATGATGGCCGTTTTAGATCCGCTGAGTTGATTGTTATCGGCGTCTGCCCTTGGTTCCGGGGCGGGCGGCATGTCGGGTACGTCGGTTTCGGACTTTGGCGGACTTGACTGAGAGTCTTGGGGTGAGCTTGCTTCGTTAGATGGAGCGCCAGACTGCGCGGATGACTCCGTGGGCGCAGTGGAAGCAGGGGCCTGCGATGGGGCATTGGCCTGCGCGATAATCTGAGGTTCTTGCGATCGGGCAAGCCTTGCTTGCACGAAACCTGGGCTGTCGGGTATCTGGTCCGAGGCAGACTGCGACAGCGACGCTTCGGCCGCGCCGGAACGAGGCTTCATTTCGGCCGACGCGGATTCCTGCGCGAACGACAACGGCTGAAGCAGGACGGCGAAGGCCAGGGGAAGTGCGAAAGTTTGGAGATAGCCGGACGATAGGGCTGTCGACGATGTCTTCCTTGTATCCCACAACCTCGGCTTCCACCATCTTGTCTTCCACAAACTGGGCTTCGACGATTGTGCCTTCATAGCTCCTCCAACCTACGGACGTCAGTACCTACGGAAGTCAGGGCGTGCTGAAGTCAGACGCGAGACGATCGAGGCGAGTTGCATTCGGCTGCGCGCTCTTGTTAAAAGCCTGGGCGGGGAAACTGTGAAAGCTTTCGACGGCGTTGTTGGGGGTATCGAATATTTCGAAAAGCCGATCGACGCGAGTGAGTTCGAGAATCACGGCGATTTGCGGTGGAACGGCGGCGAGCTTGAGGTCTCCATTCCGTTTCACGGCTTCTTCCATGGTCAGCAACAGGAGTTCGACACCGGCGCGATCCAGCTCCCTCACGTTGGAAAAGTCGAACACGAGGCAGGGCCAATCGACCCGGGCCAGGGGCACAATTTCCCGGCATAAATCGGGAATGTGACTCAGCGTCACGCTCTCCGGCAAGTCTTTCACGACGACAGTTCTGCAGCTTGGCATGTTTGGTTCCCGACCTCATTATTCAAAGAGCGTTTGCTTCAAAGAGCGCTTCCCTCTTCAATCCAAAGAACACCTCTATCGAAAGAACACTTCCGACAACCTGCCGGCGGCCCTGAAGAAGAAGCTCGAGTCGGCGAACTGGAATGCCTGCATGGACCGTTCTATCTGGCGACGGCTTGGAATCACTGGCTGATGGCGCACACCGGTATCACGGATCAGATTGGGATCTTGGATGCAAAGAGCGACGTTCCGGCGCACGTCCACCAGCGTATTCCCTTCTAGAATGGTGCCGGAAAGCTCCAATCCCGCGCCCAGTTCGGTGAAAGAAAGGACGGATGCGCCATCCACAACCGTTCCTGTTCCTACTGTGGAATGCCGCTCGACATTGCTGAAACGGGTAATGACGGCGGATGCGCCGATTTTCGTCGAGGCCCCCAAATAGACAGGCGCGACGAGGCGGGCGGACTTATGGACGCGAGCGCCGTCCTCCATCCAGACTCCGGGCTTGACCTCATCGCACTGAGGTCTGGTTTCGCAGCGAGAAAGGAATCCATCCTCCACTAAGCGGCGAAGATCCTCGCCCTTGGTGAGACGATTCACATAACCGGTGATGGGGCAAGAGATGGGCAATCCCGGAAATTCTCCATAGCGAAATGGCAGGGTGCAACCAAAAGCGGCACTGCTAAACCACTCTGACTCGACCGCCCATACTTCCAACGGACCCTGAGCGTCGTGCAGTTGCGTCAAGGGTAGACCATGAGCGAGATGAAACCGCAAGACTTCTTCCACATCCCATTCAATGTAAGCATGGACACCGATCATGAAAACCGTCTGAACGCCCTCGGCGTACAGTCGCATTACTTCCTGTTGTGCCGCCGGCCAGCATTGGCGAGACCGGGGAGCGGTGACGTAGCGGATGCCGGCGTTGAGTTTTCCCAGTGGATAGATGGAAGCTCCAACGATGGAGATCGTTCCAATTCCGGAGTTGCGCAATCGCCTGACGGTGCGGCTTAATAAAGACTCTCCGAAAATTTCGGCGCAGGCAACGGATCTGGTTTTATTGGCGCTACGGCCTTTATACGCTAGCTCCGCATTCGAGGCCGTAGCGGATAAGCACCGGTCATCCACCACAAGAACTGCACTGGCTTGCACTGGTTTCTCCTTCAATGCCTATTCGCAACGCCTATTTCGATGAATATCAACCGCGTCGGTTTGCTTGCAACTGAAATACCTTTTGCGAATCAAACCGTCCGCAGACATCGATTTTTTCGTCATCGCTTCAATACAGTACATGGACGGAATAAGCGGGACCGATACGGTTTTCTCTGTAATTCCGGAGATAACTTAACTGTCCGCGGCGGGGGCAAACTGTATGCAATTCCCTGCATCAAATCGCTTAATAGTTTTGCGTAAGAACCTGTACGGAATTTTGAATTCGCCAAAACGGAACTGTGAATCCGTTCGCGAGATCGAAGGCGCGCAGCAGGAGAGAGGTGCGCTGTCCTGCGTCGAAGTGCCATTGGCGGCCTATTTTGCTGCAAGCCGACGAGCGCTCGGCAGCGGAATGTCGAGCTAATCGTTTAACAGGATGTTTCTAATCGTTTAACGAGATCGTTTCAGATGATTTTTTCAGGCTCGTTACGGGCTGCGGGGTTTGGATAGATGTCGCTCCCGGTGGAATTTTCCTGGTTGCGGTGAAGACACTGAAAATCTTTCTCGATTAGCACAGCGGGAGCGTCGCCGATGCTGTGGGTGATGGAGAGCGAGACTTCACTGGAGGCAGCCCATGCCTCGGCGATGTCGAGCGGCAACAGAACGCGAATACAGTTGTTACTGTAGCTGGCCTCGGCAACTCTGATCCTCGAAGAGACTTCAAGCGAGTAATCGAGCTGTGAGCCCGAGCCGAATCGAAGTGATTCCGTGCAGATGCCAGTCTGCTGCAATTGCTCAACCTCAGAACGGCTCAGGCGCAAGCGCAACGAGTTGGCGTGAATGCGAAGCTTCATGAAATTCTCTCGGCGCCGGAATAAATGTTGAAGCGTTGGCCGCGGAGGAAACCCACGAGCGTCATGCCAAAACGATTCGCCAACTCTACGGCGAGACTGGAGGGAGCACCGACGGCGGCCAAGATGGGGATGGAAGCCATTATGGATTTTTGCACGAGTTCGAATCCCGCTCGGCCGCTCACGAGAATTAGCGAATCTTCGAGAGGGACCGTTCCATCGCGGAGAGCGAAGCCGATGAGCTTGTCGACGGCATTGTGGCGGCCGACATCTTCGCGCAAACCGAGCAGAGTTCCCTCGGGCGAGAAGAGAGCGGCAGCATGGAGACCGCCGGTGAGATCGAAAGCATTCTGGGTTTGGCGAAGCAGGTTGGGTAAGCGATAGATGAGGTCGGACGGAAACTGCGGCCCCGGCTGACGAATGGGACGCGGCGGATGTATTTCCAGAGCGCCGATCGCGAGCTTTCCGCAAACCCCGCAGCTCGAGCTGGTGTAGAAGTTTCGGCGGATTCGGGCGGGATCGATAGTGACTTCGGGTTTTAGGTGGATGGTCACTCGGTCGCTGGAGTCTTCCGCAGCCGAGTCGGCGGGGTCGTCTGCACCGGGTTCGGCACGCATGGACAGAATCTGGTCGACATCTTGAATGATGGCCTCGGTGAAAAGAAAACCGACGGCAAGATCCAGATCACTTCCCGGCGTGCGCATCGTGATGGATAGCGGGGAGCCATTCAGGCAAAGCTGTAGAGGCTCCTCGACGGCAAGGAGGTCGGATCGAGCGGAGGAATGGCCATTTTCCACGGTTTGAACGGGAGTAGTGGCGGTGTCGGCTGCCATGGCGTCTCTCCTCTGGGGCCGTCGCTCTGGGGCCGTCGCTCTGCGGCGGTCGTCTGTCGTGCCGGCCCGCTCACAATCCTAGCAAGTTGGGACGAAGTTTGGTGTAGCCGTGCTCTTGCGCCCATAAATCGAGTGGAACTGTGGCGAGTTCATCGACCAGAGGGTCGGCCAAACCATTTTTCGCGAGGTCAACGGACTTGATGTAAGTGTGACAGGCGTCGCAGCACTCGACGCGCGTGTAAGGAAATTGCTCAGCGGTGTAGACCGGAAGCTTGGCCTGGTCTTCCTGGCCGCATCCGGCACAAACGATGCGGCGAAATTCCCATTCACAAAGACAGAAACCGCAGACCAGATTGCGGCGCGCTCCGTCGCCCTGCGGACGCAGGACTGCGATGGCTGGCTTGCGGTTGCAGAACGGGCACAGGGAATGCGTGTAGCCGTCGAGTTGCAGCGCGGCGCGGGTGTGGGCCAATTCGGCGCACGGTTGAAGAAAGGTGAAGGCTATGTATTCTTCGGGAGTATCGGGAGGCTCTGCCTCGGACCAGGTGTGAGTCAGCAGATTCGACCAGGAATCCGGTGAGGAATTCCGCAGAGCGTTTGCCGCTTCTGCGAAGCGAGCCGGGGCTTTTTCTTCCACCAAGTTAAGAAACAACGGGAAATTGGAAAGAAGTTGTGGCGACTGCGGGAAATGGGATGGCTCGACCGACCACGATTTTCGAGAGTCGCGTTCGAGCTGCTGGTAGAGGCCCTCCTGGAAACGCGCGACGTGGACGTAAAAACCGAGAATTTCCGCCGCGAAGGCGTGTTGAACAGCAAGTTGCTCGGCGCGCCGAATGCGCTTCTGCCAGGAAGTGTTAGGCACCGTGGGATTATCGGGCTTTCCACTCGGCGCACGCAACCTGCGGGATTGGAGCAGCATCCCAACGGGCTCGGTTGACCGCGGTCGATCCCCGGGATTATATTTCTGGGTAAATTTGAGTGCCCGTCTCGGCTGCTGGCGTAAGTGTGCGATTCCAAGTCATCGGAGGAACCACGTGGAACTTTCCCGCAGAAGTTTCTTTAAGGGCGCGCTCGCTGGTGGAGCAGGCCTCTCTCTCCTGGGCTTCGATCTGGCGCCGGCATTCGCACAACTCAAGGAACTGAAGATCGCCCGGGCGACCGAGACGCGATCGACGTGTCCTTATTGTTCCGTGAGTTGTGGCGTGCTGATTTACACGATTGGCGATAAGGCCAAGAATGTAACGCCGCAGGTGATCCACGTTGAGGGCGACCCGGACCATCCGATCAATCGGGGCACATTGTGCCCGAAGGGTGCTTCTCTGGAGCAGGACATCCTCAATCCTCGACGGCTGCTGAAGCCGCAGGTTCGCAGGCCTGGCTCGGATCATTGGGAAGACATTGCGTGGCAGCAGGCCATCGACGAGATCGCGCACCGCGTGAAGAAAACTCGCGACGACACCTTTATTGAAAAAGACGCGCAAGGTCGAACCGTGAATCGCTGCGAAAGCCTGGCGTGGATCGGCGGCTGCACGGACACGAATGAATTCAACTATCTGGTCGTCAAGACCATGCGCAGTTTGGGTCTTACTTATATAGAAAACCAGGCCAGAGTTTGACACGGCCCCACGGTCTCAAGTTTGGGACCAACATTTGGACGCGGGGCCATGACGAATGGCTGGATCGACATCAAAAACACCGACATGATGTTAATCATGGGCGGGAATCCCGCCGAGAACCATCCTTGCGGCTTCAAGTGGGCGATTGAAGCCAAGAAGACCCGCAACGCCAAGATGATTGTGGTGGATCCGCGCTTTACGCGGACGGCTGCGACCTCGGATCTGTTTCTCCAGATTCGCGCGGGAGCGGATATTGCGTTCCTGGGCGGAGTCGTTCGCTACGCCATCGAAAACAATCGTGTCGCGAAGGAGTATCTCGCTAACTACACCAATGCCGGCTTCATCGTGAAAGACGGCTTTAAGCTTCCCGAAGACGGTCTGTATTCCGGTTTCGATGCCGCCTCGCAGACGTATGACCGGTCGTCGTGGACGTATGAAGAAGGCAACGACGCCGGCGGCACGGCACCCGCACGTACTGGCGCTGCCCCTCCTGCAAAGCCGGTTGGGCTGACACTAGGAGCGGCGACGACGCCAGCGCCACCCTTACCCCTGCTGCCCGCCAAGGTGGCTTATGACCTTGCTTTGCAGCATCCGCGATGTGTGTTCCAGTTATTGAACCAGCAGTATTCCCGCTACACGCCGGACATGGTGGAACGCATCACGGGCATCCCGAAGGATCAATTTCTGAAGGCTGCGGATTTGTTCACTTCCATCCGCAAAGATGGCGACATGAAGAAAGTCGCCACCATTATGTATGCGGTGGGATGGACGCAGCACACTTTCGGAACGCAGATTATCCGCACTGCCGCAATTTTGCAGTTGCTGCTGGGTAACGTCGGGCGTGCGGGCGGCGGCGTGAATGCTCTTCGCGGGCACTCCAACATTCAGGGCGCTACCGACATGGGCGGAGTTTTTGACTCTTTGCCTGGCTATTTGAAGGTGCCAAACCCCACCGATGTTGACCTGGCCGCCTGGTTGAAACGAATTACTCCGACATCATCGAAACCCGGGCCGTGGGACTCGTTCAACTATTGGTCGAACACGCCGAAGTTCGCGGTTTCGTACTTGAAGGCATTCTTCGGGGACGCAGCCACGAAGGAGAATGATTTTGCTTTCCACTACATGCCCAAGGTGGATCGCAACTACTCCTGGACCCAGATCTGGGACAATATGTATCGCGGCTCGGTGAAAGGGATGCTTGCGTTCGGAATGAACGGCGTTGCCATCGGGCCGGACTCGCAGAAGAACATTGATGCGCTGAAGAAAGCTGAATTCTTGGTCGTGGGTGAAATCTATCCGGATGAGACCAGCGAATTCTGGAAGTCGCCGGGCATCACGCCGGAGGAAATGAAGACCATCAACACGACGGTCTACCGCCTGCCCTGCGCGGGGTTCGCCGAAAAGGACGGGTCGATGACCAACTCGGCGCGCTGGTTGCAGTGGAAAAACGTGGCCGTTCCCCCTCCGGGCCAGGCTCGTCTGGATCAGGACATTGTGGCGCAGATTTTCTTACGGGTGCGCGAGTTGTACCAAAAAGAGGGGGGCAAGTTCCCTGACCCGATCCTGAATCTAACCTGGCCATATGTCGATGCCCAACATCCTGCGCTGGGTGATTTGGCGAAGGAGCTTAACGGCAAGGCTCTGGCGGATCTGACCGATCCCAAGACGCAGGCCGTGATCAAGCGGGGCCAGCAATTGCCGGGATTTGCCTGGCTGAAAGAAGACGGCACCACTGCCTGCGGGAACTGGATTTATTCCGGATGCTGGACCGAAGCCGGAAATCAGCTAGCGCGGCGCGGCACGGAAGATCCGTCCGGGCAGGGCATCTATCAGAATTGGGCATGGTCTTGGCCGGCGAACCGCCGCGTTCTGTACAACCGAGCATCGTGTGATCCTTCGGGCAAGCCATGGGATGCCACGCGCAAGCAGATTTGGTGGAACGAATCCGCGCAATCCTGGGTTGGCAACGACGTCCCCGACTTCAAGCCGGACTCGAATCCCAAGGATCACATGGGGCCGTTCATCATGAACGCGGAAGGTGTCGGCAGGATCTTTGCGCCTCTGGGCGCCTTCGCTGACGGCCCGTTCCCGGAACATTACGAGCCGATCGAAAGTCCGGTGCAAAACGCTTTGCACCCGAACCAGTCGAACAATCCCGTGGTCAAGAAGCTAAAGACGGCAGCGGATAAGTACGCTACGCCGGGCGATGGTTTCAATATTGTCTGCACCACCTACCGGCTCACCGAACACTACCATTACTGGACCAAGAACAACCCGATGAGCGTGCAGCTCATTCCCGAGGCGTTTGTTGAGATACCCGTCGAACTGGCGGCGGAGTTGGGAATCAACGGCAACGACAAGGTGAAGGTCACGAGCGCGCGCAGTTACTACGTGGCCAAGGCGTTTGTTACAAAGCGCATCAAGCCCATGATGATCGATGGCAAGAAGGTGTATCAGATTGGCATCCCGATCCACCAGGGTTATCGCGGCATTCAGGAGGACGAAGGCAGGAATGCGAGAACGATCCTCAACCGGCTCACGCCGACGGTGGTGGATCCGAACGCGTACACGCCGGAGTTCAAGGGCTTTCTGGTCAAACTAGAGAAGGCATAGGCAACGTTATGAGCCAGGCGACATTGGCAATTCATAGAATTTCTGGGCACGCCGGGCCGGCCCCCGGCGAGGATGTGGAGCGCGGGACTCAGGTCTGCAAATTGGTCGACACCACGACCTGCATCGGCTGCAAGGCTTGTGAAGTTGCGTGCCTGGAGTGGAACGGATACACCTTCACCGACACCGTCTTCGACAACAGCTATCAGACCATGCCGGAAACGGCGTGGAATTTCTGGAACCTGATCAAGTTCAACGAGCACGAGCGTGAAGATGGATCCATCACCCTGCTCATGCGCAAGGATCAGTGCATGCACTGCGCCGATCCTGGCTGCCTCGCGGCTTGTCCGGCGGATGGGGCGATCGTGCAATACGCGAACGGGATTGTCGATTTTCAGCAGGCGAATTGTATTGGCTGCGGATATTGCGTCAGCGGCTGCCCGTTTGATATTCCGAAGTTCAATCCTGCGACCAAGAAGATGTTCAAATGCACGCTTTGCTCAGACCGCGTGAGCGAAGGGCTGGAACCGGCTTGCATCAAGTCCTGTCCGACCGGGTGTCTCCATTTTGGAACTAAGGAAGACATGAAGGATTTGGCGGAGACTCGAGCGACCCAACTCCACGAGAATTTTGGTTTTGAGAAGGCCGGCGTTTACGATCCCGCGGGCGTGGGCGGGACGGGCGTGATCTACGTGCTTCACGACGCCACCGATCCCGAGTCCTATGGTGGGTTGCCCAAAGATCCTCGCGTTCCGTGGGTGGTTCGCTTTTGGAAAGGGCCGGCGAAGTGGATTGGAAATCTTGCCATGCTGGGCGGCATTGTCGGCGTAACTCTGCATTACCTGCGCTTCGGACCGAAGGAAGTCGATGCTACGAGGCGTGAGAACGGGAGACAGCCATGAGTACCACGCAGGTTGTCACCTCTCGACCAACCGTGATTGAGCCCGAGCGCACGATTCGGCGCTATACGCTGAGCGAACGTATTCATCACTGGCTGGGAGCGTTCACTTACATTTATTGCCTGATTACTGGTCTCGCCTTTTGGTCGCCTTACATGTATTGGCTGGCTACGCTCGTGGGTGGCGGCCCGACGGCGCGCTTTTGGCATCCCTGGCTTGGGTTGGGGTTCGCGCTTTCGATGATCTGGATGTACAAGATGTGGCGCGGTGACATGGCGACGACGGAAGCGGACCGCCGCTGGTCGAAGGCGATGAAGCACTACGTCGAAAACGAGGACGAGAAACTGCCGCCGGTGGGCCGGTTTAATTATGGCCAGAAATTATTCTTCTGGCTGATGTTCTATGGCGTGATTCTGCTGCTGATTTCCGGCTTGGGGTTGTGGTTTGTCGAGTCCATCCCATGGAGCCTGCGCTGGCTGCGCTATTTGGCTGTTACGGTGCACGTGGCTGCGGCGCTGGCGACTATTGGCGGATTCATCATTCATGTTTACATGGGCACGGCCATGGTGCGCGGGGGCTTCACTTCCATCATCCGCGGAGACGTTACTGCCACGTGGGCGAGGACTCATCACCGCCTGTGGTACGAGCAGATCACGAAAGGAATTCCGCCGCAGAAATAAGCGGACGCAATTAGGGCTGGGGTTGTCCCAACGCCTTCGAGCGGTCGATTACCCACTGCGGAAATACGGGAGACCCTTGTGGAGGTTTGCCTTGAGTGATGGCCCAATGGTCGATCCAGCCGGTGCCTTCTTCTCCGACGAAGGTGTCGGGCAGGCCGTAGGCTTGGTCACTGAGGGCATCTTCGAGGGTAATCATGCGATAGCCTCGCTTGCGCAGGAGGTCGATCAATTCGCCGATATGATCGGCCTCGAGTTGATTGCCATGCAGCAGAAGAATCTGTTTGGGCTCGTAGCCGATCGTCTTTTTCGCGAGCTGTTCTGAATACGCGAACATGGTGTCGCTGTACTCGAGATAGCTTTGTGTGAGCTGTTGCTGGAGGGCCGTGTCTCCACGCTTCTTGGCGTCATCATAGACTCCGGCGTACATCCAGTCCCAGGCGTCCAGGGTGACGGGAGCTATGTGGTACCCTCTCGCGACCAGGAAGGCTTCGGCTGCACGGCGGGTTTGCAGGTCGCGGCCCGTGTCGAGAAACGGATGCCGGAAATAGCGGAGCTTCATGTTGTGCTCAGCGAGAAGAATGCGGGTTACGCTCTCGCCTTGAACCACGTCATCCTCCCAAGGCTGCAAGCCGACCTTGTTCAGGGAAGAGTGGCTGAACGTGTGGTTGCCGAGCTCGAAGCCGTAGTCGAGCCACATCCTGAGAGCTTTAATTCTTTCGTCGACTTCTCCGGGCTTGTAGAGTTTTTTCTCATTGACGAATCCGACGGCTGGGACTTTTTGGTCGCGGAGAGTGGTGAGGAGCTTGGTTGTCATTTCAGTAATGGCGGCTGCATTCATGGAGTTCGCGGACCCGGCGGGCAAGTCGTCGATGGTGATGGCGACTTGCCGGTCCGGAAGTTTCTGGGCGTCGGCTGACAGAGCGGCCATGAGGATCACCGCGAGACATACGGAAACCATGTGCGTTAACGACTTCATTGAGAGTAGTTCTCCTCAACAGAATCTTCTTGTTGCAAATTCG
>Ga0137403_10000547_pt1 | contig 48649 bp, 42 predicted proteins | sample CZOMad2_1_16fung_FD_122057 | JGI IMG/M metagenome (GOLD analysis project Ga0137403, IMG submission 122057) | Vadose zone soil fungal communities from Angelo Coast Range Reserve, California, USA - CZOMad2_1_16fungal (Hybrid Assembly) | ecosystem: Environmental > Terrestrial > Soil > Vadose zone... | reverse complement strand
TAGCCGCGGATTACGCGAATTACGCAGATGGGCGCATTAAAGAATCCTTGATGCGCCCATCTGCGTAATTCGCGTAATCCGCGGCTAATTTGTTGTCTTTTCGCCTATAATCTCAGCACTGTTTCCAGGGAAAAATCCAAACGGAGGTCTTTTGCGATGCCGAAGAAACGTTTCTTTATTGGGATGCTGGCGTGGCTGATCGCGGTCTATCTCTGCGCATGCCTGGCCGGCGCACAGACGTCTTCTTCGCCCGGGCTGAGCGGTCTGGTGCGTTCACAGGAGGAAGGTCCCATGGAGGGCGTTCTGGTAAGCGCGAAGCGGACAGGGTCGAACGTCACGATCACGGTAGTCAGTGACGCTCAGGGTCGTTACAGCTTCCCGCCGGAGAGACTGGAGCCGGGTTCATATTCTGTTCGCATCCGGGCAGTGGGCTACACGCTCGACAAGCCTGCTCTCGTGGAAGTACCGGCGCAAAAGACCTCCCAACTGGATCTGAAGCTGGTCAAGACGGAAGACCTCTCGCGGCAACTCTCAAACGGAGAGTGGCTGATGAGCATGACGGGAGCCAAAGAACAGAAGGAGATCTTTCTGGGCTGCGTGGGCTGCCATACGCTCGAGCGGGTCGTCCGGTCGCAGCACGATGCAGCCGAATTCGTTCAGGTGTTCCGTCGGATGACGAGCTACGCTCAGGGCAGCACACCCACACGTCCGCAAATGCGGCTCAGCTCCGCAGGCGCTGGTGGCGGAGATATGGACGTGTCTCCCCGAACGCAGGCGCAACTGATCAAACAGGCCGAATACGCCGCAACGATTAATTTGAGCTCCTCTTCGAAGTGGCCTTATGAATTGAAGACCGTGCCCCGGCCCAGAGGCAAGGCGACGAAGGTCATCATCACGGAATACGATTTGCCCCGGCCGGAGGCGTTGCCGCATGACGCGATGGCCGACCCGCAAGGAATGATCTGGTACTCCGACTTTGGATCCCAGTACCTCGGCAAGCTCGATCCCAAAACCGGCAAAGTCGTGGAGTACCCTGTTCCCCTGATGGAGGCGAAAGAACCGAAGGGCGCGCTCGATTTAGAACCGGATCGCGATGGCAACTTGTGGCTGGGCACGATGTACCAGGGCGTCATCGCGAGGTTCGACCCGAAGACGGAGAAATTCCAAACATGGAAATCCCCGAAGTTCGCGCAGGGGGATGCCGCGCGCACCGCGATGGTGACGCCCGGAAACGTTCACGTGGACGGCAAGGTATGGGTGGGTGCCGACGACGAGTATCAGGTGGACCTGAAGACTGGAGAGTGGCAAGCCATCGACTATAAACGCGATATCCCGAAGGATTCGCCGCTCGCGAATCGTAACTTTGGCTCCTATGGTGTTGCCTCAGACTCCAAGAACAACTTCTATGGCATGAACCTCAACGGTGAGTTCATCACAAAGGTCGATGCCAGGACCATGAAAACCACTCCCTTCGCGACTCCTACCGCCAACTCCGGCCCGCGGCGAGGTCACATGGATCCCCAGGACCGTCTCTGGTTTGCAGAATTTCGTGGGAACAAGGTCGGGATGTTCGATACGAAAACCGAGCGATTCCAGGAGTGGACGGTCCCCACTGAATGGACGAATCCCTACGATGCGATTCTGGACAAGGACGGAAATGCCTGGACGGGCGGAATGTCGAACGATCACATCGTGCGAGTGAATACCAAAACCAATGAGGTGACCGAGTATCTCCTCCCACGGATGACCAACGTTCGCCGGGTGAACGTGGATAACTCCACCAACCCGCCCACGTTCTGGGTAGGCAATAACCTTGGAGCGACAATTATCAAGCTCGAACCGCTCCAATAGCTCGTCTGTGGATGTAACTTTGAATAGCCTGTTCGAGCCAAATCTTGTAGCGCCGATTCGTCTTTCGGACTTCAATTGCTTGCACGCAAAGCGCACGGACAGCGGCTGAGTGCGCTGACCAGTTTTTCTTGTCCCATAAATGAGCGCAGAGATAGGTGGGCTGGTCGTCCAGGAACAGTTCGCTCCGGGCGAGCGTCCATATATCGCACTGTTCCTCGCCATAGGGTACGACGCCCAGACCAGGCTTTTGTAAGAGGTGGGTGAGTTCATGGCCTATCGTAAAGTAGGTCACGCCCGCTCTCCGTCGTGGATTGAGTCTTATTCTCATCTCGCGAGCAACGGCGCTGCCATCCAGCTTGGTTGCTCGATTCAAACCGATTGTGATGGTCTGGCCGTTGAATTCTGGAAACTCCTGAAGGGCCCGCTCAATCCTGGACATGATTGCCGGAGTCATTTCTTTCTTCATGGGGCCGCTCAGCTGTATCTGCATATGCCTTGTGTATAAATCACTAATCACTGATGTCCAATGTCCAATGACTAATGAAGTTGAGGATTGAAAAATGAGAACGCGGGCTAAAGCCCGCGACTACATAGGAACTAGTTTGACTCTTCAATGTAGTCGCGGGCTTTAGCCCGCGTTCTCAACTTCATTAGTCATTGGACATTGGACACCAGTGATTAGTAATTTCGCTTACCGCGAGATGACACTTATCCGTGGACTGCTGCCGACCTGCTCGTAGCGGAAGCCGTCTGCTGCGCGATCGAGTCTGCGAATGTAAAGGCTCTGCGATTGCGTCCGACCCGGACTGCCGCTAACGACGATCCGGTCGCCAGGCTTCAAGGTTTCGCTGTTCATGCCGACTTCGACGAGTTCCGAGCGGTTGTCCATCTCGAGCCGCCACTGTTGCGCGCCACTGCTGTTCCTGGTTTCCATCACGACAAACGGGTGAGGGTTGATGAAATGAAACTGCGTGATGATGCCTTCAATGGTGACCTGGCGGCTGCTGTCGTAAACGCCTGAGATCGAATGGTGCGCATACGCTGCCAGTACCGGCATCGCGATTCCGGCAGCGATCGGAAGAATCCAGCGTTTCATGTGGGCATTCTATCACCATCCTTTTGTGTTCTAAATCGGATCGAACAGCTCGGCGCGCCGCTCTTCGACAAAGCGATAGAAACCTTCCGCCGCGTACTGCTTGAAGTGTGGCGAGCCTCGGTGGGCGTCGAGCGCGGCCTGGTCCGTGTACTGCTCGTAGACCAAATAATGGCGCGGATTCTCACGGGACCGCTGAACGACATAGGTGATGCATCCCGGTTCACGGCGGGTTTCTTCCTGGAGTTTGTGAAATGGATCAAGCACCTCGTTCTCGTGTCCGGCTTTTATCGTCACATGCACTGCCAAAATCAGCATAGAGCCTCCTCTGTAGTGATAATCACTATAGTTCTAAACAGGACCGTTGACGGCATCAAGGGCGGTGTTTATCATTCCGCCACTCAAGGAGGCATGATGACACATCAGATGTTTGTCGGCGATGCTGTCGGCAACATCGCGCATTTTGCGGATCCGAACGGAAACCTTTTCGGGTTGTGGGATCGGGCGGGGTTTGGCGGGTAATTCGGGGACAGACGTATAAATCACCTAATTACGTCCAAAGGTTTCTTGATTGTAATTAGGTGATTTATACGTCTGTCCCCGAATTACCCGATCAGCTTCCAGAGCATGACATCGAAATAGCCTTCGGGATTGGGTGTCGAGGTTTTGAAAGCGCGATCGGCCTGCAGGAGCAGGCGAAAGCCGGCGGCGAGCTGCTTCGACTCGAATTTCTTGCACCCGGCGGCAAAGTCGCCTGCCTTCCACATCGGGACGAGAGCGGCAGCCGCAAGGTCCTTTGCGCTCCGCTTCCCAACGAGCCCCTTTCCTACGAAAAGCTGGCGCCAGACACGTACGATTCGCGACAGGATGATCAGTGGATCCACGCCTTCATCCAGCATCGCGCCAAGCACCTGCACGGCTTTCTTGAAGTCGCGGGCGATAATGGCGTCATCCAGCTCGAACGGACCGAACTGCTCGGAGCGAAGAATCAGCACATCGATATCTCGCAACTCGATCGGGCGAGTGTCGCCAACGTAGGTCTTCAGCTTCTCGATTTCCGTATGAAGCGCATAGAGTTCCGTCCCGACGTTCTCGACCAGGTGCCGGGCGATCTCCGGCGCCAGCTTGTAACGATCGACAAGCCACCGGGCGACGTCGGCCGGCCGCAACGTATCAATCTCCACAATGGGGAATATCTTCGCCAATGCATCGGCGGACTTCCTTCCGGATGTAACCAGGACAACTTTCAAAGAAGCATTGGCAACGTTCTGGAGAGCGGTTAAATGCTCGATTCGACCCTTTGTCAGTTTCTCCGCATTGGTCACCAGCAGCCCTCGATTCTGGGTGAAAAGCGAAGGCGTCAATGCCTCATCCATAAGCCGCCCGGCTGGAATCTCTTCGAATTCCTTTGCAGCATATTTCTCGAACACCCAGGACCCACCGAAGATCCTGAGCCAAACGGCCCGGGATTCCTCCACGAGGAAGTCGTCTTCGCAAACGAAGACGAAGACGTTCTGTCCGGGCTTTGGTTGATATTGCCGGAATTCGGAAAACTTCATGGCTTGGCCCGCAGCACAGACGCAACCAGCGACGATGCGAAACGGCGGGCCAGACGGTCGATGGCCGGAGTGTCCTCAGGCACAAACCCCGACGAGTTCTGCGCCAGCTCGAATACGTCACGAAACGTCCAGCGATTGCTTTGGAAAAGCACGGCGCCGGTCTTTGTATCGGTGAGCTTCACATTCACATCGACAAGAATGCTGTAAGACGAGCCACGGCCTTGCTCGTTGAAGATGATTGGAACTGCGATGAAGTTGAGGACCTCGCCCGCAACAACGACATCGCCCGTCTCTGCCGGCACCACGTTGAATCGCGTGCGCCGGATGAATTCGCGCCGAACCGCTTCGGTGAGGCGTTGCTCGATACGATAGGTTGTCGTTCGATTGGCAAAAGTCGGTATGGCAATGGTGCGCCCTTCCCCGCCGTTCAACTTTTTACCGGCAATGCGGTAGCCGCATCCGGTGGTGGCAAGAGCCAGAAATGCAATGACGAGGAATTTCCGCACGAGCCGTATCATAGCAAATGCCGGAAAAGGGAACTCTGTGGATGAAATCTATCTTCATGCATTGAAGCTCCTGCAGAGGCGGGACTACACAGTTGCGCAATTAAGCCAAAAGCTCGAAACGAAGTTTGGATCCGTGCCTGAGGACGTGATCGTTCAACTTCTTCAAAAGAAGTTCCTGGACGATCGGCGGTTTGCGGAGAATTACGTGTCAAGACGGAGGAACCGCGGGGCCACCATCCTGCGGGAAGAACTGGCGGCTCGCGGTGTGCCGGCTTCGCTTGCCGAGGAAATCCTTTCCAGCGCCGACCGGCCCTCGCTTCAGGAGGTGCTGGCAGCTAGAATCAAGGATTGGAAATTGCGTCCTCCGCTCCAATCGCGTGATGCGGCTCGTCTTTTTCGGGCTTTAGCTCGTCTTGGATATGAGGAGGAGGCCATTCGAGAGGAAATAGAACAACTGCATGAACAGCAATGAAATCCGCCGGCGATTCCTCAAATTCTTTGAAGACCGCGGCCATACCGTCGTCAAGAGCTCCTCGCTGATTCCGGCCGAGGACCCGACGCTTCTCTTCGTCAATGCCGGCATGAATCAGTTCAAGGACGTCTTTCTCGGACGCGAGCGGCGGTCCTACAACACCGCTGCATCGAGCCAGAAATGCGTGCGCGCCGGCGGTAAGCACAACGACCTGGACAACGTCGGGCATACGCGGCGTCATCACACGTTTTTCGAGATGCTCGGAAACTTTTCCTTTGGCGCGTACTTCAAGAAGGAAGCGATCGACTATGCATGGACGCTTCTGACAAAGGAATTCAAGCTTCCCGTGGACAAGCTCTGGATCACCGTCTTCCGGGAGGACGACGAGGCTGCCGGGATCTGGGCAACCGGGCCGGGCGTGGCACGCGACCGCATTGTCCGCCTGGATGAGAAGGACAACTTCTGGCAGATGGGCGATACGGGTCCCTGCGGCCCCTGTTCGGAAATCCACTATGACCTTGGCCCGGAGGCGAGCGAGCTCGGCCATGCAAACTGCCCGTTCCCCTGCGACTGCGGGCGCTACGTCGAGATCTGGAATCTGGTTTTCATGCAGTTCGATCGCGACAAGGATGGACACCTCTCGCCCCTTCCCAAGCCTTCGATCGACACCGGCATGGGACTCGAACGTATCGCCTCCGTCCTTCAGGGCAAGATCAGCAACTACGAAACGGACCTGCTTCGGCCGATCATCGACCGGGCATGCGAGATCTTCAACGTGGAGTACGGCGCTTCGGCTGCTTCCGATACCTCGCTTCGAATCATCGCGGATCACGTGCGCGCCGCAACGTTTCTGATCAGTGACGGCGTGATCCCATCCAACGAAGGCCGGGGTTACGTCCTGCGCAAAATCATGCGGCGCGGCATCCGGCAGGGCACGCTGCTTGGCTACAAGGAACCTTTCCTCTATCAACTTTCCGGCTATGTCACGGAGATGATGAAGGAAGCTTACCCGGACCTGGTAAACACGCGCGAGTACGTGGCACGAGTGATCAAGACGGAGGAAGAGCGATTTGCAGCAATGGTCACCGTCGGACTCCAGAGACTCGAGGAAGTGATCGGCCAGGCCGCAAAATCCGGAAAGAACGTGATCCCTGGCGTTGAAATCTTCAAGTTATATGACACGTTCGGCTTCCCGCTCGATTTCACAAAAGAAATCGCCGACGAGAAATCCATGCAGCTCGACATGGAAGGCTTTGAGGCCGAGCTCGAAAAACAGCGCGAGCGAGCGCGCCAGAGCTGGAAAGGCGATGAGGCGGCCGTCAGTCCTCTGTACCAGAAGTTCGTCGAACAGGGTGGAACGCCGTTCCTGGGCTATCAGGCCGTCCGGTCGATGGGCCGCGTGATCGGCATCCTTATTAATGGAGCGCTCGCACGCTCGGTTGAAGGCCACGGAACCACCGCTGAAGTGATCCTCAACGAAACGCCCTTCTATGCCGAATCCGGCGGGCAGGTTGGGGACACAGGAACTCTGACGTCTCCGAATGGCGTGGCTCACGTCGAAAATACGTACGCGCCGGTTCGAGGGATTGTCGTCCACAAGATTCGGATGGAATTCGGAAAGCTCGCCGTCGATGACCAGGTGGAGGCCCACGTCGACGAAGAGCGACGCCGCCGGATTGCAGCCAACCACACCGGTACACACATTCTCCATGCAGTATTGCGCGAGACGCTGGGCACCCATGTGAAGCAGGCCGGCTCCCTGGTGGCTCCGGATCGACTGCGATTCGACTACACCCACTTTGCCCCCCTGACGGATCGGGAAATCGAAGAAATCGAACAGAAAATCAACCAGATTGTCTTCCGGAACCTGGCTGTTGACACAAAAGTCATGGAAATCAACCAGGCGGTTGCCGCCGGCGCCCTGGCCTTCTTTGGGGAAAAGTATCAGCAGCAGGTTCGTGTCGTTTCGATTCCGGAAGTCAGCATGGAGCTTTGCGGCGGCACCCACACGAAAATGACGGGGGACGTCGGGCTGTTCAAGATCGTCGGGGAATCCAGCATTGCCTCCGGAATTCGGCGAATAGAGGCCCTGACGGGGTTTGGGACGTATCTCCGCCTGGAGGAGGACGAGGACCTCATTCAGGAGCTTTCCCAAACACTCAGGGCGCCGCGAACCGAGCTTAGCCGGGCCGTCGGCCGGCTGATCGACCAACAGCGCCAGCTGGAGAACGAGTTGGAGATCCTGAAGCGAAAAGCGGCCAATTCGCAGGTCGGCGGCCTGGCCGAAACGCCGAATAAAGTTAAAGGTATAGCGGTCATATCCCGAAAAGTAGAGGGGGTGGACGCCTCCATGCTCCGGGAACTTGCTGAAAATACAGGAGCAAAAATTGGTTCCGGAGTTGTTGTCCTTGGGTTAGCCTCCAATGGCAAAGCTTCGCTGGTGGCCGTGGTTTCCGAGGACCTCCAGAAGCGGCTCCACGCCGGAAAGATCATTAAACGGGTCGCGGAGCTGGTCGGCGGAAGCGGCGGCGGGCGGCCTGATTTTGCTCAGGCGGGCGGAAAAGACGCCGAAAAGCTGGAAGGGGCTTTACAAGCCGTGTACAATATCGTGGCCGAGTTTCTGACTTGAGCCACTGTAACTTGTGGGTGTAATGCAAAAACGTTCTTTGACTGTTCTCGCTGCGGCCGCTCTTCTGATCATGAAGGCTGGTCCGTCTATGGCTGAAAATAAAATCCAGGCGTTTGTTGGCTCCGACGGTAAGATTACTTTTACCAATCTGGTCGACAATGCGCCCGCGCCGATTCCATCGGTGATTCTCGAATCAACGGATCTGCTTGGTAATGAAATGCCGGCGCCGCTGAAAACACTTGTCGACACGATCGCATCAAACCATGGCGTGGATCCAGCACTTGTACGCGCCGTAATGAAGACCGAATCGAATTTTGATCGCTGGGCCAGATCCCCAAAGGGTGCACAGGGATTGATGCAATTGATTCCGGCTACCGCCCGCAGGTTTGGAGTGCGGGATTCTTTTGATCCCGAACAGAATGTGGAGGGTGGTGTGCGGTATTTGAAATTCCTCCTCCAGAAGTTCAACGGGAATCTGGACCTTTCGCTGGCCGCATACAATGCGGGAGAGAATCTCGTGGAAAAGCTTGGTCGTATCCCTGCAATTCCCGAGACGACGAATTACGTTCGCAAGATTCGTGCAATTTACGCGAAGAAGTCGGCGCCTGGGACTCCGGCTGCGCCTGTCTCGGCTTCGCCTGCGATGATCGCAACGGCGTTTCGGCCCGAAACGGCAGCGCCCGTAATGACGAAGGAAGAGACGCGGCAGGTCTACCGGACCCAAGATGATAACGGTGTCGTGCACTTCTCAAATATCGGACCTCCGAACTGAGCGGCTGCGAATGCAAGCCCGACCCGAAGCGCAAGTGCGATAGGGCGCAGCCATCGAAAAGATGAAGATTCACGCAGTTGTAATCGCTGCGCTTCTATCCGTCGCAACGCTGGCCGCGCAAACGCCGGCACACAATTCCGCCGCCCACAATTCTTCGCTGCTTCAACAAGCCCGGCAAGCATTCGTGTCGGCGGAAGCCCTCGAGGCTCAGCTCAACGAAAAGCCACCGGCTGAACGAACTCGTTCGTTGTATCTGAAGGTCATCAAAGCGTATCAACGTGTGTACCTCATTACGCCGCACACGGGATATGCAGATAACGCATTGATGACGATCGCGCGCCTTTACGAGGAAATCGAGGAGAAGGCGCCCGCGATGCAAACCCTGAGTTTCTTGATTCGGGAATATCCGGGCACCCCTTTCAAGGAAACGGCGGAAAAAGATCTCGCACGGCTTCAGGGCGTTCCGGAGAAGAAGACCGGTGCAGTCGAGAACGTTCGATACTGGGAAACTCAGAATTCGGTCCGCGTCGTCATCGATGTGACCGGCGAGATAGCGTTCAAACAGGGTGAGGCCAGGAGTCCGGACCGTGTTTTCATCGACATTTCACCTGCACGGCTCAATTCCCTGCTGGCGGGCAAGCAGTGGCCCGTGAAGTCGGACCTGCTGGATCAGATCCGGATCGGACAATACGATGCGTCAACCGTCCGCGTTGTCCTGCATGTCGGGACTATTGGCCAAACCACAAGCTTCCTTTTGAAGGATCCGGATCGGCTCGTGGTTGATGTCATGGCAAAGGAAACCGCAGCCGTTTCAGCACAGCCGGTGTTGGCGGCCGTGATCGCGCCGCCGGAGCCGCCGCCGGTCCCCGCGCCTGCTAATGCAACAACCAAGCCGGCGCCGAAGCCGCCGGACACGAAATCACCCGACGCCGAAACGAAGGTCATCACGCCGGCAAAGCCGCCTAACGCCGGACCCCGGTCTCTGATCCGGAGTCTGGGTCTCAAACTTTCGCGCGTTGTTATCGACGCCGGACACGGAGGCCATGATACCGGCAGCATCGGCCCCGGAGGTTATTCCGAAAAGGAACTCGTTCTGGACGTTGCCACGCGGCTCAAACAACTGATCGAGACCGAGCTGGCAGCCGAAGTCGTGATGACCCGAAACGACGACAGTTTCGTTCCGCTCGAAACGCGGACGGTTGTGGCAAACCAGCAACAGTCGGACTTGTTCATATCCATCCATGCGAACTCCAGCGCTGTTCGTTCAGTGCGCGGTGTGGAGACGTTTTTTCTCAATTTCACATCCTCGCGTGAGGCACTCGAAACAGCATCCCGAGAAAACGCCGCTTCAGAACGTTCGATTCATGAGCTTCAGGATCTTGTGAAGAAGATCATGCTTCGCGACAAAGTGGACGAATCGCGCGAACTGGCGCGGCACATTCAGCACGCAATGGCGGCGCGAAAGCGCGCCGGCACGGATCGCGGAGTGAAACAGGCCCCGTTTGTCGTGCTGATCGGCGCGAACATGCCTTCGATCCTCGCAGAAGTCTGCTTCATCAGTAATCCTGAAGAGGAGCGGCTGATCAAAACCCCTCAGTATCGTCAGGCGATTGCCGACTCTCTCTTCGAGGGTGTAAGATCGTATGCGGAATCGCTGAGCGGTACGAAGACCGCAAAGACTCAGGAGAAAAGTCAGGAATAATGACCTGTAGCGGCGGTCTATGACCGCCGAAAAACCGGCGCTCATAGAGCGCCGCTACGGTAAAAACCGACGCCAATAAATATGCTTAGGAAGTGGTTCTGGAGCCTGCTTGGAATCGTAATGATGGCAGCGGCTCTACAGGGCCAGTCGCGGGAATCTGTTCTGAAGGGGGTTGCACAAAACCCCGGTTGGTCCCCTGTCGATAAGCCCATCCAGTACGACGAAAAGAATATCGAACAGCTTGCCGGGAAGCGCGCAGCGTCGATCAAACATTACGGATTGATCGGCGCGACAACGCAGACCTGGCGCGGTTCCGATGCAAACGTGCGCGTAACCCTTTATGAAATGGTGGATGCCAGCGCCGCGTACGGATTCTTTACGGTGGAGCGGAACATGGACCAGCCTGGCTTTGCAATGCTTTCCGTGGGGACCGAGGGATTCCGAGCCGGAAATCGATCGGTTTTCTGGCATGCCAAATACGTCGTCCAGCTCGACGGAAAATCAACGGCTGCGGATCGTCTGGCGCGAATCATTTCCGAGAATATTTTTGGCCGATCGCGGAAGCCTCCAGTCTCCAGTCATCTCCCCCCGGAAAATCTCGTTCAGGGATCGGAACGCTACGTACTCGATGGAACCGGCATTGGACGCGAAGTCGCGCTGGATCCGAAGACCGTGGGATTCGACGACGGTGTCGAGATTGCGACTGCGGATTATCGTGTAGGCGCCAGGACTGCGCACCTGGTACTTCTCCTGTATCCAACACAGCAGATTGCCAAGAAGTACGCAGACCAGTGGGACGTGGATGCTCCAAATGATCGTGCTTTCCGGAAACGTGTCGGTCCTTTGTTTGCGCTGGTGCGAGGAACAAAGGATGAGTCGGTTGCGGCGCCGATTCTCGATGGCGTCAATTATGAATCGATGGTCACCTGGAATGAGCCCCGTCCCGACATTGTTTTGCGGGATGTGATCCTCACCATTTTCAGTTTTATCGGCGTGGCGCTTCTCTTCACCCTTGTGGCAGGATTGAGTTTCGGAGGTTTGCGGGTCTTCATCAAGGCGCGTTTTCCGGACCGCGTTTTTGACCGCTCGGACCAGATGGAAATCATCCAACTCAAACTAGCACAAGGAGTTACCCATAAGGAGCTGCACGAATAGGATCGGGGATTTTTTTCATTTTCAATTAAGAGCAATTGTCTGAACATGTTGAAAACCGAAAAAAATAATTCGTTGACAACCCCTACCCCCCTATTTAAATTAACTGTCATTGGAGCTTCGACCCTCGTTGCTGGACGAGGTTTTCGATCCTTTTTCTCTTTACAACTATTGCTCACCCGATCTGGGTGAGCATTTTTTTGCCGGCGTAGCTCAGTTGGTAGAGCAGCTGATTCGTAATCAGCAGGTCAGCGGTTCAAGTCCGCTCGCCGGCTTTTATAATCAATGGGTTTGTCCTCATCACTGGTATTGTCCGAATTTACCGGAAATTTGCGGCCCCGCGAAAAAGACGCACTGTTTCCAGCGTGGTATAGTCCCTTCAATGTTGCGCCATAGTCTTTGCCGTGCTGTATTTGCACTTCTGTCATTCGGTTCGGCAGGGTATGCGCAAACGGGAACCATCACCGGAACAGTGACCGATGCGGTCGGGGGCGTTCTGCCCGGCGTGACGATCACACTCACAAACACCGGCACAAATTCACAACGCAGTGTCGAAACAGACGAGCGGGGCGACTACAACGTCCTGTTGCTGCCCGCGGGCACGTATGAGATCCGGGCTGAGCTTTCCGGTTTCAAGACGGCGATCGCCAACAACGTCCGTGTAAGCGTGGATGACCGGCTGCGTGTCAACCTGTCGTTGGCGGTGGGAGATGCTGTCGATCGGATCCTCGTCACCGACGCAACACCGCTCGTGCAATCCGAGAGTTCGTCGGTTGGCAATCTCATAGATAACCAGAAGGTGGTGGAGCTCCCCTTGAACGGCCGGCGGTTCGAGTCGCTCTCCCAGTTGGTTCCCGGCTCTGCATCGGCGGCGCCTGGCTCGGCGCTCCGGTTCCGCGGCGGCTTCACGGCTGCCGGAGCGAGAGAAACCGCAAACAACAACATTCTGGATGGCGTAGACAACAACGATACCGCCATCAATAGTTTCACCCTCCGTCCGATCGTCGATGCCATCGACGAATTCAAAGTTCTCATCAGTTCATACTCTGCGGAATTCGGACGCGCCGGCGGAGCCCAGATAACGGTCAACACCAAGTCGGGCACGAACCAGTTTCACGGAGCGGCCTGGGAGTTTCTGCGCAACGACAAGCTGGATGCGCGGGATTTTTTTAATACGAGGGATGCCGGACCAAAGCCCCCGTTTCGCCGCAATCAGTTCGGAGCGACCATCGGAGGCCCGGTTATCCACGATTCCACGTTCTTCTTTCTTGCCTTCGAAGGTGTCCGCCGCACACAACAATTCGCGAGCCGACAGCAGGTACCGACCGAAGCGCTCCGGAGAGGTGATTTTTCGGCGTTGACGGTTACCTCGCCGATACGCGATCCGGAGAATCCTTTGACTCCGCCTTTCCCGGGCAACATTATTCCTGCAAACCGTATCCATCCCATCGCCAGGCGCATTCTGGACCGCGGTTCATTTCCGTTACCTACACCGGGGCTGGCCGTGCCGAACAACTTCCTGGCCATGAACCCGTATCCGAATGATGTCAATCAGTACAACGTTCGATTGGACCGCCGCATCACACGATCGAACACGCTCTTCGGCCGATACGGACTCACCAGTGACGCCCTCATGACGCCCTGCTCCGGCGCCGGACAAACCGCGTGCTTGCCGGGATTCGGCCATAACGACGTCACCAGGGCGCAGTCGTTATCGCTTGGCGATACCCAACTCCTTTCGCCGAAGCTGATTCTCGAAGTTCGAGCCGGTTACAATCGGGAACGTCAATCGCGAATCGCTCTGACGTCCGGCCACAACGACATTTCATCGGAGATCGGCATTCCGGCATCGCAGGATCCCAGGGACTTCGGTCATCCGCAGATTGCGATCACGGGATTCGGGACAATCGGAGATCGCGGCTACCAGGATCGTGCCGGGACCACGGTTCAAATGGCCGGCAGCTTGAGCTACATAGCGGGACCGCACGCGGTTCACACCGGCGTCGAACTGCGACGGATCATGTATTACGCGGGATCGAACGCAAGAGAGACACTGCGCTTCAGCGGCATCTGGACCGGCAACGCGTTCGCGGATTTCCTGCTGGGTTTGCCGAGCCAGACCACGCGCGATCCTTTGAACAGTTTCCGCTATCACATTCTTGATTCATATAACTGGTTTGTTGAGGATGATTTCGCTGTCTCCAAGCGGCTCACGCTAAACCTGGGAATGCGCTACGAGTACAACACTCCCGCGGTGGAGAAACAGGATCGTCTGGCACAGCTCAATGTCGTGACCTTGAAATACGAACTTGCAGGAAAGGACGGAGCCTCGCGAGCGCTCTACAATCCCGATAAAAACAACTTCGGGCCGCGCTTCGGTTTCGCGTTCCGGCCGGGCGGCACGAGCAAGAACGTGATTCGCGGTGGTTACGGCATTTTCTACGATCTGGCCAGCGTAGGCACCAGTCTGGCGTCCGTTCGTAATGGCCTGCCGTTCCAGCAACCCGAAACTTTTGAAGCAGGCATTTCGCCGAACGCTCTCACGCTTTCCAATCCGTTTCTATCCGCGCGCTTGAACACTATTTTCGATTCGCCGTCGATGGATCCCGGTTTCCGCGATGCCTACATACAACAGTGGAACTTCGGCTTTGAACGGCAACTCCCCGGGAACACTGTCTTCGAAGCCAGCTACGTTGGGAACAAGGGCACGCGTTTGATAAGAACCGTGGATATCAATCAGGCGTTTCCAGTTCCAGGCGTCAATCAGCCTCCGGTTCAGCCGCGCCGCCCTTTGCCGGGATATGGCGCAGTACCTGTTCTGGAGAGTTCGGGCAGTTCGATCTACCACGGATTGCTGGGCCGTGTGCAGCGCCGGTTTGCAGGCGGTCTATCGTTGCTTTCGTCCTACACGTACAGTCATGCGATCGACGATTCGAGTGGGGGCAATGTCGCGCAGGACGCCAGAAATCTGAAAGCGGACCGCGGCAGCTCTGACTTCGACGCGCGCCACCGGCTCGTTGTCAGCTATGTTTACGAGCTCCCGTTTGGGAATGGAAAGCGCTTTGGAAACGAGTGGTCCTCGACTCTCGATACGATCCTTGGCGGATGGGAGCTCTCCGGTATCGCGGCGTTCGAATCTGGAAGGCCGATCTTTATCCAGCTCAGCCCTTCGAATCAGATCAGCAATACCGGCTCGACGCGGGATCGACCCAATGTTGGGCAGTACATTGAGAACCACTACATCGAAACGGGAATCAAGCCGGTGATCAAAAAATCCACGGACAGGACCGTGTATCTGGACCGAAGAGCGTTCTCGGTACCACCTCGCGGTTCGTTCGGCAATACACCACGGAATTACTTCAATGGTCCCGGAACGAGCAATTTGGATCTGATGGTGGGGAAGAATTTCCGGCAAGAACGGTTCAATGTTCAATTCCGAACTGAACTCTATAACGCGTTGAATCGTCCGTCTTTGAATCAGCCAAACCGGAATCCGGATAGCAGCTCTTTTGGAACGATTACCAGCACTTTGCTGGAGAATCGTCAGGTGCAGGTTGGGCTGAAAGTCACCTATTAAGAACACGAAGACAAAAAAATACAAAGGCACAAAAAAAATTCGGCAACGAAGGTAGATCCCTCGTTGCCGAATTTTCTTTGTGTCTGTTTTTCTAAACTCGTTCGACGCTGGCCGCCTCAGTCTCGAGCGCCTGCAACTTTGCACCGGCCTGCGATGCCCGGCGAGCGGGGAATTCTGCCACGCGTCCGGAATCCGCGACTGGGAAGGCGGATACAGCGCGCTCCTTCGAGAAGGTCAGCTTATCGGCCGAAGCCCCAAGGTCAATCTTGATGACGTCGCCCAGTCCGATCTGGCCGGTCGCGATCAGATTGGATAACGGGTACACGAGATGCCGTTCGATGGCGCGTTTCAAGTGCCGTGCGCCATACTTCAGATCCGTCCCCTCGCGAAGCAGGAATTCTTTCGCGTCGGCGGTGCATCTAAAGATGAATTGCTTGTCCGACTGCGACGACATGATCCTGTTCTGAACGTCGTTCAATTCGATGTCCAGAATCTGACGAAGGTGTTGCTGATTCAAAGTACGGAACACAACGACCTTGTCGATCCTGTTCATGAACTCGGGGGAGAACTTCTTTTTCGCCGTGTCCAGAGCCGTGTAATACATCTTCCGATCGATGTCGGCGAGATTTGTCTCATCCGTCTTCACGCCGGAAGTGAATCCAATTCCGCCCGTCAGCATCTCGCTCATCTCCACAGCGCCGAGATTCGACGTCATGAACACAACACAACGAGATAGATCGACTTTTCGGTTATCACCCAGAGTGAGTGTGGCTTTGTCGAGGATCCCCAGCAGAAGCTGCCAGAGAGCATCGTTCGCCTTTTCGATTTCGTCGAACAGCAGGAAACTGAAACGCGCGCGATCCGTCTGATGCTGATCGATGGCTTCCTGGGTCAGAAGCGGGGGCGTTTCGCGGTGTCCGAGATAACCCGGAGGCGAACCGATCAGTTTGGCAATCTCATGACTATGTTGAAATTCAGCACAATCGATCTTGATGAAAGCTCTAGGGTTTCCAAACAGAATTTCAGCCGACGCTTCGACGACTCTTGTCTTGCCGGATCCCGTGGGACCCAGAAACAACAAGTTGCCAATCGGACGTCCCGGCATAGCCATGCCCGCCAGGTAAATCTGGTACATGTTCACGATCCTACTGACCGCGCGGTCCTGGCCGACGATCTTTCCCTGCAGCCGACGTTCAAAGTCAAGGACTTCAGAACTCCGCATCTCGGGATCTAATAGAACTTCTTCTGAAACGAAAGGTTTGACCATCGCCTTGTACCTCTTTTCCGGTCCTTCCTGGCCTAGCATCACAGCCCTTTTAGCTCAGTCTCTAACCTACTACGTGCAAATCGTCTGCCAATCCAACGTCGGAGTCGATATTACCCACGTTCCCTATCTTTGGACGGCAACCTGACCATTTAGGTGGAATCACGATTCCCCTACGGGTCAGTCACATAAGGGTTATCGACAGTTCTGGCCCAGGGCTTTAAGCAAATAGGTGTATTTTTTATTTAACGGTATGTGCCTGTTGGATCGTGTGGTGGTACAGATCTTCGTACTGGACAACGATCTTGCTGGCGCAAAAATCGTTTCTTGCATGCTCACGGGCGGCCTTACCCATGTTGGAACTTAATTGCGGATCATTGAGAATCGCGAGGCACCCTTCTGCCATCGATGATACATCACCCACCCTATACAAAAAGCCGTCCACCCCGTGACTCACGACCTCGGGAATACCTCCAACCTGGGTTGCAATGACGGGGACCTCACAGGCCATGGCCTCGAGGGCTACCAGTCCAAAAGACTCGAGTTCGCTCGGCAGCAGCAGGATGTCGGAAACGGACAGGAGCCGGTTCATCTCGTTTTGCTTGCCCACAAACAGCACATCTTTGGCGATACCGTGCGTATTCGCGAGCCATTCGGCCTTCGGACGCTCCGGGCCATCGCCTACCATCAGGAGCCGGGCTTTTTGCTTCTTTCGAACCTCAGCGAAGATTGCGATGACGTCCTCAACCCGCTTCACGGGCCGAAAGTTTGAAATATGGATCAGAATGCCTTCGTCGTCGTTCGCGAACTTGCGCCGCAGGCCCTTGTCGGTCGCCCGATCGTAAACGTCGCAATCGACGAAATTGGGAACGACCGTCACCGGCCGCTGAACCTGAAATTCCTCGATCGTCCGGCGCCGAAGATATTCGGACACCGCGGTGACGGCATCACTCTGTTCGATGCCAAAGCGTGTGATGGGCAGATACGAACGATCGTTGCCGACCAGGGTGATATCCGTTCCATGAAGCGTCGTGACGAAGGGTACAACGCGATCCGTCAGCATCTTCTTCGCCAGGTACGCGCTGATGGAGTGGGGGATCGCATAGTGAACATGCAGAATATCCAGGTCATATCGAGTCATCACTTCAGCCATCTTCGTTGCGAGGACCAGATCGTAGGGCGGGTATTCGAACAGCGGGTACGTCAGGACTTCGACCTCGTGGAAAAAGATGCGCTCGTTCATCGTAAGACGAATCGGGAGCGCATAGCTGATGAAGTGAACGTCGTGGCCGCGCCCGGCAAGTTCCTTGCCGAGTTCAGTAGCAACGACGCCGCTTCCCCCGTAAGTTGGATAGCAAGTGATGCCGATCTTCATAGCTCGATGACCTGATGCTCTTTTGAATCGAGACTGAGTTCCTGTTCCAGGCGCGCTGCGAAATCCAGGCCGTACCGCACCAGAAACGACGTGACGTTGATCACTCGTTCCTGGAGCTTTTTCTCCGGATACAGCGAGTTTGCAACTGCATCGAGGTGTCTTTCCAGCGTCTCGTTGCGCCTGGCTTCAGCATTTACAAACCTGGTACGAAGCGCCTCAACCTGATGCATCACCTTCTGACGCGACGTATCGAGCGCCCCCGCGAGCGTCGGATCGACGGCATTCAAGACCGGCCGAAGTGATTCCAATTGTGCCGTTACCCGGTCTCGAACCTCATCAAATAATTCGACGCCCTGGACACTTGCGACGGCTTTGTGTTTCATGAATTCCCGTCCTCGAAACACATCCACGAATTCCATTTCGTATTTCTTCAAGGCGCGGGAAACCCGGCTCTCCAGAATCGTGGCACTGAGCCGGGGAAATGCCGGCGGGACAGGACGCTGCAAGGTCTCGTACACGGCGCCGGCCTGCGCGAAGTAAGCAATTTCCGCCGGGCCGCCAACGTATGCCGCGGTCGGAAAGATCGCATCCTGAACTGCGGGCCGCAGCAAAACGTTCGGACTCAGCGACTCCGCGCTTTCGACTTCTTCGGGCCGCAATGCCTGTCGAGATTTGCCGCGATAAGCGAACAAGCCCGTGAAATGGCTCTCGACCTTCACCTGCGGATGGTATCCGGCCTCGGAAAGCGCACGGCTTCGAGCCAGCACTGCCGCTCGAATTTCCGCGTTGTGACGGACGGCCTGGACCAGTGTCGGTGCCGCAAGCCGTTTCAACTCCGGATGCAGCGGGTTGGCAAGAATCAGTCCCGTTCCCTTGAACAATCGCGCCATCATTCGGCCGAACGCGTCAGCAGGCGAGACCCCTGGTTTGTATGACGATTCCACGAGATCACGCACCGGAGGTTGAAATTCGGAATCGGGCAGGCTCGAAAAACATGCCGAGATTGCAGGACCCACGTCGTCGCCTAACTGCAGCCACCCTACGGGCCTGGATTCCGTGTTCGAGAGGTCGACGGAGATTCTCTGCACTGCGGCATCCCGGTCAAGCACCGCCGTCCATTGAATTTCCTCGAAGTCGTGGTCTTCGGCAGCAACCCAGAACACGGGAACCGCAGGAACTCCTGCCTGGTCCAGTGCCTTGGCGAGCTTGATACTCGTCAGCGCTTTGAGAATGGTGTAGTGGGGACCCGTGAACAGGCCCGGCTGCTGGCCGGCGATCACGGCGACAGCACCGGCGCCAAGTCTGTTCACCGATGCAGGATCGCCACCCCAGTCTCGTTGCTGTTCGGACAGGGCGGCACACAACTTTTCGCGATGAATGGATTCGAGGCGGGGCCTTGCACGCGCGAATGCAACAATCGAGTCGAGCGTGTAATTTTGCGGATAAAAACGCTGGAGGCGGCTCCAGTCGTTGAGGTAGTCGAGGAAGAGCGCCGACGTCGCCGGCAGACTTCCGAACGGAATCCGCATCATGAAAGTTCGGCTAACTCGCTGTTCATCCTTCGGAAGATTTGCTGCAAGTCTTCTCGCTGGGTCTGCCCAACCGGAAGCATTGGCCGCCGCGGCAGGCCCGCCTGAAATCCTTCCAGCTCCATCCCGCACTTCAGCCCGGGAATGCCGTATTTCGTGGTGACGGCACCGGCCGCAGGCGCGATGATCCGTTGAATGATTCCGGCCTTCTTGTAATCTCCCGTTGAAACCGCTCGATACAGCGCCAGCGCTGCCCTCGGCGCGGCGCAGGCGATCGCGACAACACCTCCGCGCGCACCCACGACCATTGCAGGAAAGAGAACGGGCGCGGAACCGCTCAGTATCGAAAACTTCTTCGGATCGGTGTTCCATGCGACTTCAGAGTCCAGTTTCACGTCGCCCGAGCTGTCTTTCACTCCCCGAATATTCGGATGTTTGGCAAGCTCGATCACCAACCGCGATTCGAGAGGCATCCCCGTGAATACAGGGACGTTGTAGATGACGACAGGAACGGGCGAGGCGTCCGCTACCGCGGTGTAGTGTGCAAAGTACACGTCGAAGGTCATCTGGCTCTTGAAATAGAAAGGATTCTTCACCAGAACGGCATCCACTCCCCGATCTGCTGCCTCCTTCGTGAGTTCGATCGTGGCCCGCGTGGACTCCATGCCGGTTCCAGCCAGAAGAGTGGTCGACGCCGGAAGCCGTTTTCGGGCGCTTTCAATGAGCTTCAGCTTCTCCGAGTGCTCCAGATATACCGATTCCGCATTGGAGCCCAGCACCAGATATCCCTCGATTCCGGCTTCCAGATACTTGTCGATATTTGCCTCAAAGTAGTCGTAACGGATGGCCCCCGTCTCGTCGAAGGGAGTGACCATCGGCGGAATAATGCCTTTTAGATCAAACAATGCTTTAACCCATCCTCTCTAAGAATGTTGCCAGACCTGGAAGATTTTCTTCGAGACGGCGGAGTTCAGGCAAGCTTTTAAACTCGATGTCCCTGGAACGCAGGCCTGCCCTGGCTCCGCGGATGGCGCGGTAATGGCTCAACAAGCGCAAAAAAGGATAGTAGAAGAACACATTTGGCCCGGGAATGGGTGCCAGGAACGGTGTAAACACCAGTACGACTGCGCAAAGGACGAGGTCGATCGAGAACCAAAAGATGTGTTTGGCCAGCTGCCGTTTGAGGACGCGCTCGAATTCCTTGCCGGTCTGATCGCCATTTTCGGTCCGTATAAGATGAACAACCAGGTGGTCGGCGGAGGCCATGGCTTTGAGGACGCGTTCGCCCGGATCGATGCGGTCTTCCAACCGGACGTAATAACCATGACCTGAACGAAGAACTCGGCCAACCCAGGCTACCAGGCGATTGCGCTGCTTCACGAACCATCCAATGAATCGCAGAACGCGGTCGTCCGAATCCCCTTCGAGCGCCTTGACGATTTCCGGAGGGCCGTACAGGACGTATCGCTTGTTTCGTGTCGGAATGAGGTAAAGGTCGAGTGTTTTCAACATTATTCCGCGTTCACATACCTGACCCACTCGCGCGCCCGCGCGGCAACGTCAGAGCTATCCAGAAGATCGCGAATAACGGCTACCGAATGTGCACCGGCCTGGAAGACGTCGCGCACATTTTCCAGTTTAATGCCTCCGACTGCGACAACCGGTTTATGAACTATCCTGCATATGGCAGCCAGTTTTTCGAGTCCCAGGACGGGATCTGCGTTCAACTTGGTAGATGTCGGAAAAACTGGTCCGGCAGCAATGTAATCCGCAGGCAGTCCGTCGGCGGCCTCCGCCTGATCCAGGTTATGAGTCGAATAACCGAGGATGCGGCCGGCGCCGAGAACGCGCCGGGCATCTGCCGGGCTCAGATCGTCCTGCCCCAGATGCACACCCGCAGCGCCGGCAATGCGAGCCACGTCCGCTCGATCGTTCACGATAACGCGCGCATCAGAAGGCGCCCTTTTAAGGATACGTTCGACCTGATCGAGGAGTTCCAGGGAGCTCGCGAGCTTGTTTCGGACCTGGACCAGCCGGGCACCGCCATCGAACAGTGCTTCGGCAAGTTGAACAGGATCGCCGAAGGACGCGTCCGCAATCGCATACAGACGCGGGAGGGGGCTCATGCCATTTCGACGGCGCGAACGCGAGGTTCCTGCAAATGTTCGAGAAATTTGGTGTAGATGTTTCCCTTGCGGAATGCCGAATTGTGAAGAATCTGGCGATGAAGTGGAATGGTGCATTTAACACCTTCAAGAACGAACATTTCGAGGGCGCGATCCATTCGCCGAATGGCCTCATCGCGCGTGGATCCGTGAACAATGAGCTTGGCTATCAGCGAATCGTAATGGGGAGGAACGACGTATTCGGCATGGGCAGCCGTATCGACGCGCACGCCCGGGCCGCCCGGTGAATACCATGACGTGATTTTTCCCGGCGAAGGCCTGTGTGTGACCGGATCCTCTGCATTGATGCGGCATTCGAGCGCATGGCCCCGGAACTGAATATCCTCCTGGCGGTGAGGCAGCCGGTCACCGGCCGCGATAAGAATCTGGTCGCGAATAAGATCGATCCCTGTCACAAGCTCGGTTACGGGGTGCTCGACCTGGATCCGCGTATTCATCTCCATGAAGTAGAACTGCCTTTTTTCATCGACAAGGAATTCGAGCGTACCCACGTTCGAGTAACCGGTTTTTTTGATGGCTTGCACCACACGGCACCCGACTTCCGCACGAAGTTCCGGCGTCATAATGACCGAAGGCGCTTCTTCGATCAGTTTCTGGTGCCTCCGCTGGATCGAACATTCCCGCTCGCCCAGATGAATGGCGTTCCCATGCTCGTCCGCCATCACCTGAAACTCGATGTGACGGGCCCGCTCGATAAACTTCTCGATGTAGCACTGCGGCGCCCCAAATGCGCTCGCAGCTTCAGCCTGCGCGGTCTTCAGCGACGAGAGCAATTCATTCCTGCTGTGGACCACACGCATCCCGCGGCCGCCTCCACCGGCGACGGCCTTGATGATCACCGGATAGCCGATGGCCTCCGCGGTTGCGATCGCTTCCTTGTCCGTGTGGATCGAATCAGCGCTGCCGGGCAGAACCGGTAAGCCGATCCGATTCATTTCGCTGCGGGCTCGTGCTTTGTCGCCCATCAGCCGGATCGCTTCCGATGATGGTCCGATGAACTTGATCCGGCTCGCCTCGCACACTTCGGCGAAGTACGCGCTCTCGGAGAGGAAACCATACCCCGGATGGATGGCGTCGACGTTGGAGAGCTCCGCCGTGCTGATGATGTTCGGAATGTTCAGGTAACTATCGGAGCTCTTCGGGGGTCCGATACAGATCGCTTCGTCTGCAAAGCGCACATGTAAGGCGTGCCGGTCGGCTTCCGAGAACACGGCGACAGTCTTGATGCCAAGCTCCTTGCAGGCGTAGATGATTCTAAGGGCGATCTCCCCACGATTCGCGACGAGTATTTTTCTGAACATGGATTTATCGCGGGCGAATCGCAAACAACCTTTCGCCGTATTCGACGGGTTGTCCGTTTTCGACGAGCACGCTAACAATTTCTCCTGCTACTTCGGATTCTATTTCATTCATGAGTTTCATTGCTTCGATGATGCAAAGGACGCTGCCCTTTTCGACCATATCGCCAACAGAAACAAATGGTTCCGAGTCTGGATTGGGCGCGGTATAGAAGGTCCCGACAATAGGCGACTTGATGTAGAACAATTCCTCGATCTCTGCCAAAACCTTGGACGGAGCCGGCGCCGAGGTGATTGTGGGGCTTGCAGCTATTGAGGCCACGGATGCGGTGGAAACTGAACCCACATGGTTGGAAGATCGCCGGATGCGGAGCCGCACGCCCGATTTCTCGATCTCCAGCTCTTCGATTGATTCGTTTGAAGTGACAATATCAATGATTTCTTTCAGTTCCTTAAGATTCATAAGAGCAATCCGAGGAGTATAGCACTTCCTAAATAGCTGTCAGGCCTGTGAATTCCCTTTTTTTCCGTGGTATTCCCCTCAGGAAATGCGTCTTTGAATCTCCGAAGCGGCGTTCTTGAGTTCGAAACGAGCCCGGCCGATCTGGTCCTGTGCCTTGGTTATCAGGATCACGAAATGCTGGGGAGAAACAAGGCGGGCAATCATGATCGATTTCTCCGAAATAACCGTTTGCTCGACCAGATTCCCCGCTCCCGCGTCCTGCGAGGCACGACCTGCGATCCGAAGCAGCATTGCATACTCGCTGGCTATGGTTTCGATCTTAAGACTGGAATCTGCGAGGACGTGATCCACCACACCGTCGGGGCCGACGATGAGGATTGCCTGAACATCGGAAAGCTTCTTCCGTATCGTCTCCAGCACGTCACGAAACTGCGCGGCCACCGGAGTCTTCACGCGCGTCAGCGCGGCTGCGCCGGCGGGTTCTCTTCACCAGGGGCAACCTGAGTCAGCGCGTCCATCGGCCGGATGCGCGGCGTGATAAAGAAGAGCAGTTCGGACGTATTCTTGATCGTCTGTGTGCTCTTGAACAGGGTTCCAATGATTGGCACGCTGCCCAACCCCGGAACCTGCCGGACATTGATCGAATCCAGATCGAGAAGAATGCCGCCGATTACAGCAGTACCCCCATCCGGCAGCAGCAGTTGCGTTTGCGCTCGCTGCGTCGATACGGAAGGAATCCCGTTGACCGCTCGCGCAAAGTCCGGCTGGCTGTTTTCGATTCCAACGGTGAGCAGAATCGTACCGGCGTCGGTGATCTGCGGTGTAACGGTAAGGTTCAACGTGAAGCTGATGAACTGCACCGAAATCGTGTTGTTGACGTTGGTTTGAACGGGGATTTGTGTACCCTGAGACACCGTTGCAGCAATGTTGTTCTGCGTCACCACCTTCGGACGGGAAATGGTCTTGGCCGTGCCGCGAGCTTCGGCAGCCGTAATGATCTCATCCAGCAGGATGTCGCCGCCGGCTTGAAGCAGAAACGACAGGCCGGAAGTGCCGCCTGCGGGAAAGTTCGCCACCAGTGGAACACCGGCTCCAGTCGCCACACGCGGAGGCGGAGTACGCACAAAGGGGCTGCTGGTCCCCGGCACGCCGGTCAGAACATTTCCGCTCCGATTGCCGATAAGCAAGCCAAGCTGGTTTCCCAGATCCTTTGAAAAACTCTTGACTGCCGAGAGGAGCCGCGCTTCGATTTCGACCTGCTGCTGGGGCGTGTCGAGGAACCGCACCAGATCGTCGAGTTTGGTGAACTGTGTCGGAATGTCGGTAACGATCAACGCGTTTTTACGCGCGTCCTGGATAATGGTTCCGCGCGGGGAAAGAAGCCTGGCCATGGTCGTGGCCACATCACTTGCTTTCGTGTAGTTGAGGACAAACGTGCGCGTCGTCAGCGGCGAAGCCAGGTCCTGCGCATCCCGCAGAGCCTTCCGTTGACCCTCTTCCGCCTGCAAGGTGGCGTTCGTCGCGATGCGAAGAACGTTACCCTGAAGCTGGCCGCCGAGCTGATAGTTCTTCAAAACGACGTCCAATGCCTGGTCCCATGGAACTTCGATCATCTTCAAAGTGATCGTGCCCATGACGTTCGGATCCAGGACAACATTCAGCCCGCTTAGCTCCGAAATCAGCCTGAAGAAGTCCTTGATATCGTAATCCTTCAGATCCAGAGAAATAAGTTCACCGTTGTACTGCGGGATGGGCGTCGGTGTTGTTGCGGGCACCTGGGGCGGTGTGGGCGGCAAGATCGTGATTTGTGTTTGTCCCTGTATGGCGGGAGGCGGCACCTGGGCAACAGCCGCAACAGCCTGCGGAGAGGCGTTCTGAACGAGCTGAACTACAGGCCGCGCGGAAAGTTGAGGCAGTTCGAACCTGGGCTCAGCCTGAAACAGACCGGGATCCAGCTTCACAGTGGGAAGCTTTAAGGCGGTGGCCACGCTCCCGGTGGGAGCGACTGGCGGTCCTGCCGTCAGATTTGACGGAGCGTGAGCCGTGGGGCCGAAGACGATGCGAACGATGCTGCCGCCGCCGTCATCTACAACGCGGTACTGTACGTTGTCCTTCAAGTCGAAGACGATGCGCGTTGCCTGCCGGTTCTTGTCGTTGAAGAACGATGTGCGAACGCGCTCGACGCCGTTGGCGTCAATCTGCTTTTCTTTGAAACCAATGGTGTTTTGAATCCCGTGAAAATCAACCACCAGCCGATGAGGCCCGTTCAACTCGAAATAAGTGAACTTGGAATCTCCGGTTGCGGTTATTTTGACCTCGAGCGAGTCGCCAATTGTCTGGTAGGAAACATCCTTCACTATGGCGCTTTCTCTTGAGGACGCCCCATTTACGGCCAGAGTGGAGACCAGTAAAAGCACTCCGACCGAAAGGAACTTCCGGGAATCAACTCTCATTTGGCTTCTCCTGTCGCGGGACGCACTTTCCGCACAATCTCCCGAGAGGTCGGCTCGTTCGCGCCACCCCCGGGGGCAGTCAGAGCAAAAGTTACAGTATCCAGTTTGATTTCTTTAACGACGGCATCGAAAAGCGCATCACCAACGTGGGCGAAGTATGTCTTGTTTCCCGGAGCGCCGATGACGACGACGTTCATCGACGGCTCCCTTGAAGTGACGACTCCCGAGATGGAAGCCTCGGCAACAAGAACGCCTTTCAGTCCCGGAGGCCTCACCGCCGGAATAGGAGGGGCGGCCGCGGCCCGTGCGGCCGGCTTCGGAACAGGGTTGACGAAAGGATCACGCCGGCCCCGCGCGTTATATCTGTACTCTTTGGGGACGGCTAGAACCGGCGGCGCTTCGTCCGGCGGCGCGGCAGGAGCCGGAGGCTGCTGGACCTGGGAATAGGCCGGCAGGCCCAAAACCGGAATCAAAACGAAAATGAGAAGAAATACTCGATACATCATTTTTACCGCTTCTTTATCGCTTTGGCGACATCTCACTTGACCGGAGTCGGCGGCGGCGCCGCACTGGCGATCTGCTCTTCACGGTACACGAACGTCGTGGCCGTATACGTCGCGCCGACGCTCGAAGTAAAGGCGGCATCACCCTCGGATGCCCGGCCCTGAACCCTGAGCGCTGTGATATTTACAATTCGCGGGAGCGTCCGGATCTTGTCGAGAAATGCTCCGATATTGTGATAAGTCCCGACGACCTCCATGTTGATCGGCCATTCGATATAGACTTCGTGATCGATCGTCGGTCGCGGATCGACCCGCAGGATGCGCAAAGCTGAAGTGCTGGCCGAGCGCTGCACGGCACGAAGGACATCATCGGTTTCTTTCGCGAGCGGCAAAACGATTTTGAGCATGTCGAGCCTTGCCTCAAGCTCGAGCGATTCCTTCTTTAACTGGGCCAGCATTTTTTGCTGCTGCTGACTTTTCACGATCGTCGCCTGCAAGTCGGCAAGCGACTTCTGCTTGGTCTCGATCTCCGCCTGGATCGGTGTCAGGTACATGTACCAGAGCACAAAGAGCAGAGCGCCGCAAACAACAGCCACAGCCAGCACCTGGTAGAACCATTTCAGTTTCTTAAAGTCTTTCAAGTCTGCCATTAGTTTGCTCCAGCCGGTGCTGCCGGTCTGCCGGGCGCCGAAATGCGCGGCGGCGAAAACTCGCATCTCAACGAGAACGTGAAGTTGCCCTGGGCGTCCTGGGCATTCATCACGTCGATGTTCTTGAAATATCCGGTCGCCTGCAGATTGGAATAGAAGTCCGCGATCGCGAGCAACGAAGTGCCGATGCCGTTCATCGAGAAGATCGCGTTGCTCTGATCAAGACTGGAGAGCCACACGTACTGTGTTTTGTCGATGGCCTCGCTGAGAACGTCGAGCGCCACCACGGGACTGACCTGATTTCTCTGCAGACCTTCGATGATCTTGACCCGGTTCTCCAGCGCCTTCTTCCTTGTTTCGTAGACCTGGTCCTGCTTGATGACTGCTTCGAGAGCCGCTTTCTGCGCCTGCGCACTCTGTATTTGCGAATCCAGGTTCTGGCTCTGACCGGTCAGATCGGAATACCACCAGTAGCCGAATGCCGCGCTTCCAAGGACGATCAGAAGCAGAAGGATCGGCGTCATGCTCGACTGCCTGGCAATCTTCGTGCCGGCTTTCGCGGTCTTCTTTTTTCCCTTTCCAGCCAAATTGACTTTAATCATTGATCAAACCCCCTCAAGGCCAAACCTACAGCCACGGCGAGCGCCGGTCCAAGGGATGTTGCTTTCGCTGCGTCTACCTTCGGCCCCATGGCGATGGATTTGAACGGATTCAATATTTCGGTCGGGTACCTGAACGTCTCTTGAACCTTTTCCGGCAGACCGAGCATGTGCGAAGTTCCACCGCTGATGAGGACGCGCGTAATAGTCTCGTTGGGATAAGTCTCCCGGAAGAAATCGAATGTCTTCTGGACTTCCATGACCAGCATTTCCGTGATCGATTCCAGAAGCGGCTGCACCATTTCGGCTTCCGATCCGCCGGTTTTTCCAAGCTTCAGGTCTTCGGCTTCCTGAAAGTTGAGCTGCAGTTCCTTCTGAAGAATGTCCGTGTACTGGTTGCCGCCGACGGACACGTCGCGAATGAACAGGGGCATCCCGCCCTTCGTGATGTTGATATTCATGAGTGACGCCCCAATGTTCAGCAGGGCGATGACAGCATCGGGGTGAACGTCGTAATTCGCCTCGAATGCGTTCTGCAGGGCGAAGGCGTCGATGTCTACGACTTCCGGGCTGCGGCCCGCCAGGCTGATGACGCTGGTGTGATTCTGGATCTTGTCCTTTTTGGCGGCGACCAGCACGACTTCCATACCCGGCTCGTCAGCCGTGGTCATGCTCGGCCCAACAACCTGGTAATCCAGATTCACTTCGGTCAGTTCGAACGGAATGTACTGCTCGGCATCGAGCTGGATCGAACCTTCGACCTCTTCCGGAGTCATCGCCGGAACCACAACCCGCTTCACGATAACAGAGTGTCCTGAAACGCCGGCGGACACGCCTTTGGGCTTGAACTTCGCCGAGAGAAACGACCTTTTGATGGTGTCGGCAACCGCAGGCGCATCCATAATCGCCCCGTCGACAATCACGTCCGGCCCCAGGCTCTCATAGGCGAAGCCCGTGAGCTGGTAGCCTTTTTTGGATTTCGTCAATTCTACGGCTTTGATCGAACTTGATCCTATGTCCAGCCCTACCAGTGGTTTACTTTTCTTGAATAACGCCATACGTCCTTAAACCTTACGAAAAATCTATGCCTTTATTGTAGGCTTTGAGAGGCGCTTGGGCCGCGGATCGACTACAGTCTTTTCACTCTTTTTCTCCATCCAGCGATCCAGGAGGTCCTTCTTAAAGCGCCAGCGATTACCGAGCTTGAAGGCGGTTCCCTGAAGGCTCTTGTCCTCGCTGAGATATTTGTAGAGCGTGTCCGGAGCTATCCCGAGATACTGCGATGCTTCGCGTAAGGTCATTACTTCCTTTACCATTTTCTGCCCTGTCTCTTCCTAAAGTACCGGGTGTTTGACCCCCCGCAAACCTACCTGTCCCTGCATTTCTTCCGTTTTCGTTGCCCGTTTCTTGGGGGAGTCTCCCATGTGTTTTATTGGTTTTCTGGAGATGAGACTATCAACGGGTCCTGAGTGAAACAAGAAAATTCTTTAGGAAAGGACCTGACATGTCCCAGTCGGGAGATAACCTACTTTTGGTTTGTCTCCAAAAAGAGCCCGACTGTTATTGGCCTGCGGCGATCATCTTCGCCTCTACCGTAAGTTTTGCAGATTCGGAGATCTTTATAGGAATTCCCATCTGTTCGTAGCGACGTAAAATCTCCGGGTCGTTGTAGGCGAAGGGCTCGAGATCCTCCCAGGCAAAGAGTCGATAGCCGCCAGGATTTACGCCCCTCAAAATGAACTGGCCATTCTGATCAGTCGTCACGGTCCTGTAGAGATCGCGTCGGTCGCGGCGATCCGTATTCCTGGCGGGCAAAGCCGCTGCGTTGCGCGACAAGCCGACGCTGCCATGGCCAGGACACTGATGGCACCCCCTTGTTGGATGAGATATCCTTTAGACGGTGGCACTTATGATTACAATCCGTCATCGAAACGAGCGGGGCCATGCCAACCACGGCTGGCTCGACACTTACCACACGTTCTCCTTCGACACCTACCATGACCGGCACTACATGGGATTCCGATCCCTGCGGGTCATTAATGAGGATCGCGTTGCCCCGGCGAAGGGTTTTGGGACACATCCGCATCGAGATATGGAGATCATCACCTACGTTCTGGAAGGATCGCTCGAGCACAAAGACAGCATGGGAACAGGCTCGATCATCCGGCCCGGAGAGGTCCAGCGGATGAGCGCCGGAACGGGAATCACGCACAGTGAATTCAATCCATCGAAGACGGAGCCGGTCCACTTGCTTCAAATCTGGATTCTGCCCGAGGCGATGGGCATTCGGCCAAGTTACGAGCAGCGCCAGTTCAGCCGCGACGAAATGCGCGGCCAATTGCGGGTCGTGGCCGCCCGCAATCCCGAGGATAACGCCGTGAAGGTTCACCAGGACGTCCGGCTGCTCGCCACGGTGCTGGAGGGTGAGACCGTCAGGCACGAACTGAAGCCCGGTCGTCATGCATGGGTTCAGGTTGCCCGAGGCAGCATCCAGCTTAACGGACTTGGGCTTGAAGCGGGAGACGGCGCCGCGATCAGCGAAGAGCCGAGCGTCGAACTGAAAGGCAGAGGCGAGGCGTTGCTCTTCGATCTGGCCTGAAGGGTTTCAGCCGCAGATTACGCGGATTACGCGTAATCTGCGGCCAAAAGACTAAATCGTCTTCGCCAGCACCCGCATTACTGCCTGATTGAACTTCAGCGGGTCCTGCAGCTCCGAACCTTCGGCCAGCAGGGCGTAGCCATAGAGAACTTCGGCAAAATCATCGAGCATGGCGTCCTCAGCCCGATCGCGCATCTTAGCGATGATCTCGTGATCCGGGTTAAGTTCCATGATCCGCTTTTGCTTTGTGCCTTCACCTTTCGCCTGGTTGAGGAGTTTCTCGAGATTGGGGCTCACATCGTGTTCCGAAACCACCAGGCAAGCCGGCGATAACGTCAGGCGGCTCGACAGGCGCACCTCTTTCACGCGATCGTCGAGTTTCTTCTGAAGGGCGCTCAGAAGACTCGAGTATTGATCCGCCTTCTCCTTCAGATCTTTCTCTTCGCCGAGCTCTGCCACACCCTTTCCGACAGACTTCAGGGGCTTGCTCTCGAATTCCGGGAGCCACTGAACCAGCAGCTCATCCACGGGATCGACCAGGTACAGGACTTCGTATCCCTTCTCTTTAAACGCTTCCAGATGCGGCGAATTCTCCACCGCGCGCCGCGAGGGCCCGGTCAGGTAGTAAATCGTGCTTTGCCCATCCTTCATCCTTGAAACATAGTCCTTCAGAGTCGTGGATTTCTCCGGATCGTTCGACGACTCGAAGAGGTAAATCGAAAGGAGCTTGTCTTTGTTCTCGAAATCGAAACTCGCGCCTTCCTTCAGCGCCCGCCCAAACTGTTTCCAGAATGTTGCATATTTTTCCGGCTCGGACTTCAGCATGTCTTCGAGTGAATCCAGGACTTTCTTCGTGAGCCATTTTCGGATCTGTGTGATATGCCGGTCTTCCTGCAAACGTTGCCGCGACACGTTCAGCGGCAGATCCGCGGAATCCACGACACCGCGGATGAAACGCAGATATGGGGGGAGCAGCTCCTCGCAATGCTCCACGATGAGAACCCGTCGAACGTACAGATGGAGCCCAAACTTGCCGGTGGCGTAAAACAGGTCAAACGGAGCCTGTGATGGAATGAAGAGGAGTGCTTGATATTCCGACCGGCCCTCGGCTCGGAACGACCACGTCTTCATGGGCTCGTTCCAGTCGTGCGAGATGTGTTTGTAGAATTCCTGATATTCCGCGTCCGTCACCTCTGAACGCGCCCGCGTCCAGATCGGCTTCATGGAATTCAACGCCTTGTCGGCTTCTTTGAGATCCTTGTCCTTATAGATGATGGGATAGGCCACGAAGTCGGAATACCGCTTCACGATCTGCGAGATCACGAATTTGTCGGTGAAATCCTCCACGCCAGAGTCGTCTTCAAACTTTTTCAGGTGAAGCGTGATCGAGGTGCCGCGGTTGAACTTACTGGCTTCGTTGATCGTGAATGTACCGTCGCCGGTGGACTCCCACTGGGTGGCCTTGTCTTCGCCGGCCCGGCGGGTGACGAGGGTGACCCGGTCGGCAACCATGAACGCCGAGTAAAAGCCGACGCCGAACTGACCAATCAAGCTTGCCAGGACGTCGGATGACTGTTTCTCCCGCAAATTCTGCAACAATTCCCGAGTTCCGGACTTCGCGATGGTTCCGATATTGGCGATTACCTCGTCGCGGCTCATGCCGACGCCGTTGTCCTGGATCGTCAGTGTCCGCTCTTTAGGGTCGCTCTCGATCCAGATCTCGAGCTTGTCTTCGGGGCCGATCAGCTCGGGCTGGCTGAGCGATTCGAATCGAAGCCGATCCAGCGCGTCTGAGGCATTGGAGATGAGCTCCCGTAGAAAGATCTCTTTGTTGGTATAGAGGGAATGGATCATCAGGTCAAGAACCTGACGGGCCTCCGCCTGAAACTGGAAAGTTTCCACATTCGTTGTCATGAAAGAGAGTGTAACGGGGTGGGTCGGTAGGTTCAAGCTGGGCGGCCGCTTTGGGGTTGCGGCCGCCTCAAACTTTAGGAGTTCCACCAATCAAGTTGATGGAAAAATTTCAAGATACTTTACTTCTCTTAGCGGACTGCCAGCGCTCGAAATCAGCGCCAAGGATAAAGAATTTCCGGCCGATCTGGACTATCCGGATGCGCTCTTCCTCAATGATTCTGCGGAAATGCCGCACAGAGAAGCCTGCCAGCTCGGCTGCGTTAGGAATGTCCAGAAACGTCCTTTTTATTGCACATCCATCGGTCGATTTCATATCTTCCTCCTCTTATAAGGGGGAAATATGCATCTGGACTGCCAGAGTAACTGTAGCGGCGGTCTATGACCGCCGGCGGTCATAGACCGCCGCTACAACTCGAATCACTGCTCCGACATGAAGGGGTAGCGATAGCTCGCCGGCGGAACGAAGTTCTCTTTGATCGTGCGCGCGCTGACCCAGCGGAGCAGGTTCATCATCGACCCGGCCTTGTCATTCGTTCCGCTGGCCCGGGCTCCACCGAAGGGCTGCTGTCCGACGACGGCGCCGGTCGGCTTGTCATTGATGTAGAAGTTGCCGGCCGCGAATCGCAGCTTACGGTCGGCATCGGCAATGGCCGCACGGTCGGTTGCAAAGACAGCCCCGGTCAACGCGTAAGGAGTCGAGGTGTCGATGATGGATAGCGTGGATTCCCACTCCTTTTCCGGGTACACGTACAGCGTCACGACCGGGCCGAACAGCTCTTCGCACATGGTCCGATAATCCGGCCGTTTCACCTGAATCAAGGTCGGCCGGATGAAATATCCGACCGAATCGTCAGCCTCACCGCCCGCGATGATCTGCGCGTCATTCGATCGGCGTGCCTCTTCCAAATACCCGGTCAATCGTTTGAACGCCGCGCGATCGATCACCGCCCCCATGAAATTGCGGAAATCGGAGACATCTCCCATCGAGAGGCTCTTGATGGTGTCTACAAGCCGGTCTTTGACGCGCTTCCACAGGCTCTCGGGAACGTAAATGCGCGACGCCGCGCTGCATTTCTGTCCCTGATACTCATAGCCGCCCCTGACAATGGCCGTGATCAATGCGTCCGGCTCCGCGCTCGCGTGGGCCAGGATGAAGTCTTTACCGCCCGTTTCGCCGACGAGCCTGGGGTACGACCTGTACTTCGCGATGTTCTCGCCGACCGTGCGCCACATCGCCTGGAATACTTCCGTCGAACCGGTGAAATGAATACCCGCAAGATCCCGGTGGTTGAGAAGGACATCGCTGATGGTGGATGCGTTTCCAGGCACGAAATTGATCACTCCCGGAGGCAGCCCTGCCGCTTCGAACAATTTCATGATGTGATAGTTGCTGAAGACCGTCGAGCTCGCGGGTTTCCAGATAACGGCATTGCCCATCTGCGCCGGCGCAGAAGAGAGATTGGCCCCGATCGATGTGAAATTGAACGGCGTAACGGTATAAACGAAGCCTTCCAGGGGCCGGTAATCCATGCGATTCCACATGAGCGGCGCACTCATCGGCTGGTTATCGTAGATCTGCTGGGCGAAGTGAGCATTGAATCGCAGGAAATCGACCGACTCGCAAACCGCATCGATTTCGGACTGATGGACGGTCTTGCTCTGATTGAGCATCGTCGAGGCGTTGATCGTGTAGCGCCACGATGTCGCCATGAGATCGGCTGCACGGAGAAAAACCGAAGCGCGATCTTCCAGGCTCCACGACGCCCACTCGCGTCCGGCCTCTGCAGCGGCCTTGACCGCCTGTTCCACTTCCTTCGGGCCTGCTTTATGCCAGGTCGCCAGGACGTGGCCATGTCGATGCGGCATCACCTGCGTTCCCGTGTCGCCGGTCCGCACTTCCTTGCCGCCAATCACCAACGGAATCTCGATTTTTTCGGCCGACATCTCGGCCAGCCTGCTTTTCATAGCCTGCCGGTCGCTGCTGCCAGGCTCGTAGTTTCGGACGGGATCGTTGATAGGGACGGGAATTCGATAACCGCTCATGACTCGGCCTCCTGAATTCCAGTTTACTCCCTGTTGGGGTCTACACGTCAGCTTCGCGGACGTACATCGGTACGCGAGAGTCGACTTCGCCCGGCCGGAACAATGCCTTCAGTTTCTTCAGGCTGGACCATACGACTTCGCTGTTCTTGAAGGTGGATTTGGTGAGCTGCCACAGAATGCGCGGCCGGCCATAAAAATGGAGGTAGGCCAGCCTCTCCAGTTGAACAAGGCGCTTTCCGGAGACGTGATTGCGGCGGAAAGAGATCTGGTCGCAAGTGCACGTATCCCAATTGATCCGATCGAGCACCAGCCGTTTTTCCCGCAAAGCCTCTTCGAAGATGGCGGTGCCCGGGACAGGAATCACCAGGTTGAAGTTCGCGCGCATGAGGGGAAGAGATTTGGCCAGATTGATCGTGTCCCAGATTTCCTCTTCCGTTTCGTCCATGAATCCGATCATGAAGTAGCCCCAGATCTTGATCCGGCTCACGCCGTCGATCAGCGCGGCTCTCTCTCTGATCTTCTGGACAGTGACTTTCTTCTGTATCAGCTTCTGTATGCGCTCGTTGCCCGACTCGATTCCAACAGCCAGGGCTTCGCAGCCGGCCTTCTCCATGAGCTGAAGGAGTTCCGGAGTGAGCGAGTCGAGACGCACGCCTACCGGGCAATCCCACCTGAGGTTCATTCCTGCCTCGATCAGACCCTGGCAAAACTGCGCAGCATAGCGTCTATCGAGCGTGAATTCATCGTCGATGATGCTGAAGCGGTGAATGTTGTACCGATTCTTCAGGAATCGAAGCTCCTCGATCACGTGCGGGACGCTTCGATGCCGAAGCTTCTTTCCCGAGAGACCGGGCGTGTTGCAATACGTGCAGGGGTACGGACACCCGCGAGTCGTCAGAATCGGGTAGTACTCATCCCAGATGAACCCGGGATAGGTGTCCGGCTGCATCAGCTCCCAGGCCGGAATTCCGAAGCTATCCAGATCCATCCCGAAGCCCGGCGGATTGACGACAATCGTCTGCGTTTTCGCGTTACGCCAGACCAGACCGGGAATCTTCTGCAGATCCGCTTCGGGTATTTCCTTTCCGTACTCACGGAAATACGAGAGCAACTGCGGCAGGCCTTCCTCGGCTTCAGCCTTCCAGGCAAAATCGAGAGCGGGCATGGAGTCCAAAACGAATTCTGGCAGCGCTGAGGGATGAGGTCCGCCCACGAGAGTCAGGGCCTGCGGTAGAACCTGCCGTACGATCCGGAGATGGTGGCTGACGTAGTTGTGGTCGCGGCTATAGCATCGGAAGCCGACGACATCGAAATGCTTCGATTCCAGGAAGGTCTTGAAATCCCGGAAGGTCAGCCCTTCTTTCGAGCAGTCGAGCATCGTGACCTTGAAGCCCTTGTTTTGAAGAGCAGTACCGAGATAGAGGACTCCCGCGTCAGGCGCAATCTGGACGTTGGCGCCTTCCCGGATGGGCACAACCAGCAAAACGCTCAATGACATGCGAATCAGCCTACACTACTGCACTGAGGCAGTCCAACGGCAAAAATGTGAACTGGATTACCGTGTGAACCAGTAGGCAAGGCGGACGAGAAATATGTCGTTCGCATGGGCCGTGAAAAGTCTGCCGATGTCGCGGGTCGAAAACTGGCCGGGGTTGGATTTATCCTCGCGATTCTCCGTCCACACGAAATAGAGCGTCGAGCCGAGCTTCCATTCCCACCGGAAGATGGCGTTGATGCGCAGAGATTTCAAATTGAAGTCGGGATCGTCGAAAGTGAACGGCACGCCAGGCCCGCCGCCATCGGGATCCACCGTGTACTGCCTCTTTTCACCGGGGCTGGCATTGGCGCTGGCGCTGATGCTGCCGATGTCATACCCGTAGCGCGAAAACGAGAACGTCTTCGGACGTGCGAACTCTTTGAAGTCCCAATAGTCACCGACTGAGATCAGGGGTTGCGCAAACACCTGCAATGACATCCTAGGACTGAGGGTCCAGTTCACTCGCGTCGTCATGGAAACCTGGAATTGATCGATGTCGGCAAAAACGTACCGATTGCCGTAGGTGTGGACAGCCGTCGTGTCCGTCACCGATTGCACATACTGGGCAATACCGCGGGACCGGTTCACGCTGGGACCCGTCGAAATCGTAAACGAAGAAGAGGGCTTGAGATTCATTCCCACATTTCCCTGCTTGTTCCAGCCTCCGGCCCGATTCGATCCCTGGCCGTAGTAGTAGTTCAAAGAGATTTTCTTGCGGGAATCGCTGTATCCTCCCAGATTGAGAAAACCTCCAGCCAATCCAATCGCTGCGGGTCCTCCACGGGTCAGGCGATCGTCCTGGCCCCGCCAGTTTCCTCCCCCGTTGAACCAGAACGACCAGTAGTTCATCGTGGTGAAGCCGGCCTCACCATTCCAGCCGTTTCCCTGAATCTGCCTGGCGAAATTCCACGTCGTCCATTTTGCGGCCCATGCGTAGCGGCTTCGCGTCCATCGGTCGGGATTAGGCTTCCTGTACAGTACGACGGCATGTGTGCCGGCAATGTCGCCGCCCGTCTGGAATCCCACATCGTTGGCTTCGAAACCGGGGCTTGTTCCCCATAGCGAGGCGTTGAAAGTGACGTTTCCCCGTTGGCGGTTGAGATTGACGCTGCCTGTCCAGCCCTGCATCGACGTCGCGCCGGGATGCAGTCTTACGTGACGGGCGTCCGGGCGTTGGAAATAATGCTGGGACGAACGCTCCAGCTGGTCGATTGCGGCCGCATTCCCTTTCATCCAGCTTCCGGCAAGTTTGCCTGTAACCACCCACTCCTTGTCCGAATCCAGATAAAAGTAGCCGTCGCCGCCCGCCACATAGGCGCTGCCGGGCAACAGGTCGCGAAGTGCGGGCAAGCTTAGATCGCGCTGAACGCCTGTTGCGAGGAATCCGAAACCGCCGCGGTTCTTCTCCTTCAAGACGCGGCCGACAAAATAGTTGGTCAACGGCTCCACTTCAACCCTTAAGCGCTGGTCGGCCTGGAGGGTTTTCGCGTACTCGCGGCCAGTGACAGCTTCCACCAGGCCGAACGTCCAACTGCTCCTCGTCTTTCCGGTGAGTTTACCTGCGCCGAGAATCGTCGTTGCGGTGGGAGAATCGACGAAGTCGCCTTCGGCAGTGCGCTGGGGCTGCCGGCCAATGCGGCGCGAGTAGAACAAGTTGGGCTCCTGCCGGTTGAATCCCCAAAAATTGTTCGATCCGCCTCGCCCGAAATTGTTAAAAATATTGGCTCCCTCGAGAAAGAACGGCCGCTTCTCGGGAAAGAAGGTCTCGAATGCGCTCAGGTTTACCACGGCAGGATCGACTTCCACCTGGCCGAAATCGGGATTCACCGTCGCGTCGAGCGTGAAGTTGCTGCTGATTCCATACTTGATATCGAGACCGGTGGACCCGAAAAACCGCGAGCCGTCGTTGAACGGATTGTTGCGGGAGGAAGGCTCAACGAACTCGCTGCGTCCCACGACATAGGGCATCAGGTCCAGGTGCTTGTGAGCTTCGATTCCGTCAATTCCAGCCAGATCGTCCATGCGGGAGGCAAGGCCGTTTTCCGTCTTCGGGACCAACTGCAGCCACACCGACTCGTTCTTGCGATGGATGAATCGTGCAGCATTGATTCCCCACACTTGATGCTCGGCTCGGGGAAACCTTAATTGCGAAAACGGAACGCGAACCTCCAGGGACCAACCCAGCTCATCGACCTGTACGGACGATTCCCAAACGCCTTCCCAGGAGTAGTCTGTGAAAACGTCATTCGAGACAATCGCGTCGCGCTGTACACCCGCAGCGCTGACCTCAAAAACAGCGCCTGTCAGCCGGTCATGATATGGGCTGATCTGAATCGTAAATGTGTCGGCATCGGCGTAGTTATCGCGCCGCGAAAGCTGGCGGACGATCTTCTGAGGTTCGGTGTCGAAGAGTCTGACACCAAAGTAAATATTGAAGTCGTCATAGGCCACGCGCAACTCGGTGCGCTCGGTTGCCGGTTTTCCCTCGTCCGGGTCTCGCTGTGTGAATTCCGTTGCGGGGAGTGCGGTCTCCCAGACTCTGTCGTTCAGGACACCATCCAGAATGACTTTTTCGGAGGCTCGAACGGCAGTGATGGTGCGGGCGGATTTCGCGGATCCATTCTGAGCCGGGAGTGATGCAGGCGAGATCAGTAACCCAAATACAGCGATCCCAGCGGTGCAGCGGCCCAATGGCATGCTAGATAGACACCGCGGCGCCAGGAATGGTTACCAGTAATGCAAGTTTATAAGCCGGGTTTACCGCGAGCGGGTGAAGGCCGATCGACTCCGATCTGGCCGCCGATGGGACGGCTCTGGATCGGTACCGAAGGGGCCGCGGAGGAACCGCCACCGCCGCCTCCGCCCGAGTTGCCGACAGAGCCGCCTCCGCCTGCCGATTCAGAGCTCGAGCCTCCGTATCCCCCATTGTTCTCAGGTACAAACGTACGGTACTGGTAGCCATACGGCGATCGGAAGTGATAACCAGGCATGAAGATATAAGCGCCGAAGCCAGGGATAAACATCCAGGCATTATTCCAGCCGTACCCCGACCAGCCCAAGCTTGAAACGAGCGGTGGTGAGCGTCGCAGGGTGTTGGCCACGTTCACATTCGCCTGGGCGATCAATTGCGATCGAGACCGGCTCCAATTTTCCAGTGGCGTAGCAATGCCCTTCGCGACTTTTACGGCGCGATATGTCTGATCCCTGGAAAGCTCCCAACCTTTTGTAAAGGCGAGCTTGTTGTCGGCTGTCTGGAGCTTGCCTTCGATAATCGTCACTTTGCCCTCGGAGAACTTGTAGATCCCGTCCTTGATAATTTCAATCGCGAGGTTGCCGCTCGTCACTTTCAGCGGCGAGTCCTTACTGAAATCGATGGCTTCGATCACGGCGTCTCCGGAAACGACTCGAACCGCGATATTGGTCAGCTCGATTCCATCGAGAATGACCTCAGAGTCCCGGTCGAGGCGCAGGAAAGATCCTGGATTGAGCAGGACTTCAGCAAGTCCGTCGTGTCCTGTCTTGATGGGCTGGCCGGCTTCCACGCTCTGCATGGCCTTGACGCTCACGTCGCCTTGCACGTAGTTCACGAGCCCCGCCCGCGTAGAGACGACGAATTGCATCATAAGCACGAACATCAATGTGGCCATGATCCCTCCTCGACTGAAGCGATTCTACGGCTGGCGCTTCGCCAAAACTAGCAAAAGATCGCGGAATACTCGGATCGAGCAACTGTAGCGGCGCTCTACGAGCGCCGGTCTTTGCTGGAATCAACGAAATACCGGCGGTCATAGACCGCCGCTACAGGTCGGTTAGCGCAACTTCTTTACGATTTCGGCGTTCATTCGGGTGAGTTCGCCGCTGAGGTCGACCTCATATGGAGAATGCGCCCTGGTCAGGTCCAGCAGGTTTTCCGGCAGGCTATGGATATCCGCTTTGCAGCGGGCGCGGCACGCTTCGAGGGAATCCGGCGGTTCCGTCCGCCGTCCGCCTTCCATAACCTTGCCCAGAAGCGGCCGGCCTCCCAGATTTTCTTCTGCCAGGCCGAGGATATCCCGTTGGAATTTCCCGTCCCGACTCTCACGAAAGATCTGCTTCCGTCCCGGCAGCGTGGACTTATCGTGGGAAAGCTTTATTCGCGGACTTCCGGCGTATTCGGTGAGCTTGTATGCCGTGTCGAGAAAAGGCGCATCCGATGAGGTGGCCATATGGGCCCCGACCCCAAAACCATCGATGGGCGAGCCCGCATTGAGCAGCTTCTCAATCGCGTATTCATCGAGACTGCCGCTCGCAAAGATCTTCACACGGCTCAGATCGGCGGCGTCGAGCAACTGGCGCGCTTGCTTTGACAGGCTCGCCATGTCTCCGGAATCCAGACGAACGCCGGCGACACGAAATTCCGCGCCGAGTTCTTTGGCAAGCTGGATGACGTGTTCGACACCTTTCAACGTGTCGAAAGTGTCGACAAGCAGAATGGCGTCCGGAAAGCTTCGGACGAACCGGCGGAAGGCCTCCAGCTCACTTCCGTGCGCCTGGATGAAACTGTGGGCCATCGTTCCCACGACCGGTATACCGTAAATCTGGCCGGCCACGGTGCTGCTGGTGGCATCGACGCCTGCGATGTGAAAGGCGCGTGGCTCCTTCAGCCCGGCATCGGCGCCGTGCATTCTGCGCAAGCCGAAATCCACCACCTGCCTGCCGCGCGCCGCGTGAACCACTCGAGCAGCCTTGGAAGCCGCAAGTGTTCCCACCTGGACCTGATTCATGAGAAACGTTTCGATGATCTGAGCTTGCGGCAAAGGTCCCACGACCTCAATGATCGGCTCGTTCGGAAAAACCACGGTCCCCTCAGGAACTGCGTAGACGTCGCCGCTGAATTCGAAGTCGTGAAGACTGTTTAAGAATGCATCGGAAAAACGGCGGAGCGATCTGAGGTATTCGATCGCCTCGGAAGAGAACGACAAGGTTTCGAGGTATTCGAGTACGTGCTCGAGGCCGCAAGCGACAAGATAGTTCCGCGTTGGAGGCAGCCGTCGAACAAAGAGATCGAAGACCGAAGTGTCGTTCATTCCTTCGTCGAAGTACGCCTGCAGCATCGTGAGTTCGTAGAAGTCGGTAAGAAGTGCGGCGTTGTTCACTCGAGGATACCGCCCGCACGCCGGATCTCTTCCAGCGCCCGCTGCCCATCGCCGGGATGGACATTCACCGCGCGCGTTGCGTTCAGAATCAGGTGGACTTCCAGACCTTCGCTGATCGAGTCGAGAGCCGAAGCCCGAACACAGTAGTCCTGGGCGAGTCCACCGATCCAAACGCGTTTCACGTTAGCGCTTCGAAGCCGCCGGGCGAGATCGGTACCGCCGAAGGCCGAATAGCTGTCCTCGTCCGGAGACGTTGCCTTGCTGATGATCTGAGTGTCTGAGGGTAGATCCAGATCGGGATGGAATGCCGCTCCAGGTGTGTCCTGGATACAGTGAGGCGGCCATGGACCGCCCCGCTCCTTAAAGCTGATGTGATGGGCAGGATGCCAGCACCGAGAAGCAAAAACAGGGACGCCGCGAAGCCTCGCCTCCCGGATCCATTCATTGAGGGCGGGCACAACTTTGTCCCCTTCGGGAACGGCAAGACTGCCGCCGGGACAGAAATCATTCTGAACGTCGATGATCAATAGCGCGTCCCCGGATTGCAGCCCCATGGCCCCCATTGTGCCGCAATTCAGCGGGTACCGCTAGCAGCCCATGGTAATTCGGGGACAGACGCATAAATCACCTAAATTCTTCCAATGTCTTCAATGCGAATTTAGGTGATTTATGCGTCTGTCCCCGAATTACCACGGGCTGCTAGGCCGCGCGCTTTCCTGGTCGTGCTTTCCTGGACGGCTTCGCCTTCATGCTCAGGGGCACCGCGAGAACCGGTACTGTGCTGTTCTGCGTCAGCCATTCCGTGACCGACCCCATGAAAAAACGCTCGAAGCGACCGCGCTCGTGGCTTGCTGTCACGATCAAATCGGGCTTGGCTGTAGAAATGATCCGTTTGAGGACCTCGTGAATGTGTCCGCTGCGGACCTCGCCTGTCACCTTGACCTTTTGCTTCTTCAGCCTGGCCACCAGCTTGTTCATTTCGCGCCTGGAGGCGTCCTCGACGGATTGGACGATGTCCGCCGTATTCAAAGGATACTCGTAAGCAGCCGGCATAACGTGCATCACCACGTGAACCAGGTGAATGGTTGCATTAAAGTTTGTGGCGAGGTCCGCGGCGTATTGTACGGCTGTATCCGAGTTGGGAAAGAAATCGACCGGGCAGAGAATTCTCTTGATTGTCACCATGGAATACCTCCGGAGAAAAGTGGCGTCGTAGCGCCAAAACGCGGGCTAAAGCCCGCGACTACATTTTGGGATCCCTGGGATTCCCGAATGTAGTCGCGGGCTTTAGCCCGCGTTTCCCACCCCTATTGCTGAGTGGACGGCGAGCCGATCGGGTTTCCGATGATGTCACCGGAAACGACCATCTCGACCCGGCGATTCCGCTGCCTGCCGGCTGCAGTGTCGTTCGAAGCCACGGGCTGCGCCTTACCGAAGCCTTTCGCCGTGACCAGGTTGGAACTGACGCCTTCGGAAACCAGGAAATCGCGAACCGCAGCGGCCCGCTGTTCTGAGAGCTTCTGGTTGTAGTCGTCGCCGCCAACGCTATCGGTATGTCCTTCCACTTCGAGCTTCAGTCCCGGGTGCGCCAGCACGATACCTGAAATTTTGGCCAGCTTTTCACGGGCGCCGGGTTTCAGTGTGTACCTCCCGGTGTCGAAGAGAACGTCGGACATGTTCACGATCAACCCGCGAGCGGAGTCGCGAGTTTCGAGGATCTTGTTGAACTGATCGACGAGTTGTCTGCGGAGGTCCTGCTTCTCCCGCTCCGCCTGACTGGCAGCCAGACGAGCGCGATCGGCATCGGCCTGGGCGGCTACTGTCTCTCGCGCGCTGCGTGCGGCATTTGCTTCCGCTTCCAGCCGCGCTCGATCCGCTTCAGCCCTCGTTCGTTCGGCATCAGCCCGCGCCCGCTCGGCATCAGCCCGCGTCCGCGCGGCATCGGCTTCGGCCGCAGCACGTTCGGCCTCGGCGCGTGCGCGGCGTTCAGCTTCAAGACGCTGTTCCTGCTCCGCCTGTGCAGTTCGCGCTGCGGCTGCCTGGGCCTCCTGCCTTGACCTTTCCGCTGCAATCCTGGCCTGATTTTCGCGTTCGGCCGCTGCTGCGCGCTCGTTGGCGAGACGCTGTTCGTCCTGACGCTTCAGAGCAATCAGGCGCGCGTCTTCAGCGGTTTGAACTGCTTCGCGAGCGGTCATTGAAACCGGCTTCTTGCCGGCCTTTCTGGCCTGGTAGTTCTCGGCCTGTGTAAGAAGGTCCTGCGCTTTTTTATAGGAGTCGGCCGCATCTTTGTCGGCTCCGGCCCAGCGCGCGATCCGCAGAGCGTTCTGCGCCTCGAACAGATCGAGGGGTACGTTCTTGTCCAGTGGGATGGGTTTCAACTCCGCCGGCGGAACGTTTACCGTATATTGGCCGCGCTCCAGGAGTTCGAACTTGGCATCGACCTGCTCGATCTTGCCGCGCGTTTCCGGCCGGATAAAGTTTTCCATGACGACCACATTGCTCGGCTGCGTGACCGAGAAATACGGTTCCGCGGTCACGATGAGGCCGAAGGCCTGAAGGTCGGTCGTCACGTCCAGTTTGCTTTTCGTGCCGTTAAGGATGACTTCTCCCAGATTAATCGGCCGCCCTTCGGGGCTGATCGCCCACATGACGTATGTAAGAAACTCACTACCAAATCGGGTGGCCGGCTGCAGCTTATCGAATTCAACTTCGATTTCGATGTAGCCCTGCTTGCTTTCCACCTTCGCTTCACCTTTGGCCTCGGGTAGCAACGGCGTCCCGCGAAAATCGATCGTCGTTGACCCGGATCGATGCTGGTAATTGATTGCCGTCGTCGTCCGCTCCACAACATTGATCGTAATTTTGTAGATCGGATTATCGCCGCCCCGCTGGACTTGAACCTGCGCCATAGCCGCTCCAGCGAACGCAAGCAACGACACCATCAGTAATGTCGTCCTGAAGACTCTCATCTGTCACCTCACAGTTAAAAAATGCCTAGCCAATCAACACGTGCACGAATTGCACCAGTCACTGTGGAACCGCTAAGATCCTTTGCTGACGCGGGTTTCCGGCGATGGGAGGAATGCCCCGGTCCTCCTTTTTAAGTGGAATCGGGGAAGAACGGGCAGTATTCCCCTTCCACTGCTATGCTGTCGGAATGATTCGGAGAATTGATCTCGACCATGGACAGCGGGACGATTCGTCAGACACCTCGGCTCCCCTGTATTCCCTGTCCACAATTGTTCTGGCGTCGGTCGGTCCGATGCGGCACGAGGTGAATGTTCCGTTCCACGATTCTCAGGTGAAAGGCAAAGCAGTCCTGATTCAAACCGGATGGGACGTTCGATGGGGGACCGAAGCTTACTGGGAGCCCGGCCCATTTCTGTCTGATGAGTTGATATTCCGGTTGGTGCGTTCAGGTGTTGGGGTTGTGGGAGTGGATTTCTGGATCACCGGGAAGCGACAAACAGACCTCATTCCGGGCGGAAAAATCCCAATTGTAGAGAATCTGGGGGACCTTTCAACACTGCCGCGATGGGGCAGCATCTTTCACGTGATGCCGCTTCCGTCCGGAGTGCGCGCCTACGTCGAGATCACTTCTTGATTGGCGCGGTAGGCAGGCCTTCTTTTTTCCAATCGCGGATTCCACAAAACTGCACCGTCTTGTAACCGGCTTTCAGGAACGCTTCAGCAGCGCGCGACGCGCGCCCGCCGCCTCCTCAATAGAAGACAATCTCAGCGTTCTTCGGCAATTCCCCCATGCGCTTCTCGATCTGGCCCATCGGAATGTGAATGGCGCCGGGAATCGCCCCGCCTTCCGCGATCTCTTTCGGCTCGCGCACATCAACCACGACGACTTTCTTGCTCGTCTCGAGCTTCTTCTTGAGTTCCGGTATGGGTATGCGTTCAGCAGCCATGACGTTTACTATAAGGCAGGAGGTGACATGCTGCGCCATACCCTTGCAACCCTGGCCTATCGTGGCGGGAAGACGGCTCGCGATGTGGACGTGAAGTTCGGGAACTTTCGGGCCGGGCCGTCGACTCGGACACCAGTGGAGATTCTTGCTCATATCGGCGACCTCCTCGATTGGGCGCTTTGCCTGGCCGATGGGAAAAAAACATTTCACGAGTCCAGCCCTCTTCCATGGGATAAGGAAGTCGAGCGGTTCTTTGCCGCACTCGAAACTCTGGACCGCCGTCTGGCGGCCGACACTCCGCTCGGATTTCCAGCCGAGCAGATCTTTCAAGGTCCAATCGCGGATGCCCTGACTCACGTCGGTCAAATCGCGATGCTCCGCCGCATTGCCGGAAGTCCTGTTCGCGGCGAAAACTATTTCATGGCGGAGATCGTTGCGGGCCGTATGGGACCGAAGCAATCGGCCCCGCGTAGAGAGTTCGACTAGCTTTGCACTGTAGCGGCGGTCTATGACCGCCGGCGATCTCGCAAGTTGTTGTCGGCGGTCACAGCCGCTACAGTCATTTGGTCGAAAACCTGTTATTCTTTGCCTCTCACCTATGTCTACCCATTCCGTTACCGTCGCGAGCATCCGAGAACATTACGACCGCCTGTCGTTTTATTACCGTACATTGTGGGGAGACCACATTCATCACGGCTATTGGGACAAAGACAAGACACAAACACAGGCGCAGATTGCACTGGTGGAAAGGCTCGCCCAACGTGCGGAAATTCGCGCGGGCTCGCGCGTGCTCGACGTCGGATGCGGTCTTGGCGGCTCGGCAATCTGGCTGGCCCGCGAGTTGAAATGTTCGGTGCTGGGATTGACCATCAGTCCGGCCCAACTGGAGATGGCGCGGACGCGGGCGATCGAAGAGGGCCTCGAGGATCGAGTAGGTTTTCAACTGGAGGATGCGAACTCGTTGAGGTACGTCGAAATGTTCGACGTGGTGTGGGTGATCGAATGCTCGGAGCACCTTTTTGACAAGGCTGCTTTCATTCGCTCGGCGGCGGCCGCACTCCAGCCCGGGGGAGTTCTTGCGCTTTGCGCATGGCTCAAATCCGATGGCGTCCAATCCGATGAACATCGTGAGATCGTCGATCGGGTTTGCCGGGGCATGCTCTGCCCGTCCCTGGCCAGCAAGTCCGAATATTGCACGTGGATGGCCAACGCCGGGTTTCGCGTTCGCACAGCAGACGACATCACCCGTGCCGTTTCCAAAACGTGGGATCTGTGCCTGAAGATCCCCGGCCTGCCTGTGGTCCAGAGTCTTCTTCGTGCCGCCGACTCCGCTACGCTTGAATTCATCAGTTCGTTCGCCGATATCGCGCATGCCTACGCTCAGGGGGCGATGTCGTATGGAATGTTCACTGCCATTAAAGAAGTCTAACGGGGAGTTGACAACGGGGTCCCTTGGGGGTTTACTGTTCCGAGCATCAATCCTCCGAAGGAGGTCCAATGACCAGAAGATCTTATGTTCAGCTCGCGGCGATTGCTGTCGCCGTGATCATGGTGGCTTCGCTGGCCGGTGTGCAACAAGGTCAGGTCGCCCCTCAGACAGTTGCGATCGATCCCGATGATATCGGTGGCGTCGTCACCGGGCCGCGTGGTCCCGAAGCAGGCGTCTGGGTCATCGCGGAAACTAAAGACACTCCCACGCGCCTCATCAAGACCGTGGTGACTGACGACCAGGGCCGCTACCTGCTGCCCGACCTTCCGAAAGGTAACTACGACGTATGGGTCCGCGGCTACGGGCTTGTGGATTCACTGAAGGTCAAAGCGGCGCCGGGCAAAACTCTGAATCTCACAGCCACTCCCGCACCGAGTCCGCGCGCAGCGGCGGAGTATTATCCGGCGCTGTATTGGTACGCGCTGATGCAGGTCCCGCCAGCGAATGATTTCCCCGGCACAGGGCCGACCGGCAATGGGATTTCCCCAACCATGAGAAGCCAGGGAGAGTGGATTCGTAACATCGTAAACACTGACGGCTGCACAGGCTGTCATCAAATAGGCAACAGGGCGACGCGCGAGATTCCCGAGACTCTGGGCTCGTTCCCCAACTCGTCGGCTGCATGGGAACGGCGAGTTCAGTCCGGACAGGCCGGCGGCGGAATGCTCGCCCGGTTCAACCAGATTGGCAAGGACCGCGCGTTGAAAATGTTCGCAGACTGGACGGACCGGATTGCCGGCGGCGAGTACCCGACAGTTGGACCGCCGCGGCCGCAGGGCAAAGAGCGGAACGTCGTTATCACCATGTGGGACTGGGCCGACCCGAAAACGTACCTCCACGATGAGATAACGACCGACAAGCGGAACCCGACAGTCAATGCAAACGGACCAATATATGGAGCGCTCGAGGCCTCCGCGGATTACATGCCTGTCGTAGATCCAGTCCGCAACAGCGCGAGCCAGGTGAAGCTGACTGTTCGCGATCCGAAAACGCCCAGCGAGGCATTGACACCGCCTGCGAAGCCATCCCCGTACTGGGGTGACGAAACCATCTGGACGAGTCAGGCAAACGCCCACAGCTTTGCCATGGATAAGCAGGGACGCGTGTGGATCGCGGCGCGAGTCCGTCAGAACCCGACTCCGGACTGGTGTCGCGAGAACTCGGATCGTCCGTCGGCGAAGGAGTTTCCGATTAATCAGAGCGGCCGGCAGATCCAGCTTTACGATCCGAAAACCAAACAGGTCACCACCGTCGACACCTGTTTCGGCACCCATCACATTAATTTCGACTACAACGACACGCTCTGGTTCTCCGGTGGCGGCCCGGTAGAGGGCTGGTTCAATACCAAGGTGTACCTGGAAACGAAAGACGAGAAGAAGGCGCAGGGCTGGACGCCGTTCATCCTCGACACCAACGGCAACGGCAAGCGGGACGATTACGTAGAGCCCGACGCGCCGCTCGATCCTAAGAAAGACAAGCGGATCAATGCGGCGTTCTACGCCGTTGCTCCGAGTACGAAGGATGGCGCAATATGGGGAGCGGGTCTTGGCATGCCCGGCTTCGTCGTTCGCCTGGTCCCGGGGCCGCATCCGGAATCGACCGCACTTGCGGAATACTACGAAGTGCCGTTCAAGAACCCGAAGGCTTCGGGCCAGGGGTTTGCACCGCGCGGCATGGACGTGGACAGCAATGACGTCGTATGGACGGTGCTGTCGAGCGGACAGTACGCGAGTTTCGATCGGCGCAAGTGTAAAGGTCCGCTGAACGGACCCGCTGCGGCGACCGGACAGCACTGCCCCGAAGGCTGGACTCTGTACAACTTCCCAGGCCCGAACTACAAAGGGGCCGTTGACAGTGGCAGCGCCGACTCGGCCTACTACAATTTCGTGGACCGGTTCGACATGCTCGGCATGGGCAAGGATGTTCCGCTGGCTACAGGAAACGAGTCTGAGGCTCTCCTGGCGCTGGTGGATGGCAAGTTCCTCAGCTTCCGCATCCCTTATCCGATGGGCTTCTATGCAAAAGGAATCGATGGCCGCATCGATAATCCTGGTGCCGGTTGGAAAGGGAAAGGCATCTGGACCACGTACGCTACTCGCGCTCCGTTCCATGTGGAAGGCGGTAAGGGAAACACGAGCAAGGTTATCAAGCTCCAGGTTCGACCCAGCCCGCTGGCGAAGTAGCTCTGTAAAAAATACGGAAGAGTGTTCCCCTCTTCAGGAGGAGAACATCTCTTCCGCTTCGCACAAAAAACTGTAGCGGCGGTCTATGACCGCCGGCGCTATCGCAATTCGTATCGTCGGCGGTCATAGACCGCCGCTACAGTTCCAAGTCTGCCCCTCCCAGAGAGATGGAGTACAAAAGACTAGCCGAATGACCATG